>Ga0209526_10001873_pt1 | contig 14083 bp, 16 predicted proteins | sample JacPinW_OM2H0_M1_FD_188566 | JGI IMG/M metagenome (GOLD analysis project Ga0209526, IMG submission 188566) | Forest soil microbial communities from Algoma, Ontario, Canada - Jack Pine, Ontario site 1_JW_OM2H0_M1 (SPAdes) (version 2) | ecosystem: Environmental > Terrestrial > Soil > Boreal... | reverse complement strand
AGATGCTGACCCTCCTTCGACCACCGATTTTCTCACGCCGGCCGGCCTCGCTCGGCAATTCTGGCCAACATGGTATCTACGGCGTTAGCGGCATCCGTCAATTCCATCTTGACTGGGACGACGGCCAAGGGCTCGAGTGCGGAAAGATATCCGCCCAGGTTGACCGCATCTTTTTCCGTGGTCACAAAACCATTGGCCTCGCTTCGCCGGCGCAGGTCCAGCAAATCGCGGATGTCCCGCTCGCTGTAGGCGTGGTGATCGCGATAGAAAGCCTCTGCCACCGGCTCGATGCCTGCGGTTCGCAGTTGCAGCAAAAAATTCTTTGGCCGTGCAAGGCCACAGAAGACCAATGGCCGGGCCGGAACGTTCGCGGGCGTGATCCCGCGGCGCGCCCGCCAAACCAGCTTTCCATCCAGCGGAAACGCGTCCTCGGACGCGCCACTGGTAAGCACGATCGCGTCCGCCCGGCGCAGCGCAGTCAGTGGCTCCCGCAGTCGTCCTGCGGGAAGCAGGCGGTCGCGAATGTCTGCGGGAGTCACCAGCACAATATCGAAATCGCGGGCGAGTGATCTGTGCTGGAACCCGTCGTCGAGCAAGTGAAGCTGCGGTAAAAACTTCTGTTCCGCGAACACGCCGGCGGCATAGCGCTCGTCTCCCACAATTACAGGAACAGCCAGCCTCCGCGCCAGGAGCAGTGGCTCGTCGCCAAAATCGCGGGCTGACCCTGCCGGGTCGACCAAGGCTACGCCTCGAGTCTTGCGTCCGTAACCGCGCGAGAGGATATCGAATTTCAACCCTCGTGCTTTCAGCAAATCGCCCAGCAGCAGAACAAAAGGCGTTTTGCCCGAACCGCCGACGGAAAGGTTCCCGACGCTTACCACCGGGCCGCGTAGCTCGTGGGCACGAGCGATTCCCCGGTCATAAAGGGCGTTCCGCGCCCCCACCCCAAGACCGAATAGAGATGCAAGCAGATTCATCTTTGCCCTTGCCTCACTGGGTGGGACCGGAGCTATGTTGTCCCGATCAAACCGGGCGAAGCTGGCTCTGCGGGGGGCGAGTCAAAGACCCGCCCTCACCGAGGGATGGATGAGGCCGCCAGCAGTTGCTCCAGTGCCCGCAGCGTCTTTTCCGTGGCCCCCATTTGCGATCGCAGCGTCTCGGCACCGCGGCGGCCCAACGCTCGGCGCTCTGCTTCATTGGAAATCAGATCCATCAGGACCAGGGGAAATTCCGCAGCTCCGACCACGCGGACGGCATCCTGACTCTCGAACAAGCCCACGATATCGCGAAAATTCTCGGTGTGGGTGCCGACGATGATGGGCACGCCGTGCTGAGCCGGCTCAATGATGTTGTGGCCGCCGCGAGGGACCAGGCTTCCGCCCACAAACGCGATGTCCCCGAGTGCATAGAGCGAGCTGAGTTCGCCGATGGTGTCGACCAGAAAGACGCCGCCCACAATCGCATCACCGCTCCACAAGGAGCGCCGCCAGAAACGAATGCCCAATTGTTCCAGCAGTTGCGCGACCTCGCCAAAACGCTCGGGATGGCGCGGCGCCAAAATCATTACCGCGCGAGGATGGCTAGCCAGCACATTCTCGAAAGCGCGCAGCAGCAGTCCTTCTTCGTCCTCGACCGTACTGCCGCAGACAACCACCGGCCCGGCCGCAGCTTGCTGGAAAGCTAAGCTCAGGCTGGAGACAATCGCCGGAGGGGGTGCCGCCGCCAGATCAAACTTCAGATTCCCGCTCACCTGAATGCGCTCCACCGGGGCGCCAATCTGGCGCAGTCGGCGGGCGTCCTCCTCCGTTTGCGCCAGAAACAGGTCAACCGTCCGCAGGACGCCGGTCAAAATGCGCCGCACGCGTCGATATCCGGGCCAGGAGCGGTCGGAAATGCGTGCGTTCACTACTGCGACGCGGGCGCCGCTCTCATGTGCCAGCCGCAAAAAATTTGGCCAGAACTCGGTCTCCGCGAGGACAATCAATTTTGGCTGTAGCATCGCCAAATATGGCCGAATCGCAAAGGCAAAGTCCAGCGGGAAGTAGAAGACACTGTCCTCTCCGAAAAGCTGTCGAGCCAACTTCTGGCCCGTGGCCGTCGTGGTTGAAACAAACACTCGATAGCGGGGAAGACGCCGGCGCATCTCCCCCACCAGCCCACTGACCGCTAGCACCTCGCCCACCGAAACCGCGTGGATCCAGATTGCCCAACCGGCCTGCCGTTCGAGCCGGGCCGGGACTTTGCCCAGGCGCTCGCCCAGCCCCTCACGGTACTTGCCATGGCGTTGCCTGCCAAGCATCCAGTAGGGCAGGCTGACCAATAGGCCTGCGGCGAGCAGCGCGCTGTAGAACAAGTACATGAAAGAAGAGACATTCTAACCGCAAGCCGCCCCGGGCAAGGCACCGCCACGATGGCCGGGCGCATCCTATAATCAAGCATCATGTCTCGTGTGGTGGGAAAGAATTTTTGGATGCAGGCTGCGGCTGCAGCCGTCATCGCGCTGGTTCCTTTGCTTTGTCTGGCAGCCAAGGAATTCGCCATGCCGGAGCCGCATCCCGCGAAGACCTACCCTGCACACGACCAGCATCCCATGGAGGCGGTTGCGGTCGCGTTGGACCCCTATGATCTGGCGGACAAGGCACGCATTTTTTCCGTTCCTTACAGCGAGATCGGTTTCCTCCCTGTTTTCGTGGTGGTGACAAACGATGGTAACCAGCCCGTGCAACTCGTCGGTATGAAAGCCCAGTTGGTCACCAGCGACCGTGCCAAGCTTTCTCCCGCCGCGGAGAACGACATCGCCCGGCGACTCGCCCGTCCCTCGGCCAACACCAACCGTTATCCCCTTCCCTTCCCCACCAAGAAAGTGAAAGGTGGGCTCAGTAAGCAGGCCATCGAAGAGATTCAGAATGCCCAGTTCGTGGCCAAGGCAGTGGAGCCTCATCGCACCCAGGCCGGATTTCTTTTCTTCGATGTCTCAGGAATTTCTGTGCCTCTGGCAGGGGCGCACTTCTACCTCACCGGCGTGCGCGACGCCAAAGGAAACGAACTGATGTACTTCGAAATCCCGCTGGAAAAGTATCTGAGCGCGCCCCCGAAACCATGATTGGGTGGTGGTCCGTTGAGCCACGCTGAAGTTCGAACCGGCGTCATCCCGAAGGGCGCCAGCCGAGGGAGGGAGGTTGCGCGCATTTTTGCGGGCGCGCTTTCTCGCTCGAGAATGGCTGCACTCAGAAAGGTGGTCTGCCTTCGCCCGCTACCCGAGGTTCGGAGCCGCTCTGTCGAAGACGGCACCCGATCGCCTCGGGTTGCGGACTTTGCCCGATGAACCGGATCGAAAATGAAGTCCCGCTTCTGCAACCGATTCATGGTCTCAAAGTCAGAAGACTTCCACGCCGGTTAGCGCATGGTCATGCCGTGTGGAGTAGAGCAGCGCTAGTCGTCCAGTTTTCGGTCGTCGATCTTCACGCCAAATCCCTCAATCCATCGTCCCCAATAGCACTCCTGCGCATGAGCCTGCGGAACCCTTTCTCGACCTCCAGTGGCGAAGCCACGGCAGGGTCGGGTCAGAAACCCGCCCTACCCGGCCCCATACAAGGTCGAACCGGCTTTATAATCACTAGAGATGGCAACTACTTCCGATCTTTCGGTCTCCGCCGGGGCCAAATACGAGCCGGTCATCGGGTTGGAGGTGCACGTCCAGCTGTTGACCGCGACCAAAATCTTTTGCTCCTGCTCGACTCGCTTTGGCGATCCGCCCAACACGAATGTTTGTCCAGTGTGTTTGGGTTTGCCAGGCGCATTGCCCGTACTGAATCGCAAAGCAGTGGAATTCGCGGTGCTCGCGGCCATGGCGCTGAACTGCCGCCTCAACGAGACTTCTATATTTGCCCGCAAAAATTATTTTTACCCCGACCTGCCCAAGGGTTATCAGATTTCTCAGTATGACAAGCCGCTGGCCGAGCATGGCCTCATCGAGATCAAAGTCAATGGCACGGCAAAAAAGATTGGTATCACGCGCCTGCACCTGGAAGAGGATGCGGGCAAGAGCCTGCACGAAGGCTTCACTAACTCCGCGGAAACAACGGCCATCGATCTGAACCGCAGCGGAGTGCCGCTGATCGAAATCGTCAGTGAGCCGGACATTGCCTCACCTGACGAAGCTTATGAGTACCTCACCCGACTGAAGGAGATCATCTTCTACACCGGGGTTAGCGACTGCAACATGGAGGAAGGTTCCCTGCGCTGTGATGCCAACATCAGCGTGCGTCCGCGGGGGCAGACGAAATTCGGTACCAAGACGGAAGTGAAGAACGTCAACTCGTTCCGCTTTATCCGGGAAGCGCTTGAGTATGAGATTGGGCGGCATATTGGCATAGTTGACTCCGGGGGCAAGATCACGCAGGAAACTCGCCTTTACAACTCGAACGAAGGCAAGACCTATGGCATGCGCTCCAAGGAGCAGGCCCACGATTACCGTTATTTTCCGGAGCCCGATCTGCTTCCGCTGGTCGTGGACGGGAAATGGCAGACGGAAATCCGCAAGGCGTTGCCTGAACTACCTGAGGCCCGGCGGAAGCGTATGGTTGCCGACTACGGCATCACCGAGCAGGACGCCCAAGTGCTCACGCTCAGCCGGTCTCTGGCCGACCAGTTCGAAGCGGCAGCCAAGGCGGCCAGGAGCCCGAAGCGGGTGGCGAACCTCGTCCAGAGCGAGTTGATGGGCCGGCTGAAGGCCAAGGGCCTGGAAATCGGGCGCTCGCCAATCTCCATGGGGGGTGTAGCCGCGTCGGCTGACTTGGTGGAGAGCGGCGCCATCTCCGGCAAGATGCTTAAAGACCTCTACGACCTCTGCTTCGAGCGGGGGAAGGATTTTTCTGTTGTCTATGACGAGGAAGGCCGACCGGAACAGTCTCGCGACACATCGGCTTTGGAAAAGATCATCGACGAAATTATCGCGGCCAATCCCAAGCAGGTCGAGCAGTACCGGGCCGGCAAGAAGACGGTCACCGGCTTCTTCGTCGGCCAGGTAATGAAAGCCTCGAAGGGCCAAGCAAACCCCCAATTGGTGAATGAGTTACTGGCGAAGAAGCTAGGCTAGACGGAGATCGTGCGGGACCAGGTTGCACCCAGTGCAGCGCCTCTTTTAGCCAGAAGTAACCACCCGTTCAGTCCCTTCCGTCATGTGAACCTTCGGCCACTCTCTCGGTAACATATTCCGAGCGCTACTGGCTGGAGGTACCCGAGTGAAGAAATGGAAGCTCGATCGCATCATCAGCGTGGCCACTTTAGTTACGTCACTGCTTGCTCTCTTCCTGGTACTGAAGAAGCCGGCGCCCGTGGCCGCCCCGCAGCCAGTCTCCGCCGCACTGGCGAATGCCCAGTCTTTCCAGGAAAAGGTGCAGCTGTTGGATCAGCCGAAGCAACCGGGACAGCCGGCGGCTGAAGTCCACCTCAATTCCGACGAAGTAGGCGCGGCCATGGCACAGGCTGCGGGGCAGATCCCGGTGGCAGCGGCGGCACCTACCCCTTCCGGCTCGGCGCTTCCTTCCGCGGATGCGGCGGTGGCTCCGGGACAGCCCGAAGTCAAGGACTACCAAGTGAGTTTCGACGGGGACGTCGCCCATGGCCAGTTTCTCACCCAGATCGCGGGGAAAGATGTGTGGGTAACTCTCGCAGGCCATCTTGGCTCCAAGGACGGCTACGCCACCTTCGATCCTACCGAGTTCAAGGTAGGTGATCTGAGTGTTCCCGTGTCCCTGGTAAATGACGCGCTGCAGAAACGGCTCAACGAACAGCGCGACCGGCTGAAGCTGCCGGACAACTTAGGCGGTATGAAAGTTGAGAACGGCGAACTGGTGATGACGCAGAAATAAGCGGCTACCGCTCGTAGCATGGGCCCGCCTCAAAGCGCAGCCGGGTCATCATTCCAAGGTTCCCGCCTACTTCGTTTCCCGTGCTCGATTTTTTCGATTACTTCAAGGTAACTTCCCGTAAAAGCATCGTGCTCACTATTTCGCGCATCTCCACGCGCTTCTCGCCCAGCTGCTGGGCGGCTTGCTTGGAGCCGAGAATCTTGTCTCGTATCGATTCCCCTTTGGCAGTCAGGCCATCCAGAGCGCCGAAATTCTTGTACTGAACCCCAATTGCGATGTCCCAGTCTTGGAGATCGTGTTTCGTTGTATTCAGAAATACGTGGTAATCGAGGATCAGGTTCTGTTTTTTCATTTCGTCATAGATCGTCTTGGTATTAGCTCGCAGAGTTGTCAGATAAGCGTCCATCGCGGTGGGCTTGACGCGAATCAGGGTCACCTGCCATATCGGGCCCTCGGTGTAATGCTCCTGTGCCCAAGCTTCGAGGGCGAAACACAAAACTAGCCCCAAAGCCGATGCGGTGTACTTTTTCATGGGAAGCCCTCCTCAGGCTTGAGTCCGCCCAATTCTACCAGTCAATTGTGCTTGATGAACTCGCCCGTCTTCTTCCCGGTCAAATCGTTGTACAGGGTTATCAGCCACTGCTCGCGGGTGATAAACTTTCCGTCCCATTTTAGCCAGGGACCGAGCACGTTCTCTTGCTGTAACTGGTCGAGCGTCTTGCCCGCTCTGACGCCCCTCCCCACCACGGCCAGGGTCTCTTTCAGCATGGTCACGTAGCGGCGCACGTCGTCCATGCTGGACACGGGCCCATGGCCCGGGATGACCTTCACGTCGGGGGGAAGCTGAGCCGCTACCTGCTCCGCGGCAGCTATCATGCCCTCGACGCTGCCGCCGCTTTGAAGATCCACGAAAGGAAAGCCGTAGGTGACGAAGTCGTCACCCATGTGCACCACATTCGATTGGGGAAAGAAAATCACGCTGTCCCCGTCAGTGTGGCCGTTGGGGAAGTGAAGGGCTCGGATATCCTCACCATTTAAGTGCACGCTGACGTCGTGATCGAAAGTGATGATGGGCAGGGCGGCTCTAGACGCGGGCTTGGCCTCGACCTTCACGCCACCGCCATTCCCCATGGTGCCACCGGCGATCAGACGCTTGCGCACATTGTCCTGGGCGATGACAGTCGAGGTCTGACTGAAGGGTTCGTTGCCGCCGGTGTGGTCGAAATGCCAGTGGGTGTTGATGACGAAACGCACCGGCTTGTCGGTAATGCCCTTGAGCGCTTCTCGAATCTTGTCAGCCAGCGGAGCAAACTCGTCATCCACGATTACGATGCCGTCTTCTCCCACGCAAGCGGCGATATTGCCTCCGGCTCCTTCGAGCATATAGACATTGCCAGAAACCTTGGTGACCTTCATCTCAACCTTGCTGAGGTCTTCGTCCTGAGCCGCGGCTGAAAAAGTAACTAGAACCAGAGCGACTGCTAACCTCCAGGTGTTAGGCATTGATTGCACCCCCTGCGCGAGTCAGGTGGGAGATTCTAAATTGACCGGTAATTTTTCACCACCGGGATGCTGATCCCCAGGCGGGAATCAGGAACGGCCTTGTTCTCCCCCCGCGCCCTATGGGTCCTCGGTGCTTCATGCCTTTTTGAGATTCGCAATTTCACTGGCCTGGAGTTCTCTGGAACAGGGGCCACAAACGATCGCCGATCACGCGATATACAACGAACCCGCTGCCCCTGTCAGAAATCTGCCGGAATAGTAGCTCGCCACGCCCGTCGCCATCGGCATCCACTGCGTCGATCAATTCCAGGCGGGGTAGAACATCCAGATGCTGCGTGTCCGTGATGCTGGCGAAAGCCTGGTGCAGTTGTCCATACATATCGTCGCGAGCCACCAGCACGAGAAGGTATTCGAGATCGGGGCCGCCGGTGTTTGGGCCGACCGGCATACGCGCTTTCGTGGTCAGCACCAGCACGGGCTCGTTACTATTGGATAAATCAAACACGCGAAGCTGCACCTCCTCAAAGTTGGGTTGGGGCGATTTTCGACCCGCACCCGGCGGGGAAGAAGTACGCGTCGCGGGCGGTGATCCTATCGATTCCGCCGCGAACCGAGTGGCCCTCGCACGCACCTCCTCGGCGGCCAGCTGCAGAATTTTCCTGCGCAACTTCTCTTCCTCCTCAGGTTTGAGGCTGTAGGCGTAGGGACGCGGATCGGGACCGTCGGAATCCGAGATGGCGGGGATGAGCTCGATCGAGCTCGCGCCGGCGGGGGCCGCAGTCGCTGGCGCATGCACGTCGCCCTTGGCAGGCATCGCCGTGGCTGCGGTCGGCTTTTTCCGTTCACCCGGAGGCGGCGTGCCCCGCCGCAGCATGGGACGATCGGGATCCTCTTCGATCACGGGAGCTGAGGGCGCACTAGGAGCAGTCGTCGAAGCCGAGGAAGCCGGATGCGGTGTGGCCGGCGGCGCAGACTGCGCGGGCGGTGCGGGCTTTTCCGGACCGGCACGTCTCAATACCGGCGGACCTTCCTCAGGTTCGGCGGGCGGCTTCGAGCTAGCCTGCTTCTTTTTCGCCAAAGCCGCCGCAGTCGCCAGCGTGCTTGCAGATTGCCAGGTTCCATCCCCAATCCACGTATGGTTCGCTTCGAGCGCGCCGGAGACTGTAAACAATCCCTCGGAGACCCCGGTGCGCACCGCTTCATAAACCGTGCCGCTTTCAAGCGCCATGGGCACGGGCGCAGCCTTGTACGCGCCGGCATCGTAGAATTGGCCGTCATACAAGATCGTGATCGGAATCAGGTGAGCTTTGCCGTTGGACGCTAGCTGCAGCAGACCCAATGCCCGGGGCCCCTTGGGCGCGGCTTGGCGCCCCGCAAACTGGGCGGGGACGATTTGAGTCAGGATCAAACCGAATCCAGCCAAGATGACGATCCACCGCAGCGTGCGATATAAAGTTGTACAACGAGGAGATACAGCCATGGATATCAATGATAAAGCCCCGGAGTTCACTTTGCCGGACCAGAATGGAGAAGACGTTTCCCTTAAGGATTTTCGAGGAAGGTATGTGGTGCTCTATTTTTACCCTCGAGCCGATACCCCCGGTTGTACCGTAGAGGCTTGCGAGTTCCGAGACTCCTATAGAAAAATTCAGAATACTGGCGCCGTGATTCTGGGCATCTCGCCCGACCAGCCAAAGGCGCAGAAGAAATTTGAAGAAAAGTACAACCTGCCTTTCACCCTGCTGGGAGACTCCGATAAGAAGGCGTCGAACGCGTATGGCGTAATCCAGGAAAAAAATATGTACGGGAAAAAAGTGATGGGCGTCGCGCGCACGACTTTCATCATCGGGCCGGACAGCAAGATCAAGCACATCTTCCGCAAAGTAAAGCCAGAAGGCCACGCGGAAGAAGTGCTGGTGTACTTGAAGAGTGCCGCGAAGGGCGCAGCCTAGAATGCCCGTCTGGAAACCGGGCCGGAGCTTGCCCTACGCGTAGCCCCTGCCCGGGTTGAAAATCCGGGCTCCCTATTTCTTGCCTACTTCGCCGTCGCCGCTGCCGTCATGGTAAACGTTAAAGCTGCCTCGGCAGGAATCACGGCCTCTTCCTTGCCGGTGGCGGCGGCTACACCGGTTCCCGCTCCGCCGCCGGCGAGGGCGCCGATGCCAGCCCCTTTCCCCCCTCCCACGAGTCCGCCGATCAGCGCCCCGGCCGCCGCGCCTCCGCCAATTTTCATGGCATTGCTCTTGCTATGGCTTTTACCCTTGGCAAAATAGGAGCTGGTGGAAATGGGAACCATCCTCCCGTTAACCTGCACGGAAGTGAGCCGTAGCGCCAGTTGTCCCGGAGCGTGCAGCCGTCCGCTGGATTTGGCGGATGTAACCTTGCCTCGTACGGGCGCACCGGCTGGGGCCAGGGTCTTGCCATTGACCTCAAGATTCCGCGTTAGCGTGGCGTCAAATCTGTCGCCGGCCCGGGCTGTGCCGGAACTGATTTCCGACCCCACACGCACCGTCAGTCTGTGTGGCCCCCATCCCTGACCTTAAAGCTCCAGGAAGTTCGCCACCAACTGCTTGCCTTGACCCGTCAGTACGCTCTCCGGATGGAACTGCACCCCTTCAATCGGGAACTTGCGATGCCTCAGACCCATGATCGTACGCGAGCCATCGCGCTCGATGGCGTAGGCGCTCACCGCCAGATCGGATGGCAGAGTCTTCTCCTCAACGATCAGCGAATGGTAACGCGTCGCGGTCATGGGAGACGGAAGACCATCGAAAATAGTTTCGCCATCGTGCCGCACCTCGCTGGTCTTGCCATGCATCAGGTGCGGAGCGCGCACCACCTTGCCGCCGAATGCCGCTCCAATCGCCTGATGTCCCAAACAGACCCCCAACAGCGGCACTTTGCCCGCAAAATGCAGGATGAGGGCGATGGTGATTCCGGCTTCCTGCGGCGTGCAGGGCCCGGGCGAGAGCACAATCCGCCCCGGAGCCATCGCCTCCACTTCCGCCGGCGTCACCTGGTCATTACGCCGCACTTCGACCCTTGCGCCCAATTCACCCAGGTATTGAACCAGGTTGTAGGTAAACGAATCGTAATTGTCGAGCACAAACACCATAGGGAAAGATGTTCCTAGCTTATATCAGGAGAAAACCAAAGACACACTCACCGATGGGGAAGGCACGTCCTGATCGTCTTCGAGCGCAAGGGAGAGATGGGCATGCGAGGACATCCATCGCTACTTCGTGGCTCGGGTCCTCAGGTGTGCTCCTGCTTGCGGGCCACACGGGTTGCGAACATGAGTGCGGACGTTGGGCGGGTAAGGTGCAATTGTTTGCGACCCCGGCGGGCCGCTTGAAGGCATGCTTCCCCCCGGAGCTCGAGTCGACTGATTGCGCTACCCCCGTACCCAAAGTACTGTCTTGACACGGTGGGTCCGAGACGCCATGCTTAGTAGCTCTTTCGGAGGGCTAATGGCGGAGACCGAGCACGAAAAGCGGGCAACGCGCCGGTTTGCGCTGCGATTGCCCGTGGCCGTCACTTGTGCGAACGAAGGATCGCAAGAGAAAACCGCACAGACTCGCGACGTAAGCGCGCGCGGTATTTGCTTCTACGTGGACTCTGCCATCGCCCCGGGATCGGTCATCGAGTTCACCCTCACGTTGCCGCCGGAAATCACCTTGACCGAAAGCATTCGGGTTCGCTGTAAGGGCAAGGTGGTACGGGTGGATGATGGCGACGGTAGAGTCGCCGTGGCTGCGGTGATCGACGAATACGAATTCCTGGCTGAACCCTAAATCCGATCTCGGGCATCAGACCTCGGACCTCCTACCCTGAGCGACTGCGACCAAAAGCGACATCCCTTGTGGTGCAGTTCTGAGCGCTGTATTAAAACCATTTCCAGGAACGGCTCTAAGCCTCTGCGGTAGCCATGGTGAGCTCTTCCTCACCCGGCATACTATAGGTCTAACTTTCCTCTGCAAAGATCGAGGATCTGACGGCTGACGGCTGATATCAGACGGCTGAGGTCCAACCCCCCCGCCCTATGCCCTTTCGTTCTGTCCCGCCACTTTTCTGGGCGCGGCACCGATGATATCGTTCCATCTATAAGCTCTTCCCGAGAGATGAAGTATTTGCCGCGTATCGGCTGCCAACTTGTCCGGCTTGCGTTGCTGACGGGTGTGCTGGGCGCTAGTTTCTGCCTAGCTCAATCGCCATCCACTCCTCCCGGCCCTAAGCCGGGCCCTGCCGCAAAGCCGGGCCCTGCCGCGATCCTGCGCTCGGTGAAAGTGATATCCGACGCGGACGGGCCCGCGCTGGAAATCATTTCCAGCCGCGCTCTCAATCCGATTATTGAAAGCCTCGACAGCCCTCCCCGTCTGGTCATCGATTTGCCCAACACCCGGATCCTCTTGCCGCGCAAACCACTGGCCGTCGGCACCGAGCAGGTAAGCACAGTGCGAATAAATCAATCTCAACAGTCGCCCCCGGTGACGCGGGTCGTGGTGGATCTGCTGCAGCCGGTAGGTTACAGCACGGATGGCGAGGGCCAACGCCTGCTGGTGCATCTGCACGCGATGGCGGAGGCCCTGCAGGCGAGTCCGGAACCTCCATCCGTGCCAGCGTTCACGCAGGGGGTCCAGCCGACCATGGTGCCTGTCGGTTCCGGGAGCTCGGGAGCGGTGGTGGAGGCAGGGAGCCGGCTGGCGGGTGACTCCTCGGTGACCGCGGGCCCGGATACTACGATTCTGCGTCTGGCCCGTGGCGGCGAGGTGCGGGTGTGTCCGGGGACCACGCTTTCGGTTACCACTTCTCAAAATGGGCGGGATCTCATGCTGGGCATGAGCACAGGCGCCCTCGAAGCCCACTACACCCTGAACACCTCCGCCGATTCGGTGCTCACCCCCGACTTCCGCATGCTGCTTGCGGGCCCGGGTGAGTTGCACTACGCCTTCAGCGCCGACGTGCGGGGCAATACCTGCGTTCGCGCCTTGCCCGGAAATACGGCTTCGGTGATCGTTTCCGAACTGATGGGCGATGGCACCTATCAGGTGAAGCCCAATGAGCAGATTCTGTTTCGCTCCGGACGATTGAGTCTGACGGAGGCTACGGCCCCCGACGATTGTGGTTGCCCGCCCCCGCCAATTCCCGCGATGCGCGCCTCGGCGGAGCCGGGGCCGACAATTTCGGAGAAAGACCTGCCGCCGGTGTTGCATCTGGCGCAGGCTGGAGACGAGGCCAAGCCGGTGCCGCTTGCGGAATCCGCTTCCGGTCCGCCCACCCGCGGGGCACCACCCTCGCAGGTTAGGCTCACCGTAACCCCCCCCGACGCGTCCGACTTGCCCGCGCCCGAGCGTGGTAAAGCCCATGTGCTGGTGGAAGCACCGTTTGTCTTCCGGGCCGCTGACTCCACATCAGCGCCGCCAAATCTCAAAACGGAAGGTGTGCCGATGTCGCGCGCAACCGGCCAGGCGCCGCTCGTCACGACGGCGGAGCCGCCGCCTGACGCAGACGCCAAACGGCAGCACAAAACTGTCTTCGGTAAGGTGAAAGGCTTTTTCGTCACCATGTTCCGCTAACGCGGGTGTCAGACGGCGAACCAAAGACCTCGGATACCAGACCTCGGGTGACGTGATGGTTTGGCTGAGGTCCGAGGCCCGCTACGCTACCACACGCGGCCGGCAAACTTTCGGACCTCATCTGTCGTCCCCGCGATAGGGCTGACACTCGTCGTCTGGCTTGCGGAGGTGACACTGCCCCAACTGGCACAACTCGGCGACCCACGCTCGGCGGTCCATGACCACCTTTCCTCCTGATCCCGATTACTCCGACGCAGCCCGCACGGTCAAGTATCCAGGTGCTCGGGTCGAGTTGCGGCTGGGGCCCGGACATCCGCATCGCATGATGTTCGGGCACAACGCTCGCTGGGGGTGGGGCCTGGACGAAAAGCGGTCGCGGCGGTAAGCCCGTGGCGCTTTCAACCTGCCCCACTCAGCGGCCAGCCTGGAAGCCGAGATCCGGGCTCTCAGTCGCGCCGCATGGCTTTGGCCAGGGGAGCCACTCTTTCCCTAACCTCGTCGGCGATTTCGGCGCCCCGGTCCATCGCTTCTTCGGCAAACCCTTTGGCCTCTTCCGACCATTCTTCAACCGTGTCCCTCGCGTTTTCATACCTGCGGCGCAGATCTTTTCTCATCTGCTTGCCGGCTTTGGGGGCCAGCAACATCCCGAGCAGTGCGCCGGCGCCCAACCCGATCAGCAGAAAGGTTACTGCGGTCCCGGCGGAGCTGCCACGATCTGAACGCTCGTAATCTCCCGTGCGCATAAAAGAGTCCTTTCGAATTCGACCTGGGCTTGGATTCCTGTGCTCTGATTCTAGCTGCCCGCTCAACCCGGCAGCTTTCTTTCTGTGTTTTTCAGCGTGACTATGCCGGTCCAGTTCCCAAATCAGCTCAGGCCCGTGTAAAATAACGTGTTGGTTCCTCGTATCCGGCGGAAAATGTGGCCTGCCCGCCTTTCGCCAATGTTAATCGCAACAGCAAGGAGACTTACCCAGCAATGGCTATCCCCGCCACGCAGCTCCGCCCCGGCATGATCATAAAGCACAACAACGATCTGCATTCCGTTTTCAGTGTCGAGCACCGCACTCCCGGCAACCTGCGCGCGTTCATCCAGGCCAAACTGCGCAACCTGCGGACCGGTGCTATGTTCGA
>Ga0209526_10001872_pt1 | contig 14084 bp, 12 predicted proteins | sample JacPinW_OM2H0_M1_FD_188566 | JGI IMG/M metagenome (GOLD analysis project Ga0209526, IMG submission 188566) | Forest soil microbial communities from Algoma, Ontario, Canada - Jack Pine, Ontario site 1_JW_OM2H0_M1 (SPAdes) (version 2) | ecosystem: Environmental > Terrestrial > Soil > Boreal... | reverse complement strand
TGGCGCTCGGCGGCTCGGCATCGAATTTCGATCCGGCGATTTCCTTCTTCAAGGATCTGCGCAAGAACGATCCAATCGTCCCCAAGCAGACGTCCTACGCCCGCGTGGTTTCCGGCGAGATGCCGATCCTCCTGGATTACGATTTCAACGCCTATCGCGCGAAATATCAGGAGAAGGGCAATTTTGAGTTCGTGATCCCGTGCGAGGGATCGGTGGTGTTTCCCTATGTCGTCGGCCTCGTCAAGAACGCGCCCGACAAGGAGAAAGCCAAGAAGGTTTTGGATTATTTGTTGTCCGACAAGGGCCAGGCGATCTGGACCAACGCTTATCTGCGCCCCGCCCGCCCGATCGAATTGCCGGAAGCGGTGAAGGCAAAATTCCTGCCCGACAGCGACTATGCCCGCGCCAAGAGCGTCGACTGGGGCCAGATGGAAAACGTGCAAAAAGGCTTTGTCGACCGCTATCTCGCCGAGGTCCGCTAAGGCAGAATGGTGCCTAGAGCTTAGAGGCACCATTTCTTCAAATGCCGCACAAAACTTTCGTTTGGTTGTGTCTGTTGCCGCTCGCCGTGGTGACGACGGCGTTTTTCCTGCTGCCGATGGCGCGGCTGGTCGTGACCGGCGCCGAAGGCCCGCAGGGGCTCGCCGGATACCTTTCGATCCTGACCGAGCCACGCTATCGCGCGACCTTGATCAATACCGTCTTGCTGGCCACTGCGACCACGATCGTCACCCTCGTTGTCGCCACCATTGCGGGGATGTTCCTGCAGCGCCATCGCTTTCCCGGCCGCGCGGTATTGGTTGCGATGCTGACCTTCCCGCTGGCATTTCCCGGCGTCGTCGTCGGCTTCCTGATCATCCTGCTCGCGGGACGCCAGGGCCTGATCGGCGATCTCACCAATAGAGTGTTTGGCGAGAAGCTGGTGTTTGCCTATTCGATCTACGGATTGTTCCTCGGCTATCTCTATTTCTCGATCCCGCGCGTCATTCTCACCATCATGGCGGCGGTCCAGAAACTCGATGTCGGCCTCGAGGAAGCCGCGCGCTCGCTCGGCGCGAGCCCATGGGCGGTGCAGCGCGATGTCGTGCTGCCGGCGCTGGCGCCGGCTTTCGTCGCCTCCGGCGCCATTGCCTTTGCGACCGCGATGGGCGCGTTCGGCACCGCCTTTACGCTCGCGACCAATATCGATGTGCTGCCGATGCTGATCTACACAGAATTCACGCTGGCCGCGAACTTTGCCACTTCGGCGGCGCTGTCGGTGGGCCTGGGCGTCATCGCCTGGGCGATCCTGGCGCTGGCCCGCTCGTTCAGCGGCGGCACGGTCGCGGCGGCCGGATAAAACCATGCGCGACCGCCTGATCTTTGCCGGCCAACTCTTGTTCACCCTGCTGGTCGCCGCGTTCCTGGTGGTACCTGCGATTCTCTCGATCAGCGCCGGCGTCACCGTGAATTACTTTCGCGGGATATCTTCGGGCGTGACGCTGCAATGGGTATTCCAGGTCTGGGACCTCTATGCCGGCACGATCCTGTTGTCTTTTGTGATCGCTCTCGCAACGCTTGTCGTGACGCTCGTGGCCGGCGTTCCATCTGCGTATGCGTTGCACGTGCGGGGAGGGCGGCTGTCGCGCATCGTCGAAGAGATCATCACCTTGCCGCTGGCGATCCCCGGGCTCGCGATAGCGCTGGCGCTGTTGCTCACCTATCAGGGTTTTAGCGAGTTTCGCCGCTCCTGGCTGTTCATCCTCACCGGCCATGTCATCTTCACCATGCCGTTCATGGTGCGCTCGGTGATGGCGGTGTTCGCGACCGTCGACATCAGGACGCTTGACGAAGGCGCGGCATCGCTCGGCGCCTCGCCATGGCGGCGCTTTTTCGATGTGATCGTTCCCAATGCGCTGCCGGGCATCCTCGCCGGCAGCCTGATGGTGGTGACGCTCTCGCTTGGCGAATTCAACCTGACCTGGATGTTGCATACGCCGCTGACAAAAACCCTTCCCATCGGGCTTGCCGACGCCTACGCCTCGATGCGGCTGGAAGTGGCGTCGGCCTATACGCTGATCTTCTTTGTCATGATCATTCCGCTGCTGGTCGCGATGCAGTTGTTTGCCGACAAGGAGCAGAAAAGATGAGCACAGCCGCGGGACATGGCGCCTCGGTGCGGATCGAGAATTGCGGCAAGACCTTTGCTGATGGAACGCGCGCGCTGGAACCGGCAACGCTCGACATCGCGCGCGGCGAGACGCTGGTGCTGCTCGGCCCCTCCGGCTGCGGCAAGACCACCATGCTGCGCATCATCGCAGGCCTCGAATTGCCCGATGCCGGCGGCCTTGTGTTGTTCGACGACAAGGACATGACCTCGGTGCCGATCGAGCGGCGCAATGTCGGCATGGTGTTTCAGTCCTATGCGCTGTTTCCCAACATGGGCGTCGCGGAAAATATCGGCTACGGCCTGAAAATCCGCGGCATGCCGAAACAAGAACGCGCCGCGCGCATAGCCGAGCTGGTGGCGCTGACCAATATTTCGGGGCTGGAAAACCGCCGCATCGACCAGCTCTCCGGTGGCCAGCGTCAGCGCGTCGCGCTGGCGCGCGCGGTCGCGATCCGGCCCGGCATCCTGCTGCTCGACGAACCCCTGACCGCGCTCGATGCTGCGTTGCGCGATCGCCTGCGCGGCGAGCTCAACCGGTTGCTGCGGGCGCTCGGGATCACGACCATTTATGTGACACACGATCAGGCCGAGGCGATGGAGCTCGGCGACCGCATCGTCGTGATGCAAAAGGGCGCGATTGCCCAGATCGGCAGCCCACGCGAGATCTATTTCGCGCCGAAAAATCGCTTCGTCGCCGAGTTCATTGGCGCGGCGAACATCATCGAAGCGCCCATCGAACACGGCCATCTCGTGCTGCCGGGCGGCCGGCAGCCGATCGGCGGCGATGCGAGTCTTAAGGCCGCCGTCGCGATGATCCGCCCCGAGACGATCCGGGTCGTTGAAGCCGCAACCGCGCCCCTTTCGGGGACTATCGACAGCATCGGTTTTATCGGCGACCGGCAGCGCATGGTCGTCTCCGGCGCATGCGCAAAACCTCTCACCGTCGAAGCGCCGAACACCGTCAAAGCGGAACTTGGCGATCGCGTCGGACTCCTGATCGCCCCGGATGCGGTCAGGCTGTTGCCACCGGAGAATTGAAGAGAAGCCCGATGCCGCAAAAACCCGTTATCATCGCGCAGATTTCCGATCTGCACATCAAGGCTCCAGGCACGCTCGCCTACGGCCGCGTCGACACGGCGCGCGCGCTGGAGCGCTGCGTCGCCACCTTGAACCAGTTCACCCCGAAGCCCGATCTCGTGGTGATCTCGGGCGATCTTGTCGATACGCCTAGGGCTGAGGAATATGCGCATCTCAAGCGCCTGCTGGCGCCGTTGAATATTGCCTTTGCAGGCATTCCCGGCAATCACGACCAGCGCGACATGATGCGCGCCACGCTTCCGCAAAATTATGCGTTTCCGTCAGGCCCGCTCAATCAACACCTTGAAATCGGCGGGCTTGATCTCGTGCTGTTGGATTCGAGTGTATCAGGCAAACCGCACGGCGAGCTCGATGCACCGACTTTGCGATGGCTTGAAGCGACGCTTGCCTCGGCACCCGACCGGCCAGCGTTATTGTTCCTGCATCATCCGCCGTTCCAGGCCGGCATCAGGCATATGGACCGACAGAATCTCCAAAATGCCAACGAGCTTGCGAATGTCGTCAAGCGCCATCCGCGCGTGCAATTGATCGCCACCGGCCACGTCCATCGCGCGACGCTGACGATGTTTGCCGGTGTGCCGACCACGATTTGCCCGGCGCCAAACCACGCCGTCGATCTCGATCTGGCGGAATTGCGCGAGCCATCATTCAAGGTCGAGCCGCCGGCCTTTCATCTGCACGTCTGGTTTCCGGGCGACGAATTCGGCTGCGTCGTTACCCACCAGGTCCCAATCGGCGATTTCGACGGCCCGCATCCCTTTTTCGGGCCTGACGGGAAGTTGCTGTGAGTCTCAGCTCCGAAACGCCTTTGTCGCGGCGAGCTTGCGGTAGGCCGTGGTCGCGGTCCGGATCAAGCGCCGCTCGCGCTTTGGGCTGAGAAATTGCAAGGGCGGGCGGACGCCGCCTTGTTGCAGGGCGGCTGCCAAAGAATGGCCCTGCACGTCATCGTTCAACTGACCGAGGGATCTCTGCGCCTTGCGCAAATGCTTCAACGCGGTCTGTTGTTTTGAAAATCGCTTATCCGCAAGCAAATCCTCGAAGAACTCGATGGAATAGGTTAGCTTCTTGTTCAACAGGCGCAGCCGGTGACGTTTCTTGTTGCCCATCTTTTCAAGCTTGCGGCTCCTTTTCAGAAGCTTGTCCTGCCATGTCATGAGTTTGCCCACGCCAAAGGTAGCGATCGGGGAAGCGCGCTCCAGCGCCGCCTGTCTTCCCGTCTTGATCGACCAAGGTCCACTCTCGATCCAGCCGGACGTGTTTTCAATCAGCCGGCGATATCTGGCTGACTGAAGCGCCCGCGCCAGTTGACGATGGCTGTCCGCGCGTTTTTCGTTCCACGTGCGATAATACGGGGCTGGTCGCGGCCGCTGCTTGTTGATGGCCTTCAGCCGTTCCATCGCGACGTCGAGATCTCGCACGGCGCCAAGCTGGCCGTTGAGCCACTTCAGTTCGTCCTTTATCTGCATCCGCATGGGGTCGTCGATCATCGGCGCGAAAAACAGGATAGCGGTGCGCAGGCGCGTCAGCGCGATGCGCATCTGATGCAAGGCTGCCGGATCGCCGCTGCAGGTTGCCTCGTGATTGGCGGTCAAGTCTGCAAGGTGGCGGCGCGCCACGACCCGAAATGCCGTATCGCACGCCATCATCGCATTCAACTGCGCCATGGGACGACGGCGCCCCGTCGATCCGGTGCGAGAGACGGCCTCGGCCGCTGATTTTGGCGATGGCGACATCGTATTCTCTGCGCTCACCGGCCTAAGCCGTCTCACAATGGGCGATGCGGGCTTGGCATCGTTGCAGCGTTTGCTCCAGTATCCCGGAGGCGTCGATGTCAGCCCAATCGAGCGCGCCGATATTATATTTCTCCTGAAGTCCGGCAATCTCCGGCGTGGCATCGGATGCATCGTGCTGGCGGCGGCCGATCCGGCGCAATCGGGTCTCGAGGTCGGCCTTAAGAAAAAGGCCGACAAAACGGAGGCTTAGCTGACGCGCGGCCTCTCTTATCGCATGGCGTTCTGCTTCCTGGGCAAATACCGCATCGACGATGACGGAATGACCCTGCGAAAGCTGCCCAACGGTGCGCTGCACAAGAAGCGCGTAAATCTGCTCGGTGACATCAGGCTCGTATGCGCTCTCGGGCAGCCGATCGGTCTCGTTGACCCGAAAAAACTGTTTCCGCAGCACATCCGTTCGCAACACCACGGCTCCCGGCTGCGGCGAGATAGTGGGGGCGAGGGCGCGTGCCAGAACGGATTTTCCCGTTCCCGACAGGCCGCCGATCGCGATGAGCTGAGGTGCCGCAGGGATTGTCATGGGCCGGCTCACGTTATGAGGACTGCCGCACCCAGGATTTGTCCCGTCCGGCAGAGGCGCCCGTGGAGCCGTTAACACCATCGCAGGCATACAGGTTTCTCCGGATACGCACATTGCCAAGCCAAAGGCGAGAGGGCAATCATTCCCGAAAAGGATGGCAGCCGCAAATTCGGAAAAACGCCATTCAACTAACGCGGGGGAAATTTGCCATGCGCTTGGTTTATTCGCTGGTCGCAGCACTGATGCTGCTTTCAACGCCCAGTGCGGTCGCGCAAACGCCCTATCCCGACCGGCCGATCAAGATGATCGTGCCCCTGGCTGCGGCAAGCGCGGTCGATGTCGCAGCTCGGATCGTGACGCAGAAGATGGCCGACAATATGGGCCAGCAAATCGTCATCATCAACCAGCCGGGCGCGTCCGGGCTGATCGGCGCCGAGCAGGTGGCGCGGGCGGCGCCGGACGGCTATACGCTCGGCGGCTTCAACGACAGCATCATGACCATGGTGCCCAACCTGCAGTCCAACATGCGTTGGGATATCCTGAAGGATTTTGCGCCAGTGTCGCTGGTCGCTACCGTGGAGTGGGGACTGATCGCGGGCAACAAGACGCCCTACAAGACCGCGGCCGATCTGATCGCCGCGGCCAGGGCCGCGCCTGGAATGATCAATTACAGCTCCGGCGGTCCGGGCAGCCCGCAACATCTGGCGATGGCGATGTTCGCATCGAGCGCGGGCATCTCGCTGACCCATGTGCCCTACAAAGGCGCGACCCAGGCCGCGACCGACGTCGCCGGCGGGCAAATTCCCGTCGGCTTTCAGGGGCTGGGGACCGTGGCGGCGCTGGTGCGCAGCGGGCAGCTCAGGTTGATCGGGGTGACCACCGCGAACAGGTTGCCGCAATTCCCCGATGTGCCGACGGTTGCGGAATCAGGATTGCCCGGGTTCTTCTTCAACTCCTGGTTTGCGATCCTGGCGCCGGCCGGCACGCCAAAGGATGTCATCGCCAGGCTGAACGCTGAGGTGCTGCAAGCGCTGGTGGACCCGGGAGTTCGCGGCAAGCTCGAGAATCTGGGTTTCTCGGTGCGCGGCAGCTCTGCCGACGAACTGGGCGCGATGACGCGTGAGCAGCTTGCCAAATACGCGCGCGTGATCAAGGAAATGGGCATCGCGAACGACTAGCATGCGACTTGCATGCAGTGGATGCGTCCATCGGAGCCCCATGCTCCCGGTTGCCGGCGCTACTCGCCTAAAATTGTCGTCCAATCGTCGGTATCCCCAACAGCCGCGACGCGAAGACACCTTCGGTGCCTGCCGTAGACGGTTCCAAATGCTTTGTTCCGCCATGAAGTTTCGTTAATCTGAACGGGTGGATGAAGGAGCTGCGGGTGTCTTGTCAGGTCTGTCGATCGATCCTGAAGGCAGGCGATTTTTTTTGTGCGTCCTGCGGGGCGATCGCCCCGGAGCATTCCGTAAAGCCGCAGGCTGCGGAAGTTCGCGGCCGTATCGCCGGTGAGCGCAAATACCTCACCGTCCTCTGTGCCGATTTGCAGCGTTCGACTGATTTGATCTCGGAACTTGATCCCGAGGCTGCGATTTCGCGATTGGAGCCGGCCCTGATCGCCATGCGTACCGCGGTCCGGCGCAGCCGCGGGATCGTCAGCAAAGAGGGGGGTGACGGCCTGATCGCCCTTTTTGGCGCCCCGCACGCCGATGACAATCATGCCATCATGGCCTGTCATGCCGCCGTCGAACTGGTTCGCCGGATCAAGCTGTTGGAGGATCCGGCGCTTCAGGTCCGGGTTGGCGTTCATTCCGGCTATGTGGTCGCGCACGTCATCGAGGCCGACTTCTCCTCGATCTACGAAGCGGGCGGCCCGGCGGTCCATCTGGTCAAGCGGCTCGAGAGTGCCGCGCAGGGCGGACAAATCCTCGTGTCGGAGTCCTGCCATAATCTGTGCTCCGGACTGGTGAAGTTCAACGCACTGCCTCCCAAGCGGCTGGAAGGATTTTCGGCGCCCGTTCCCTGCTACGAGGTTGGCGAGATCAGCGGATTGACGCGCTGGCGGGCCCGTTCGACCAAGGGGCTTTCGTCGTTCGTCGGCCGCGCGGACGAGATTTCCCTGCTGGAGCGGGCGGCGGGCGATGTCGGTACCTCCGGACAGCTCGTCGCGCTGGTCGGCACCGCGGGCATCGGAAAATCCCGAATCGCCCACGAGTTCGTCGCTGGCTTGCGGCAGCAGGACTGGCAGGTGCTGGAGGCGGAATGCAACCCGCTGGAGCAAGCCGTTCCCTACGCGCTGCTGAAGAAGCTCGTGCGGAGCGCGCTGGAGGCGGGCAACATCGCCCCGGCAGATCAACCCGATTTGCCGCAAGGCGAGGTGCCGGCGCATTCCGATCTTTGGCCCGCCGCCCTCTGCTCCGTTCTCGACCAGCCCGTCCACGATCCGCGCTGGTACGATCTCGAGCCCCTGCTGCGGCGACGCGCCATCAGCGACGCCGTGCGTCATACGGTCGACAAGGTCATCTCGACGCGCCCGACCATCCTGTTGGTGGAGGACCTGCACTGGATCGATGGTCAAAGCGAGACCGCGATCGAGGCCTTGATGTCGCTCACCGCAAGCCGTCCGCTATTGATCCTGCTGACCTGGCGGACCGAGGACACACCGGGGTGGCTGGCGAAGCTGAACGTTCGCAGGATCTGGCTGCGCTCCCTGGATATCGCGTCGGCGAACGCGCTGCTCGACGACCTGTTTGGCACCGGAGCGAAGCTCAATGCCCTCAAGGCCCACGTGCTCCGCCACACCGGCCAGGTCCCGCTCTTCATCGAGGAGGTCGCGCGGCAACTGATCAATCGCGGAGTCCTGGAGACCGATGCGGGCCGCTTTGCCACCAAGGCTCCCTGGGATGCGCTGGAAATTCCGCCGACAGTGCAAGGGGTCATCGCGTCCCGGATCGATCGATTGTCGAAAGAGGACAAAGCCCTGCTCCAGCTCGCCTCCGTCGCCGGGCCGCGGGTTTCGGCGCATTTGCTGGCGGCCGTCACCGCCATGCCGGCGGTGCAATTGCAGAGCCGGCTTTGGTCGCTCGAGATATTGGATTTTCTGGTCGAGTCGCGATGGGTTGCTTCCGTCGAATACGAATTCGCCCACGATCTGATCCGCGAGGTTGCCTACGATTCGATCCTGCGGCCGCAACGCGAGGAGCTGCACCGCCGGATTTTGACGGCGCTGGAAGCCGGCTCTCCTGGTCGCGAGGAGGATGTCGCGGAAGCGCTCTGTCATCACGCGGTCAAGGCGCAAGACTGGGTGAAGGCCGACCGTTACGGGCACCTCGCGGCGAAAAAGGCTCTGGCCAGATCGGCATTCCGCGACGCAACGGGGTATTTCCAGACAGCGATGGATGCGGTTGAGAAGCAGCCCGACTCGATTGCTCGCGAACAGCGGGCGATCGACCTGCGCATCGAAGCTCGCATGACGTTCTCTCCGTTTGGAAAGACCGCGGAGTGGCTCGAATTGTGTCGCGACGCAGAAGCGCGCTCCAAGAAAATCAGCGATGAGCCGAGACGGCTTGCTTCCATCGCCGTAAGGGCGGCGGCGCTGAATTTCTACGGAACGCCCTATGAAGCCACCACGGCAGGGGAAGAGGCGGTTGCCTTGGCCGACCGGCTGGGGGACGCGACCTGGTTGGGCTTCTCCGAATATGGCCTCGGTCAGGCCTATTTCATGGCCGGTCGCTACCGGGATGCCGAACTGCTCTTGAATCAGGCGGGGGAGCGATTTGCGAACGCGCCCGAAAATATCCCGCCCGGGACAACCGGACCGAGCCTTCTGGTGCTCTGTCATATGATGAAAGCCATCATCTATGCGTCGATCGGCGAGTTCGACCGATCCGAGGATTGTGCCAAGCAGGCAAGGCGTCTCGCCCAGCACAGCGGCCTGTCCTACGACATGATTGCGGCGGATTACGGCCGCGGCCTGTCAAAGCTGGTCCTCGGTAACCTCGATGAGGCGGAAACAGCCCTCAATGAAGCCGCGTTGCTGTCGCGCGAGAACGAGGTCCGGCTATTTTTACCCCTGGTGCTGTGCGCGCTCGGAAACCTCCATCTGCAGCGCGGGCAAGCGGCAAAGGCAAGAGATATCCTCGTTGAAGCAAAGGAAGAAGCGGAAGCTCTCGGTCACGCGGCCAGTATCCTGCTTGCATCGGCATATCTGGGTCCCGCCTATGCGCAACTTGGCGATATTTCCCGCGGGCTGGAAATCGCGCGGGCCTGCCACGCGGGAGCCAAGCAGAAGGGCTACCAGCCGATCGAAGCCTTGGCGCTCTTTGCCGAGGCGATCATCTTGTCGCTTCAGGGCGCCTCCGCCACCGGGGAGGCGATCGCCCTGCTTGAGCGAACGATCGAAATCGCAACCGGGCTCGGGACCCGGCCCTTGCTCGGATTGGCGAAGGGAGCGCTGGCCCGTCTGTTGGCCGGCGCGGGCAGGAAATCCGAGGCGCAGGACGAACTTGGCCAGGCGATCGAACTTTTTGCCAAGTCGAAAATGACTGTTCAACTGGAACGTGCTAAGGCAACGCTCTCCAAGTTCTCGACTTAATGACAAATTGCAATCACGGCGTATATCGCCGCGCATCAACGGAGTGAGACATGTCCGGATTAGTGTATGGTGGGCGATTTGAGCAAATGATGACTGAATTTTGCAGCCCCAGGAGGATCGGCGCCACGGCAAAGAAATTCGCAAAATTGGAAAAGCAGCACGGGGCCTATGCTTTTGGAAAATTTGCCCAGCACTTTCTGCCGAAGCCGGAGGAATTTGCGAACTGGGGCAAGGATTCGGCCGCGATACCGGAACAGATCCGCAAGCGTCTCACCGAGATCATCTCCACCAATCTGAAATCGAAGTCACCGATGCCGATGGTGCTGAAAGTCAGCGACAACGTCGATGCGACCCACGATCTGCATGTCAAGACCTTCGCGCATAAGGGCCATATCTACATCGGTGTGCATATGCTTTGTCCGAACCCAAGTTTGAAATGATCGATTGCGGCTGTTCGTCGTATTAACCGTTTGCACTCAGCCGATCGAGGCTTGCTACTGTTCTGTTGAGTGGTTGGGATGTTCCCCCGGGAGCCAATCCCCGGACTCGGGGGATTGTACTATCTAGTTGCGAGCACTGTCTTACTTGCAACGTTAGCGTTAGGTTTTGTGTTGTTTTTTTGGCCTCCCAATCGGAACGGCAGTATGCTTTCTAGCTGGAAGGGTCATCGATGACCGATTCCGGTCGGTGATACCCGATCGCTTCATGGCTGGAGCTCCGATTGCCGTGCCTCAGGACAAGACGGGAGATGTTCGCGGACCTTCGAGCAGCAAGCTTGCTGTGCTGCGCAAGCATCCGATGTTTTCCGATCTCGAGCCTGCGGCGCTCGACCAGCTCTGCCGCTACGCCAAGCATTCCACGCTCAAGCGGGGAACCACGATCGTTTCCCGGGGAGATCCCGGCAACAGCCTGATCGTGGTGATCAGCGGCACGCTGAAGATCAGTGTCTCCTCCGCGGATGGCCGCAGCGCCATTTTGAATCTGATCGGTCCGGGAGAGATCGTCGGGGAAGTCGCGGTGCTCGATGGGTTGGCGCGGACCGCCGACGTTATCGCCAATACCAACTGCGAGATTTTTGTCATCGACCGCCGCGACTTTCTTCCCTTCGTGCGAAGCCAGCCGGCACTGGCGATGAAGTTGATCGAGCTGTTGTGCACCCGGCTGCGCTGGACCAGCGATCAGGTGGAAGAGGTCATCCTGCAGAATCTGCCGGGCCGGCTCGCCAGCGCACTGCTTCGTTTGACCGAGAAGCACAAGCTTGCGCAGGGAGGCCGAACCATCGCCATTACCCAGCAGGAAATCAGCGAGATGGTCGGCATGACCCGGGAAAGCATCAACAAGCAGTTGCGGGCCTGGGCCTCGCGCAGCTGGGTTCGGCTCGAACACGGCGCGATCGTTGTGCTCAATGCCGAGCCGCTGCTGGCGCTAACCGAGGCAGGATCGGGAAGCGAAGGCGACTAGGCGTAGTCGCGCGAGCCGTAGCGCCGGCTTTCGGGTAAATTTTCCAAATGTGTGCGCGGCCCTGTGAACCAGTTCACATCGGCTTGGCGCGCCCTGGGCTAGTCACGCGGGTGCAGAGCAGCTGCGTGGAGGCATCCGTGGGTGGCATGTTCAGGAAATCGGGCGAAATCCTCAGCCGCATCTACCGAAACTGGGGCATCGGAATTTTTGCCTTGCCCGTGCTTATTGGCATCGCGCTGGCAGGCCTGGTGCTGAGCCGTCCGGACCCGTCCAATTTGATGCCGGACGTCGTTCAACTTGCGGGCGCCAAGACATCGCCGGCTGCCGCTCCGGCGCAACCGGCGACGGCGGCAATTCGGACGGTGCGGACCAATTGATGCATGGGTCTACTCGGCGGCGAGGTTGGCGCCGCGCTCGATCGTGAACTCGACGTCGATCAGCCCGCGCGAATGGTTCATATCGGATTGCGACATCAGCAGCGTAAGGTCCTTACCCCTTAGCGAACCAAGCACCTCGGACAACCGCTCCGACAGCGCCGGCGCGATCCCCTCGAACGGTTCGTCGAGCAATAGACATTTTGTGCCGATGCCGAGCGCGCGGCCAAGCGCGACTAGTTTTTGCTGGCCTCCACTCAACAAGAGCGCCTTGCGATGCCGCATCTCGGCGAGCTCGCCGATCACCTCATAGACAAAATTGAGCCGCGCCTTGCGGTCGAGATGCCGGGCGACCCATAGCGGCAACAGGATGTTTTCCTCGACCGTCAGTTGAGGCACCAGGGCGCGGTCTTCCGGCATATAGCCGATCCCGAGCGCTGCGCGGGCGTGGCGCGGGCGCGCCGACAGATCCGCGCCATCGAACCGGACCGCGCCGTGCGTCGGCCTGAGGTGACCCATGATCGAGCGCATCAGCGTGGTCTTGCCGGCGCCATTGCGGCCGACAAGGCTGACCATGGCGCCTCTTGCGACGCGCATCGAAAAACCGCGCAACGCGGGCATCGACTGGATCTCGACCACCAGATGGTCGATCTCGAGCAATGGGGTCGCGGCGTTCATTGCGCGCGTCCCGTCACGTAGCGGCGCACTTCCGGATCCTTCAGGACAGTGCGCGGATCGCCGTCGGCGAGAATCCGGCCCTGATAAAATGCCAGCACCCGGTCGGCATAGCGGCTGACGATCTCCATATCGTGCTCGACAAAGACGAGGGTTGCGGCATCGGGTGCAACGGCATGGATCACGCGATCCATAGTGGCGAATTTTTCCTCTGCTGAAACGCCCGATGTCGGCTCATCCAGCAGCAGCAGCTTTGGACGGCGGGCCAGCGCCATGGCAATGTCGACCAACTTGCGCACGCCGCCGGCGAGCTCCGAGATCGGGCGGTCGGCCAGATCGGTGAGGCCAAATCGCTCCAGCAATTCCAGGACTTTTGCGCGGCGGCCATGCGCCTCCGCTGGCGCGTGAAATGAGAGGGCTTGCCCCCGTGCGCCGCAGACCGCGACGGACAGATTTTCGGCCGCCGTAAGCTCGACGAATAATTGCGGAATCTGAAACGACCTGGAGATACCAAGCCGCGCAACATGTCGTGGCGAGCGACTTGCGATATCCACCCCGTCGAGCGCGATCGAGCCTCGGTCGGGCTTGAGGTAGCCTGTGACCATATTGACAAATGTCGTCTTGCCCGCGCCGTTGGCGCCGATCAGGCTGACTTTCTGACCGGCCACGAGTTCGAGGCTCACAGCGTCGGCGGCGACCACCGCGCCAAAGCGTTTTTCGAGCCCGCGCACGGAAAGCACCGACGTCACTGCGCCGCCTCCTTTTGGGCCGCGACAGCCGCCGGCTCGATCCTCTTGTGACGTTGCCTGATCCAGAGCGAGCCGATGCCGCGCGGCAGGAACAGGATGACGCCCAACAGAAAGACGCCAAGCACGAGCTGCCAGGTATTGGGGAGATAAAGGTTGGAGAACGAGCGAACCAGCTCAAGCGCCAGCGAGGCGACGAAAACCGCGGCGACGCTTTGATATCCCGCAAGCACGGCCACAAAGACGAACTCGCCCGACGTGGTCCAGTAGGCGAATTGCGGATCGATGTGGCGCTGCGCCATCAGGGCAAACGCGCCGCTGGCGCCGGCGAAAGTTGCGGCGATCACGAAGTTGAAGGTGATGACCCGGTTGGAGGAAATGCCAAGATACTCGACACGCAAATTGTTTTCGCGCACCGCGAGGCTCGCGAGCCCGAGTTCGGACCGAAACAGGATCGTGGCTGCGATGCCGGCAAGCCCGGTGGTGACCACCGAGACCGCGTAGAGCATAAAATCCGCCTCGCGCGGATCGATGAAGGCCATGCCGAACAGGCTCGGCCGCCCGACGTTAAAACCATCGGAGCCGCCGAGCGCGGTGGATTTGACCAGCGCGCCATAAAACACCATCGACAGCGCAAGCGTCAGCATGCCGAAGAAGATGCCGCTGTAGCGGGC
>Ga0209526_10001871_pt1 | contig 14085 bp, 9 predicted proteins | sample JacPinW_OM2H0_M1_FD_188566 | JGI IMG/M metagenome (GOLD analysis project Ga0209526, IMG submission 188566) | Forest soil microbial communities from Algoma, Ontario, Canada - Jack Pine, Ontario site 1_JW_OM2H0_M1 (SPAdes) (version 2) | ecosystem: Environmental > Terrestrial > Soil > Boreal... | reverse complement strand
CAAGACCATCACCGCGGTGATGCATTCCGATCTGCGGATCATCGATCCCGGCTTTACCACTGCCTACATCACGCGCGATCACGGCTACATGGTCTATGACACGCTGCTGGCCACCGATTCCAGTTTCAAGATCCAGCCGCAGATGGCGGACTGGAAGGTCTCGGACGACAAGCTCACCTACACCTTCACGCTGCGCGACGGCCTGAAGTGGCACGACGGCGCGCCAGTCACGGCGGAGGATTGCGTGGCGTCGCTGAAGCGCTGGGGCAGGAACGACAGCATGGGCCAGAAGCTGATGGATTTCACGGCCAGCATCGAGGCGTCAGACGAAAAGACCATCACGCTGAAACTGAAAGAGCCCTACGGCCTGGTGCTGGAATCGATCGGAAAACCGTCGTCCTATACGCCGTTCATGATGCCGAAGCGGTTGGCCGAAACACCGCCCGGCCAGCAGATCAAGGAACAGATCGGCTCCGGCCCCTTCAAGTTCGTGGCTGCGGAATTCCAGCCCGGCGTGAAGGCGGTGTATGAGAAGAACGCCGACTATGTGCCGCGCAAGGAGCCGGCGAGTTGGACCTCCGGCGGCAAGGTGGTGAAGGTCGATCGCGTCGAGTGGATCACGATGGCGGATGCGCAGACCGCGGTGAACGCGCTGCAATCCGGCGACATCGATTTCATGGAGAATCCGCCGTTCGATCTTCTGCCGGTGCTCACCGCCAACAAGGACCTGAAGGTCGATATCCTGAACAAGCTCGGCTTCCAGACGCTCGGGCGAATGAACTTCCTTTATCCGCCCTTCGACAACGTGAAAGTCCGCCGCGCCGCCTTGATGGCCATCAACCAGAAGGACGTGCTGGATGCACTGGTCGGCAATCCCGAATACTACAAGATCTGCGGCGCGTTTTTCGTCTGCGGCACGCCGCTCGCCACCGAGGAGGGCTCGGAGTCGCTGGTCAAAGGCAACGGCATGGCGGAAGCCAAGAAGCTGCTCGCCGAATCCGGCTATGACGGCACGCCGGTCGTGATCATGGCGCCCGGCGATGTCGTGACGCTGAAGGCGCAGCCGATCGTATCGGCGCAATTGCTGCGCGAGGCCGGCTTCAAGGTCGACGTGCAGGCCACCGACTGGCAGACCGTGGTCGCCCGCCGCGCCAGCCAGAAGCCGCCGAAGGAGGGCGGCTGGAACATGTTCTTCACCAACTGGGTCGGCGCCGACGTGGTAAACCCGATCGTCAACTTCTCGATCGGCGGCCGCGGCAAGAATGGCGGCTGGTTCGGCTGGGCCGAGGACGCCAAGATCGAACAGCTGAAAGACGCCTTCGCGCGCTCGTCGTCACCGGAGGAGCAGAAGAAGATCGCCGCCGACATCCAGAAGGAAGCCTATGAACAGGTGATCTACATTCCGCTCGGGCAATACCTGATACCGAGTGCGTGGCGAAAATCGCTCACCGGCGTGCTCGACGGTCCGGCGACGCCGATTTTCTGGAATATCGACAAGTCGGAGTGAGGCGGGCGGCTTTGCTTCCGAGCACCGCTAAACGCGCCCTTCACGATGGGTGGGCGCGTTTTTCTTGCTGCGAGCGGTGAGGCCCGTCGGCGACCGTAACCGGACGCGAAGCTGCATGATCGGCTTCGGCCAAGCGCGAGCCCGCGAAATACTGGCTCGTGATCCGATCACGATAGTCGACGAGATTGGCATGCCGCTGCATCGCCCCGCGGATCGGAGAATTGAGCGGTGGCGTCAGGATCGAGGTGACGATGCCGAACACAAAGGCATCCGCCGCACAGGGTTTCTCGCCCATCAGAAATGGCTTCCCGCCGAGGATCGTTGCCAGCGCTTCCACATCGCGGATGGCGAATTCCGCGATGTCGGATCGCGCGTGACGGCCGATGCCGTGTCCGTGAAGCCGCCTGGCGTTCATTCGACGCAGCATTGATTTGACCATGGAGCGAACCGGCGCCGGGACCGGGCCGAACATATGCCGGCCGAGGCCCTCGTTGAAATTGGCCTCGTCAATCCAGCGCATGTCCAGCATGGCGAAGTAAAGGTGATCTTCGCACATCCTTTCAATCGCCCACGCCGTCGCCTTCTGTTCGGCGCTCAAACCGGCATCGAAGTCCAGGTGATACTTCTTCTCGAGATGCAGCCGGATGAGCGTGGAATCCGCCACCGTCACGTCGTCATCCCTGAGATAGGGCAGGAGGCGTCGAGGCGCCGTGAAGGGATTTCCCCGCACGTCGCGATAGGCAACGCCCGCCAGCTTCAGGAGCATCATGACCTTGATGACGAACGGGCTCGAATCCGGCGTGCCGAAAAACGGTCCAAATCCGTGGAGCGTGATCACCGTCTTTATCCTTCCGGGGGATGCGCGGGCAAAGTTGAGCCGGCGCTACCCTAATCCCGGCGGAAATGTTAAAAAGAACAAAATATCGCAATTCTTTGTTGGGAAAATCGACAATGAACGGCGTCACGATCAATCAGTTGCGCTGCTTCGATGCCGTCGTGACCGAAGGCGGATTTCAGGCTGCCGCGACCAAGCTGCGCCGAACCCATTCGGCGGTGTTTACGTCAATCAAGAATCTGGAAAGCCAGCTTGGGCTTCGCTTGCTCGACCGCGACGGCTACCGCGTCACGCTGACCGATCATGGCAGGTCCTTTCACGACCGTGCGCGCGTCCTGTTGGCGGATTTCACTCTGCTGGGCAAACATGCCAGCCAACTGGCGATGGGTGAAGAGGCGGAGCTTCGCATCGTGCTCGGCGATCTCTGTCCGCTCCCGGAGGTCCTGGGACTCTTGCGTCATTTCTTCAAGGGCTGCCCCGAGACCCGGCTGCATCTGTACTTCGAAGCGATTTCAGGCCCGTGGGAGCGGCTGTTCGACAATGAGGCGGACCTCATCGTCCACCACATCGACAAAACCGATCCGCGGCTGGAATTCATCGATCTGTTTGCCGACACGCTGCTTCCGGTCGTGGCGCCGAACTTCCTGCCGTTTCCGATTTCGAAAGGAATCACGCCCGAGCAAATGCGCGGTCATGTGCAATGCGTCATCCGCGATACGGCACTGCGGTGGCCCGCCCGCGACTATTACCTGATCGAGGGCGCTAGGACATGGACGGTGAGCGATCAGCAGATGAAGAAGGAGATCATTTTGCAGGGCATGGGGTGGGGCCACATGCCAGGCTTCATGATCGTCGATGAGTTGCGAGATGGCCGTTTGCTGTCGATCGCCGGAAAACATCTGCGTGGTGGCGGCGGCGAGATCGTCGCGGCGCGGCGGCGTGACGCGCCGCATGGCCCGGTCGCAAACCGGTTGTGGAGTTTTGTCGCAGCGCAGGCGCCGGCGTTGAGCTCAACCATCAAGCGACGCAGCCGCAAGCGACAGTGAAATTCACCCACCGACCGAGGCATTTCTGCTCGGCTCGAATTGGCCGGCAATCGATATTTAGGTTGCCGTCTGGTTCCGTGGCCGATCCGTCAGACCGGATAGGCCGCCACCTGTTGCAGCAATAATTCGCTGACACGATCAGGCACCTGGTCGGCGGCGAAATGGCCGACGCCGGGGAGCACCTCGAAGCGATAGGGGGCTGTGACGAAATCTCCCGTGCCCTCGGCCGCCGGCCGCCCGACGGTGTCGTCGGCATCGCCCCAGATGTAGAGTGTCGGTACCCTGATCGGGCCGAGCGGCGAGCGGATCGCGCCGCGGGCGCGATACCAGGTGAGGGCGGCCTCCATCGCGTCCTTGTTGCCGAGCACGGCAAGATGTGCCTCGATCGAGGTTGAGGGAACGCCGCCCGCACTCAGCCGCTCACGGAGCCATTTTGCATCGTCGGCCAGCAGCAGATCGGCTGCACCAGGTTCAAGAAAGGCCTTGTGATGCCGCGACCGCTGCGCCTGATCGCCATCCGGCATCTGCAGAGCGCGGTTGAACGCGTTCGGGTGCGGCCGCGACAGCACGGTGAGCGAGGCGAGCCGGTCCGGAAAACGATCGGCCAGTGCCCAGGCGATGCTGCCGCCCCAGTCGTGGCCGACCAGATGAAAGCGGCGGTCGCCGTGACCGGACACGGCCGATATCGCCATCGCATCGTCCATCAGCCGTTCGATATGATAATTGGCGCTGTCATCCGTGTCCGGCCGCGCGCCTGGCGAATAACCGCGCTGGCTCGGCGCCACCGCGCGATGGCCCGCGGCCGTCAGCGCCGCCACTTGCGCGCGCCAGCAGTTCATCGATTCCGCAAAGCCGTGCAGCAGCAACACCAGCGGTGAACCGCGCTCGCCGGCAACGAGGGCGTCGAACGTCAGCCCCGGTACGGTGGTGATTTTTTCGATTTCTGGCATGGAGGCGATCTTAGTCAGGGGCGCTCGACCGGTCCACCGCCGCGCAGCTTTCGAGGTTCCTTGTTTCGGTTTTTTCGAGAGGCGGCTTCGTGTTCAAGCGCGCCGCCGCGATTGTTCTCGCCACGGTTGGCTGGTTCGCCGCTCTACCGATTCACCGGCGCGTCGAGGCGCGCGGCTTCGTGCATCACGGATTCCACCAGCGCCGGCTCGACGCCGTTTCTCTCGGCCGCCTCAGCCAGCAGGGCCGGTTTGGGCTGCGTTCGAAGCACCACCGGATGCTGCGAGGGTCGGTGATTTGTCACGCTTAGTCCGACGAGGTCCGGTCGCGCATAGTGGCCGTTGGTATCGATGATGGCCTTCCACGCCTTGATCATCCAGGCCTGAAGTTCCGCCCGAACCATGGCCGGGCCTTCCACGGGCCCCACCAGCGGGATTCCCAGAGGCGCAATGACGCTTGATCCGCCTTTGGCGTAGTTGATGTTCATGCGGCCTTTATGGGGGAAATCGTCGGGAATATCGGCTTCGGTAATCTGTCCGCACGCCGAGAGGACGAACGCACCGGCCTCCAGCGCGTGCGCCCGCACGGATGCATGCCCCCAGAATGCCTGGTGCCCGGTGTCCCATTCCTCCAGTTGCGGTCCGGTATGGAGCGCAAACGCGCCTGGAAACACCGCGACATGGATTTCTTCGCCAAGACCGATCATCGCTGCTCGCACCAGGGTCATCAGGTGCTCGCCGCAGATCAGGCCGCCGAGGCGCCCGATGTCGGTATCGAATATCCGAAGATCGGAGGCGTCGCCCTGACCCCAAAACAGCCGCTCGGTGAAGGTCGGCATCGTTTTGCGGTGGCGACCCATCAGTTGCCCATCGCGGTCGAAAAACAAGAGCGCGTTGTAAACCGTGGACACCTCCGGGCGGGAATCCATCTCGTTGCATCCCATCACGACGTAGGCTCCGGCCTTGCGCGCGGCAGCACCCAATCGCTCGGTGTCTTCACTGGGGGCGACGATGGCTGCGTCCCGGAAGCGGATGCGGCCTCCAGCCCATTGTTGAAGCGGGCTGTCCCAACCTTCGGTCCAATAGGGATAACCCGAGAGCCAGACTTCCGGAAACACGATCAGGTCGGTGCCGCCTTGGGCGGCTTCCGCGATCAATGTCTCGGCCCGGATCAGCGAAGCCTCGCGGTCCATGAACGCCGGCGCCTTTTGTACAATGCAGACGCGTACGACTTCGCGGCCGCCCAAGACCGGCTTGCTCGATTTTTGCATCATTATGTTTGCCCTCGTTACGGGTGGATGCCAGTATGGACGACGATGATCGCGGCGGCTTGTACCTGCGGGACACCGGCTGGTACCGGCGGGCCAACTCCCTGCCAGGAGCGCGCTTGTTGGATACGCTATCGACCGACCTGCTGGAGCCCGCGCGGCGGTTTGCCTTTTGGTCCGACGTCGTCTGCCGAACCTTTACGATGTTGGAATGCCGGGCGGCAGATCGGAAGGGATTTCGCGCAACATTATGCAGCCGTTCGCTCGCAGGCATCTCCGTGGCGCGAGTAGAAGCCACGCCGTCCGGCGTCGTGCGAACCGCGGACCTGATACGATCCAATCACGATGATGCCCACATTGTGATGCTGCAGATCAGCGGTACGGCATGCGTAGGGCAAGGGGAGCGGTCGCGGATCATGTCTCCGGGCGCGCTCGACGTCGTGACTGCGGACAGACCTTACGTGCTCGAATTCCCGCGCCCCTTCTCGCAATACGTGATCAAATTGCCCCGGAGCGCACAACCCGTCGGCAGCGTCATCAGCCCGACGGCGGCACGGTTCGTCCGATCGCTGGCGCGGGATCTGCTTGATCCGGACATCGAGCAGGACGAAATCTGCGACGAAGTTACCGCCCGCGCCATCCAGGAGCTGTTGTGCGGGCGTTCCCGGCAGCATCCGCGTTCTCCTCGCGCTCCCGACCTCTACGGTTTGGCGGTCGCCATCATTCGGGAGAAGATGTTCGAGCCGCTGCTCGGCCGCAGCCGCGTGGCCGGGGAACTTGGCGTATCCGTACGCACCCTCGCCAGGGCATTTGCGATGCACGGCACCACGTTCGACCGTTCGCTCTGGAATTGCCGGCTGGAGGCTGCTTACGAAGCACTCTTGTCGAACCGGGCCAACATCAGCATTACCGAAGTAGCCCTGCGTCACGGGTTTTCGGATTCGTCGCACTTCACGCGCAGGTTCAGGGCCAGATTCGGCGTCACCCCGAGTGCTATGTTTTAGGCGAGACCGCTACGTCACGCGCACGCTCCGAACTCGCGCACCTGGTGCCCCTTGCATAGATCGGTACCCGCCGCCTTTAGGCGTTGCGCCAGCCACAACAAGAACTCGTCGTCTCCGGGAGTTAGCTTTGCTGATGAAAACAACGTTCCGACTTCCAGTGGAAGCGTCGGACACGAAAGGTACGGTTTTGAAAGAATCACATCTTATGCAGCGCTTAGATTGATGCCGTGCCAATACATATGTGAACTAATATGTCTGAAATCATATTTATATCAATATGATGTAGATTAATCTGCATGAAATTTCAATGAAAAACCTTGCAATATTGCGGGCCTTTTCCTATATTGCCCAGCATGACGAAGCTCCAAGAGCTCAAAAGACGCCTGCGGCCAGGACAGGTTTATCGACGCGAGGATGTGGCTCGCTGGTCGAATGCTGTCGATCGTCATCTAAAACAACTGGTTGAAGAGGGGACGCTCGCAAAGCTTGCGGGCGGTCTTTACGCCTATCCGAAGGAGACCGTGTTTGGGAAAGCACCGGCAGAAGATGACAAGCTTGTCGAGGCTTTTCTGAAAGACGACCGGTTTCTTCTCGCTTCGCCCAATGCGTACAACAGTCTCGGCGTTGGCACGACGCAGCTCTATGATAAAACCGTTGTGTATAATCACAAGCGGCACGGTGATTTTCTGCTCGGCGGGCGAAAGTTTGCATTTCGCGTGAAGGCGTCCTTTCCGAAGGCTCTCACCAGGGAATTTTTGCTCGTCGATCTCGTGAACAACTTGGAACAGCTTGCCGAAAGCAAACAAGACGTCCTCGCACGTGTGGCAGAATGGGCCGTATCGTGCGATTTCCGGCGGCTCGAGCGCGCAGCGCGCAGTTATGGCAATGTGCAAACCAAGAAATTCTTTGCCAACGCGCTAAAGCCAGCGGCGCCGCTCCATGCCAGCTGACTATCTGCACAACCACAAGCAATTCCCCGAATTGATCCGCATTGTCGCTAAACAAAAGGACATCGATCCAGTTCTTGTCGAAAAAGACTATTGGATCATGCATTCTCTGCACGGCCTGCAAAAACTGGGACTAACCTTTGAATTGAAGGGAGGCACCTCGCTCTCGAAGGGCTTCAAGATCATCGATCGGTTTTCGGAGGACATTGATATTCATATCGATCCTCCTGCCGACCGGAACGTCAAGACGGGCAGGAATCAAGATAAGCCCGCGCATATCAAGAGCCGCAGAGATTTTTACGACTGGCTGGCCAACACCAAGATCAAAATCGATGGCATCGACAAGGTCGAGCGGGACACCGCATTCGACAGTGACAAGCTATTTAGCGGTGGGATTCGTCTTCTCTACAAGAGTTTCACAAGTCGAATTGACGACCTCAAGGACGGCATTTTGCTAGAGGCTGGCTTCGACGTCGTGACACCGAACACCGAAAAGGACATCAGTTCATGGATGTATGATTACGGGGCTGACAAAGTTGAGATAATCGACAATCGGGCCATAGACGTGGCTTGCTACGATCCCGGCTACACCTTCGTAGAGAAACTTCAGACGATCTCCACGAAATTCCGGCAACAGCAGGAAGACAAACAATTTCCGCCAAATTTCTTGCGCCACTATTACGACGTCGACAGTCTTCTTGAGCGTCCCGAAGTTCAAACCTTTATCGGCACGGCGGACTACATAGCTCACAAGAATCGTCGATTTCGTAGTCTCGATAATAAGAACATTGGCAAGAATGAGGCCTTTATCGTGAGCAATCCGGAAACGAGGAAGGAATATGCCGAGATGTACGCGAAAACGAGCGCTCTCTATTACGGTCGAAAGCCTACATTTGAAGACATACTAAAGAAGATTGGCGGCTGGATTGATCGAATGTGAAAGGATGATCTTCAAAGGTCAACCTCGAAGCTTCTCTTCACTTTCTGCAATCCATCTCTCGAAATTGTCGATTCACGCTTCTGGAAATGAGATTCATAATCACGACCGGTCCGGCGATTGGTGCGGGCGGTGGGACTCGAACCCACACGACGTTGCCATCGAGGGATTTTAAGTCCCTTGCGTCTACCAGTTCCGCCACGTCCGCGCTGTTGATTTCCATAGCCTTTTTGCCCTGTACCTGCAAATGTTAGACAGCCAATCCGTCGCGAATCCCTTGCATCACAACAGGGGGAGTGCTCGCCGGATAAGGTTCAAAACTGAACTTAGATTTCGGCGCAGGGTCTCGCCTGCGGGCATTGCATGAGCAGCAGGAACGACCTGCGCAAACGCAAAATTGGTGTTGTGGTTGCCCGGCCACGGCGGCCCGCCCGGTCCAGCCGATGGAAGTGCCCCACGCGGCGGGGCGGTGCGCAAAGGGGGGGTCAACTAAACGAACATCTTTGATCTAACCGGGGCGTTTTTCTCCGTGAATCAAGCATGTCGATTGGCAAGCGTTTTCATTCAGCCGCGATTGCCGCTTCGACCGGGTGCGGAACGACGTTGCGAGCTCGGTTGCGGCCGAAACGGTGTAGCGCGAGGTAGACCACAGGTGTCGTGTAAAGCGTGAGGAACTGCGACACCAGCAGGCCGCCGACGATCGCATATCCGAGCGGCTGACGAATCTCCGCACCGGCCCCGTGCCCGAGCGCAAGCGGTAGCGCACCGAGCAGCGCGGCGAAGGTTGTCATCATGATCGGGCGAAAGCGCTTTACCGCCGCCTGAAAGATTGCATCCTCCGGTTCCATTGCCTCTGTCTGCTCGGCATGGATTGCAAAGTCGACCATCATGATGGCGTTCTTTTTGACGATGCCAATCAACAGGATGATGCCGATCAGCGCGATGACGCTGAGCTCGAGGTTAAACGCCATCAGGATAAGCAGCGCGCCGACGCCGGCCGAGGGGATCGTCGAAAGGATCGTGATTGGGTGGATCAGGCTCTCATAGAGCGCGCCTAGAATGATATAAACGGCTATCAGTGCTGCGAGGATCAGAAGAGGCTGCGTCTTAAGCGAATCCTGAAACGCCTGAGCGTTGCCTTGGAAGGTGGTTATCAGGGTGGCCGGGGCGTTGAGGTCCTGTTTTGCTTTCTCGATCGCCTCGACGGCCTGTCCAAGCGCGGTACCAGCTGCCAGGTTGAACGACAGCGTGATCGCGGGAAACTGACTCTGATGGCTGACCGACAGCGACCGCACGGTGCGCTTTTGCTCGACCAGAGCGCTCAGCGGTACCTGTCGCCCGCTGTTGGAAGGCACGTAGATTAGATCGAGCGCATTGGGATCGAGCTGGAATTGAGGATCGACCTCGAGGATGACCCAGTAACTGTTTTGCTGTGTAAAAAATTGCGCGATCTTGCGCTGTCCGAACGCGTCATAGAGCGTGTCGTCGATCGCAAGCGTAGCCACGCCGAGCCGCGAGGCCGTATCTCGATTGATTTCGAGGCGCAGCGTTGGCCCAGCTATCTGCTGGTCCGTCGCGACGTCGCGCAGCAACGGAATTCCTTGCAAGGTACGAAGCAGGATAGGCGCCCAGTGATCGAGCTCGTCGAGGTCGCTATCCTGTAGCGTAAATTGATACTGCGTGCGGCTCGCGCGTCCGCCGACATTAATGTCCTGCGACGCCTGCATGAAAAGTGCAATGCCTTGTACGGCGGCAAGTTTCGGCCGCAGCCGGTCAATGATCTGGCTCGCGCTGGCATCGCGCTGACTGCGCGGCTTGAGATTGACAAACATGCGGCCGTTATTCGCGGTCTGATTGACGCTACCGACGCCGACTGCCGACATCACACCGTCGATGCCGGGATCAGCCAACAGAATACGCTCCAGTTGCGACTGCCGCTCCAGCATGGCCGGATACGAGACGTCCTGCGAAGACTCCGATACGGCAACGATAAATCCCGTATCCTGCTGCGGAAAGAAGCCCTTCGGGATCAGGACGTAGAGATAGCCAGTCAGGATGATGGTGGCGACGGTCGCAATCAGCGTGAGTTGCTGGTGACGCAGCACCCATCGAAGGCCGGATTCGTATACAGCGAGCATGCCGTCGAAGACCTTCTCGCTGAAAACATAGAGCCGGCCGCGTTGCTTGTGTCGTTCGTCTTGCAGAAGCGTCGCACACATCATCGGCGTTAGCGTCAAAGAGATGACGGTCGACACCAGAATCGCCACGCTCACCGTGACGGCAAATTCGCGAAATAGCCGACCGATGATGCCGCCCATCAGCAAAACTGGAATGAATACGGCAATCAACGAAAGGCTCATCGAGATGATCGTGAAGCTGATTTCACGCGAACCCTTCAGCGCCGCCGTAAGCGGGGAGTGGCCTTGTTCCAGGTAACGCGCCACGTTCTCAACCATCACGATCGCGTCGTCGACGACAAATCCTGTGGCGATCGTCAAAGCCATCAATGAAAGGTTGTCGAGGCTGTAGCCAAGCACGTACATCACCGCGAACGTTCCGATCAGCGACAGCGGAACAGTGATTCCGGGAATCAACGTGGCCCAGGCGTTGCGCAGGAACAGGAAGATCACTATCACCACTAATGCGATGGTGAGCATAAGTGTGAACTGAACCTCTTCGATTGAAGAGCGGATGGTCTGGGTGCGGTCGCTGACAATATGAATATCAACGGCGGATGGGATCGAGGTCTTCAGTCGCGGCAATGCCGTCTTAATGTGCTCGACGGTGTCGATAACGTTGGCGCCGGGCTGCCTCTGAATGATGAGGATGGCTGACGGCTGTCCATTATAGGTGCCGGATCCGCGTATATTCTCGGCGCCATCCACCACAGTGCTCACGTCGCCGAGGCGGACGGGCGAGCCGTTGCGCCAGGCGACGATGACCGGGCGATAGGCCGCAGCATTGAAGAGCTGATCGTTGTTCTCAATCGTAAAACCTTGACGTTCGCCGTTCAGCGTGCCCTTCGGGCCATTGAGCGTGGCGGTTGCGATGGCCGACCGCAGGTCTTCGAGGCTTAGGCCGCGGCCGGCAAGTTCGAGCGGATTGGCTTCGACGCGCACGGCCGGCTTTTGCGCGCCGGCGATCAGCACTGCGGCGACCCCGTCGACCTGTGAGAGTTGCTGCGCGAAGATGTTGTCGGCAAAGTCGCTTACCGTCGTCATCGGCAGGGTATCTGACGTCATCGCCAACACCATCACCGGCGCGTCCGACGGATTGGTTTTCCGATAGGTCGGCGGTGACGGTAAATTCTTCGGTAATTGGCCGCCGGCGGCATTGATCGCGGCCTGCACGTCCTGCCCGGCGGCGTCGATATTGCGGGCAAGGTCGAACTGGATCGAGATCACCGATATTCCGATGCCGCTCACGGAAGTAAGCTGGGCTACGCCCGACATCTGCGCCAACTGCCGTTCCAGCGGGCTCGCGACCGAGGAGGCCATCGTCTCCGGGCTCGTGCCTGGCAACTGGGCCGTCACCTGAATGGTGGGAAAGTCGACCTGCGGCAGCGGCGCGACCGGCAACAGCAAATAGGCGACAAGGCCGACCATTGCGAGACCCGACATCACCAGCGCGGTTGCGACTGGTCGTCGGATAAAGGGTTCAGAGATATTCATGGTGCGCCGCCTTATTCTCGGCCTTGCGCCGTGGAGGCAGTACGGTCGGGAGTCGACGGCGCGGCCGCAGCCACGATTCGCGCGCCGGGCCGGAGCTTGTAGTGGCCGTCGACAACGATGGTTTCTCCGGCAGTGAGGCCGCTCTCGATCAGCGCCTCGCCGTTGCGACTGGCGGCAATCCGCACCAGGCGGGTTTCGACCGTGGAATCCTGCCGGACTACGAAGGCGTAGCTGCCGTTCGGTCCCGATTGCAAAGCGGATTCTGGCGCGACAGGTCCTCGGCGGACGCCCAGCAGCAGGCGGGCGCTAACGAATTGGCCGGGCCAAAGCGGTCCGCCAAGATTTTGAAAGATCGCCTTCAGCCGGATCGACCCTGTCCCTTGATCGATCTGGTTGTCGATTAGCTCGAGACGGCCTTCGGCAAGCTGGATGCGGTCGTCCTGATCATACGCCGATACGACTAGCGTCTTGCCCCGCATCGCATCGATGATTTCAGGGAGATATTTCTGCGGCAAGGTGAAGATCACGCTGATCGGCGCCATCTGTGTGACGACGACAAGTCCGCCCGAATCGGAGGCATGAACAATGTTGCCTTGATCGATCAGGCGGATGCCGGTGCGGCCGGCGAGTGGCGAGACGATTGTTGTATACCCTAGCTGCACCCGGGCATTGTCGATCACCGCCTGATCATGCGCGATCGCAGCCTGATACTGCGCGACTAGCGCTTCCTGGGTATCGACGCTCTGGCGGGTGGCGTACTCCTTGACAACGAGCTTGCTGTAACGCTCGAGATCGAGCCTGGCATTGGCGAGCAGCGCTTCGTCCCGCGCCTTGTCCGCTTCCGCTTGATGCAGTAGCGCCTCATATGGGCGCGGATCGATTTGCGCCATCACGTCGCCGACCTGTACGTCCTGGCCTTCGCGAAAAGAAATCTTTTGCACCTCGCCATCGACACGCACTTTCACGGTCACGGTGTTGTAGGCCTGGACCGTGCCGAGTCCCACGCGCGAAATCGCGAATTCATGATCTTTCACCACACCGACCGTCATGGGTGCGGGCCGGGCAGGCGAAGTATTAGCTGCCGATTTCATGACCCTCGACGGAATGCTTTCGCGCCACAGACAAATGCCGGACACCGCAAGTGCGGCTGCACACAGGCCTGCGATCCATAATTTTGGAAAACTCATCGCTGCGGTCCTGTCACGGATGAGAACTCAGCGGCATGGAGCTTGACGAAATCGCGCATGTTCGTCGGTGCCTCACCGGTGAGCTTGTACACGGCGTCCGTCATGCGGTCGTAACGCCCCTGCCTGTTCAACTCGGTCACGGCTGACAGATGGCTTACGGCGTGCTCGGGAAACCCCGCCTTCCGAAGTCCTTCGCTCCACGCCGGAAGTGGGACGTCGCGATATCGAATGGGCCTGCGGAGCGCCTCGGAGAAAACCCGCGCATAGCGGTCCAGATCGGCGGATTCCGGGCCTGTCAGATCGTAGATTTGTCCGATATGCGGTGCGGGGTCATCGAGGATCGCAGCTACCGCACGCGCCACATCGACCGCCGAGATCGGCGAGGTCCTGCCGCCGCCCATCGGCAGCGCCAACTCGTCGGAAGCCCGCACGCCGGTTGCCGCGAGCATCAGAAAGAAGCCCTCGAGGAAGACTGTCGGCCGTACCGTGACGACTGGCAGTCCCGACCAGGACAGGGCCTGCTCCGCCAGCCAGTGCAGTTTGTGCTGCGGGCTGTTGGTCGTCTCGCTGATGCTCATCTGCGAGACCGTCATCTGCGACATGTTCACGAACGCTTCGACGCCATGATGGCGCGCCACCGCCGCGGTGTTGATGGTGGCTTCCAGGTACGCCGCCGAGACAGACATTCCGAAATAGATGCGGCGGCAACCTTCGATGGCGCGGTGCATCGAAGCGA
>Ga0209526_10001870_pt1 | contig 14086 bp, 18 predicted proteins | sample JacPinW_OM2H0_M1_FD_188566 | JGI IMG/M metagenome (GOLD analysis project Ga0209526, IMG submission 188566) | Forest soil microbial communities from Algoma, Ontario, Canada - Jack Pine, Ontario site 1_JW_OM2H0_M1 (SPAdes) (version 2) | ecosystem: Environmental > Terrestrial > Soil > Boreal... | reverse complement strand
TGCGGCGATTCCGCCGGGGCTGCTCGAAAGCGAACTCTTCGGCCATGAACGGGGCGCGTTCACCGGAGCGATCTCTCGTAGGATCGGCCGTTTTGAGCTAGCGGACAAGGGAACCCTCTTTCTCGACGAGATCGGCGATATCCCACTGGAGCTGCAGGCCAAACTGCTGCGCGTTCTAGAGGAGCAGGAGTTCGAAAGACTTGGCAACACGCAAACCCAACGAGTCAGTGTGCGATTCGTTGCAGCGACTAATCGAAATCTCGCGCAAATGGTTTCCGATAAGGAATTTCGCGACGATCTTTATTTCCGGCTTAACGTCTTCCCCATCGTGGTCCCTCCGCTTCGGGAGCGCAGGGAGGACATTCCTCTGCTGGCGGAATTCTTCGTACAGGAACTCTCCCGGCGGATGAAGAGACAGATTGACACTATCTCGGCATCCACGATGGAGCAACTGACCGAGTACGCCTGGCCCGGAAACATTCGCGAACTTCAGAACTTCATCGAACGAGCGGTGATCTTGACAACTGGATCAACACTGTACGCTCCGCTCGGCGACTTGAAATCTCCCGTCGAGACCGAACCCGCCGCGACCACTCTGAAGCAGGCGGAGTCGGGTCACATTCTGAAAATCCTTCGCGAAACGCACTGGGTGGTGGGAGGTCCGAGGGGCGCGGCTGTCCGTCTAGGCCTCAAGCGCACCACCCTGATGGGCAAGATGAGGAGACTAGGACTTTCGCGCCCGGACTACGAAGTTGCGATCTAATCAGACGTCTGCGATTTCATGTACCGGGAGTCAACTAACTGGGCGGCTTGCGCAAGACGTGCTGATTGGCAGGCCGACCAGGGTGCATGTGATCTCCTGCCGCGGCCGTCCGTCGCTTGCAACTTGTCCTGATGGAGGAGCTCTCCGATTCGGAGTTGCTGTCCGCCACGCATTTTTTATATGCTTAAGACTAAGCTGATTCTCGATCCAAAATCACGCAGGTGATCGATGCGAGAGGGAAGCGGATGAGGCCTCGTGGCCCGCGTGAGTGGTGTGCCCAGGGTTCTCGCTAAAAACGGTGACAGAGACGCAGCCTTGCGTGGTTGTTGCGATGTGGTCCGTTACTGGCCGGCGTAGAATACATACATGATTCCTCCAACCTACAAACCGAAGAAAAAATTCATGCAACTTGCGATCGCGGAGGCAAGGCGCGCCCGCGACCGGGGCGACTATCCCATCGGTGCCGTCATCACGCATCTTCTTGGAAAGCGGGAAGTGGTGATCGCATCTGCCGGCAACCGGGTAAAAACTTCGGGTTCATCCATCAAGCATGTGGAGCTTGAAACATTGAAATATGTTTCCTCCGGCTACGGCCGGTATCTACCGGATTTCGTGTTGTATTCCACGCACGAACCTTGTGCTATGTGCGCGGGTGCCTGCGTGTGGTCCAAAATAGGAGCCGTGGTGTACGGCGTCTCCCAGGAAGATATCACCGCCTACGGCAAACAACACGGTACCGAGGAATTCAAATGGCGGGCCTGTCTCATTTCGTGCAAATTCGTCCTGGAAAAGGGCGGCCTGCACATTCCCGTGTTCGACAGTTTTTTAAGACTGGAGTGTCGAAAGTTATTCGCCTATCGCGCTCACCACACGAACACAAAACCCGCTACTGCAAGGGCGACCAAGGCCCGGGCGGCATCGCGTCCAACCCGCCGAACAGACAATTCCGGGAGATAACGGGTGCAGGTGAATACCGAACAGCAAAATGACTCCGGCTAGAGTTATAAGACCGTAGGGATTTCCCCGGGCGCTTTACCGGGCGGTCGCTCTTGGCGATGCTGGAAGCCTCGGATTTGCCTTCGAGAGCCAGGCCACCGCGGTGTTCAGCAATGGCCTTGGTTCGGGCGTCGGCCGCTTCTGGTTTGTAAGAAAGCCGAGTTGGCGTGGGCTTCGCCGTTTGCTGACCAGCAGCCAACGCCACGATGTCTCGGTAGGCGTCCCCGATCATGAAGTGACCTCGTGCGCCGTGCTGCGATGCTGTCGGAGATATTCCCTGCCGCGGCGGAGGACCTCTCGAAACAATTCGTTGCCGCTCTCGCAGCCCGGAGGAGTATTGAACCCTTTGCAGAAGACCGATGCCCTCCCCAGGAAAAGGTCTGGAGTGCGCTGACGGATCGGCAGTCCCTCTCGCAGTGGCTCATGCCGAACAATTTCGAGCCGCGCGTCGGCCACAAGTTTGAATTCCGCACGAAGCCCGCTCCCGGCTTTACGGAACCGTCCGTGCGAGGTGCTCGAACTCAGTCCACCGAAGTGGCTGGTGTGCTTATGGAGCGGAGGAGTTCTGAACACGCAGGTGATCTGGGCGCTCGAAGGCACCGGCCTCAAGTAAGGACTGACGGCCTCCGAAGAGGCAGTGCCGCCTACCGGTAAATCCGAAAAGGCCGCCTGACGACTGAGATCAACAAATAGGACTGGCTTTTCATGGCTAGACTCGATGGTAGCGGAAGCAGAGCTCTAATTCGGGCTCGTGCGTACCAAGACTTATAAACGCGCCGGTGAACAGATCCACGTGCTCCAAGAGCTCAATCGTGATGTGGATCAGGGGGATTTTGTCGCATTCATGGGCCCGAGCGGTCCGGCAAGACGTGTTCGCAGAACAAAAATCCCGGACTTGCCCGAAGACTCGACAGACCGCGGTTCAATCACCCGCCGAAAGAGAGCCGATCAGAGCTAGGGGAGCTTGCACGAGGGGGCCTCGTCTCGGGTGTAGCGATCTTGAGGCGGGTAAACCAGCAGAGCCACAAGAGCAGCGGCGACTGCCCGGAACAATCCGTGAATAGATGATCAGCCACAAGACGCAGGCTCATGCCGCAAGCGGGCTTCGCGGGATGGGGCGCTTCAAGGTAGGCCCAGCGCTCCACAATCTTCCGGTTCGCGACTCGCCAAATCACAATCCCGCGAAACTGCAGCTTTTCCCCCGCTCACTGCATCGGTCGCCGTCCAGTGGTCCCGCACCGCCACTTTGTCATCTTCCACGATCATGTCCTCAATCTCCACATGCAGATCGGGGAATCGCCTCAGCGCCCTGCTCACATATTGAATCGCGCCTGCTGGTCCGGGTGGCATTCCGAGCGGCACATCAGCCCCGTGGTCCACAAAGTCCACAGCGAAGTTCACGTTCCCAATCTGCACGTTCTTCTTGTTGACGAACTCTTCGAAGTGGTTTCGGATAAATTCCCGGCTCTCCGCGTGTGTCATTCCCGTTTTCAGATTGATCGGTTCCATGGCGTCTTCCCTCAAGCGCTCGCGGCCTGGCTGCGGAACTCAGCGGCAAATTCCGCCAGAAATTGATCCATCGTCACCGGCGGACGCCCCAGCAAATGATGCAGCACGCTGTCCACGTTTCCGCCTTTGCCCGCAACGTAATACTCCTCGAGGTCTATTAACGCATCCACCTGCCATTCTGGCATGCTCTGCTCGAGCATTGCCTTTCGCTGCGCTTCGGCCGGAATATCCACATACTTGACCGGTCGCCCCGAGTGCCTTGCAATCTTCTCCCCTACTTCCCCGTACGTCAGCGCCTGTGGTCCATTGAGATCGTAGGTCTTTCCGGCGTGTTCCTCGCCAACCAATGCTTTCGCCGCCACCACCGCAATATCCCGCACATCGACAAAACTAACTCGTGCTTTTCCCATCGCCCCGTAAAAAGCTCCTTGCGCCCGAATCGTTGGCGCAAAGTAAGACAGTGCGTTCTGATGGAAACTGTTGGGCCGTAGTACCGTAAAAGAAAGACCGGTGGCTTTGAGTTTGTCCTCCACTCTTCGGTGCCAGCCTGGAAACGACCTCGCATAATCGCCGGCCCCCATCGCGGAATGCAAAATGATTTGCCTCACTCCCGCCGCGACGCTTGCATCAATCATGTTTCCTTCGAGCTCAACCAACCCCGGAATCGGCGAGCAAACCAGGTAAACACTCTCGACATTGCGCAGGGCTCGTGCCAGCGTGTCTTTTTTCGCGAAGTCCGCCACAACCGTTTCGGTTCCTGGAGGAGCCTTGGCCGCTTCCTCCGCCGAGCGGTACATCGCGCGATGCTTCGCTCCGCTCCTCGCAACCTCTTTCAATACCGCCTTCCCCGCATTTCCACTTGCACCGGTTACCAGAATCATTTCTCTCCTCCAGAGCTGTGCACGTTGATAGCGGGCGCATGGAAGGACGCGGCAGCTTGCGTGCCAACTTATCCCCAAAATGGTACAACTCCCGAGCGCGCACAGGAAGTACGCACATTTTGGTAAGCTCGGAGTTCCCGATGAAAGACCATCATGGTTGCCCGGTTCAAGGCACCATCAACGTCCTCACCGGAAAATGGAAGGTGCTCCTAGCCTGGCACTTGGGTTTCGGACCCAGGCGTTTCGCCGAGTTGCGCAATCCAATTGCCGGAATCAGCGAAAGAGTCCTGACCTCGCAACTTCGGGAACTCGAATCCGATGGCGTGGTGCAACGCAAGATCAAACTCTCCAATCCACCGCAAGTGACGTACTTCCTCACCAAGGGCGGTGATGACTTGATCCGCCTGATGTCCGATCTCTGCTATGGGGGGCACACGCCACCTCGGCATTCCACCCAATCTCCCCATGATCCGCAAAGCCAGGTCTCCCGCGCCCTTCCGCAAACGCTCGGCGCCATAGGTGCGTTCGAGCAGCAGGTCTTTGGCACGAGGGATTTGGTAACGCAACATCATAATGAGGGCGCGCCCGTTTCTCGTCATCCGGGATTTCCGGCCCATATAGAAATCCACTCGGACAAGGTGAACTGACCCCGCGATCGCAATTTGCCTACAGCCAGAGCTGCGCATCGCCCCCGTTCGCACGGATCGGGACACGGCGGAACGGTTCGGCATTCTTCGTGTTGCCGGCGACCGTGAACCACCGGTCGCGGAATCGAGTCCGCTGGCCTGTCAGCCTGGGAGGACCTCTAGTTATCCTGCATCTCGGGAATTAGTGCGTTCGGACTCATCCTGCGGTTTGCTTCAAGGCTTCTGAACCGATCACGCCGACTTGGCGATCCCCCGTGATCGGTAGCAAGGCGCGAACCGTTGTACCAACGCCCGGCGTGCTGGCAATTTCCAACGAGCCCCTCAGCTGTGTCAGCCTCTCGCGCATACCGGACCACCGTCCGAGGGACAAGCGAGAACATCCAGACCTCGTTGAATTTGAATGAAGCTTCCTTAGAGAATTAACGACGCAAAGAAAAAATGTGATTCCCGAATAAAATGTAGCGAGGGACAAGCCGGTTTCCCGCCGTTCGCGTCAGTCGAGCACAGGTTTCGAGCAGTCTTGCCGAATCCAACAGCTCGGCATCGGACATTTTCTGCAGAAGTGCTCGCAACTCTTCTAGGTCACGCCGTCAGTCGTGAATTGGTACATGCCTAGACTCTATGCGCCAGCCGCCCGTGCACGTGCGGTTGGCTTCCGTGGCTCCCCGTTAAAGGTCTGGACATCGGTGATGGAGTAAATGTTTTCGTACTCGCACAGCTTGCAGCGAGCTATGAATGTGTGGAGCGCGTTTGTCCCTTTGTTTTCAACCTCATCCTGCAGACTCACAACCTTTGCGGAAACGGGTATCGGCTCTCGGCATCGAATACAATACACCCCACGGTAATTCTTCATCAGTTCTGCAATCATTTGAACCTCCACTCCTCCACTCTTTTTTGGTCTCAGAAAGAGGGTGCTTAATAGTTGCGGCCAAGGAAGTGGATTCTGGCATTTCTTGGAATACCAGTCATCCGTACAGTTACTGACGAGGGCACCGAATTTTTGAAAGCATGCGCGACCTGGATCGAATCGGAGCCACGGCTGCCTCGGCGCGGGAAGCAATTCGGCTCGCTCAAGAATATGCAGTGGCAGATGATTTTCGACGCAGAGGGTTACCAAAGGTTGGTCACGTGTCAACTCACGCCACTCACCGCAGTAGGCGCATTGTCCCAGGTTCATTGTGTATGGGTGGCCCTGCTCACAAAGCCAAGCCGGTTCCCGAACCATTCGTCACCATGACTACTGACAGCAGCGTACGTGACAGCAGCAGGGCTTCAGCCTCGCGCGGCATGTGATCATGGTGCGTGGCGGTTCCTGATTCTGGCCGTCGTTGTATTCCCATTGGCTGTTTACGGTTGTTCCCGCGGGGCCGCTGCGGTTGGTGTTTGGGTCTGGCGAGGATTCAGAGAGTACCTGCTCCTATGCCCCGAGTCGCTGCGGGGTGGCAAGCTGAGAATGCAGAAGCGCAATGACGCGGGGCTAAGGCCCGCACCCAAAGTTGGGCATCGTCTATCTCGGCGGCACGCTCTGGATTGACTCTATGCCAGTCAGCCGGGCCGGGAATTTTGGCGAGTGCACCGCCGTTCACAACACTACGATTCCACCAGAACGATGCCTGCTTGTTGCTCCAAAGATGCTCCCAGACTTTCGGTGTTCACGAGAGTTGACCCGCCTCTACTCAGAGCGACCCACCGGTAGGGTCCTAATTGGGGCGCAAGTGTGTAAGCCGTAGCCGGGCTGCCTCGCTCGATAGATGCTGCGAAGGGCATAGATCACAAATTACGACGTTGCTATCGCGCCAACTTACTTGCTTTCAAGGTAACTCGGCAGCAAAATCTTTCCATGGCACATCATCTCACCACTTCCTATACCAAAGATGCGGTGGATCTATTCCAGTATTACAAGCGACTCGCCGAACGGGCGATCGAGCAATGCTCGGAGGAAGGGCTATTCTCGACACTAGATACCGAGTCAAATTCGATTGCAATCATCGTGAAACACATGGCGGGGAATATGCGGTCGCGGTGGACGGATTTTTTGACCACGGACGGAGAGAAACCAGACCGGAACCGTGATAGCGAATTCGAAGAGCCGCCGAGGAACGGAGCCGAGTTGATGGCGATATGGGAAAGCGGCTGGAAATCACTGTTCGACGCACTGGAGGGGTTGGCTGACGCAGACTTGACGCGCACGGTTACGATTCGCACGGAGCCGCATTCTGTAATGCAAGCGATCAACCGGCAAATCGCTCATTACTCATATCACGTGGGGCAAATCGTCTTTCTGGCGAAACATTTAACGGCAAAGGCGACGGGAAATTGGACCTCGTTGAGCGTGGCACGCAACAAGTCCAGGGAGTTTCATACCGATGTGGCGGAGGGACAGAGATCACAACGATGAGTCGGACATTTTCCGTTCCATTTCGTTGTCCGGACAGGTTCCTGGGTTCCTGACAAGATAGCGGGCCTTATGGTTCATGTGCGCGCCCCGATGGCTACCACCGACGTTACACCACTGTTGGTAGTTTACGTGATGCGCCGCTACGGCTAAAACGGATTGACTGGTTAACTCCGTCGTTGTAAGAAAGCTCGACGCTTGCAGAATGGGGCCGTTCCGGCACGGGTGGGGTTGAAAGAAGGGGCGGTCCGTCTTAATGTTCGCTTCTTCAGTGCAGAAGTTCTAACGCTCAACATCCCGAGCCGTCGAGGAAACGACAGAGGTGTGCTCATGGATCAAAGGCAAGGGAAGATGAAAAACGACGAAGCAATCAAAACAGAGGAGATGGGGGCGACAGGGCCGTACCGAATCTTGCTCGCAGATGACCACGCTGTGGTGCGTCATGGACTGAGGGCGTCGCTCCATTCATTGCCGGGGATCGAAATCTGCGGGGAAGCGGCAACCGGACGTGAAGCAATCGAGCTGGCGCAGGCTCTAAGACCCGACCTAGTTATACTTGACCTGAGTATGCCAGAGATGAACGGCGTCGATGCCGCCCGAGCGATCCGCAGGGCGTTGCCCGGAACGGAAGTCATGGTCTTGACGCTTCATATTTCGGAGGAGATCGCACGGGTGGCGCTGCGTTCGGGGGTTCGCGGTTATGTGACGAAATCGGACCCGCACTCAGAACTAATTGCCGCAGTGCAAAGTGTGCGCGAGCACAGGTCTTATGTAACAAGCCAGCTCGCGGCAAAACTACAAGACGAAATCGAACGAATCGAAGCCCAACGTTCAGCGGATCACTTCTCACCGACTGACGGGCAGTTCACCCAAGAGCAAACAGTTACGGCCTTATTGCACTCGGAAGAAGACATGCGCAAGAAGGTCGCGGCAATACTTGACGGCCCGCGCCGTAGTCCAGCACCATAGTCCCAATCACCGACTCGCACAAGTTTCAGGCCACTGACTCCTCTTCTTTATAGATCGACAACAGTAGACGGGCTGGTGGGGGGGCGGCGGATAGATCGCGCACCCCTGAATATTGATCGGGAACAGGGCCTGCGCGTCACCGCGCCGTGAATGTCCGTTGACGAAGGTTTTCGTCGCCAACATCTTGCTACGTGCGGTAAACAGCCATGCCTCATCCGGTTTGCAGGAAAGATTCTTCAGCCCCAAAACCACGAACGACGCGGCTTGACCGCTGCTGAAGGGCTAGACTAGCCTTCGCCAGCGACTTCTCTCGCTCTTCTGTGCAGACTCTCCGGCAATCTGCCGACAGCCCAGGCCCAAATGGGATGCCATCGCCAAGGCAAGTTCCAGAGCACGCAAACCCCAGTCCTTTAGGCGAACGCGCGACTTAGCGGCCGTAGGAGAGGGTGGGCCGTCACTAGCAGAAACGTTGACGGGAGAATCGGTCTGCTCAGGCCTGAATGGTTTCTCTTCAACCGTAGCAATGAACTTGATCCACGACTGCCGACCGTAGCCACGAAGCGGGGGACTGTCGGCGTCATCATTGAGGGCTTGGCGGAGTTTATTGATGGAGGTGTTCAAGCTGTGGTCGAAGTCGACGAACGTGTCGGCGGGCCAGAGGCGTTTGCGGAACTCCTACGTAGTGATCACTTCGCCGGGGCGTTCGAGAGGAATCTGAAGAATGTCAAACGGGCGGTTTTGGAGCTTAATTCGTATCCCGTTCTAGCGGAGTTCCGCCCCAGCAAAGTCGGCCTCGTAGGGTCCGAAGCGTACGGCAATCGAAGTCTAGCCCGAGAAGAGAAAGCCGCGTTCGCCTTCTCAGTCTGATGATTCGAAGCGTAAGTCACCGTCGGACAGTAGCTTAGATGATGACCCTCAGATGCGCCGCAGAGCATTGACCGCTGCCAAGACGAGCCCGAAAGTTGCCCGGGAAGAGCAGCAACCAACGTCTGGTCGGACCAGGGTCAGGAAATCAACCGGCGCAAAATGGGGCGAACCGCAATGAAAAAACTCGGGAGGTTGCTGTCGGCAGGCCTCGGTGATATCACGTTTGCCACGTTAGCAGCACACTTCCATTCTGGAACTACCCGAGCGGTGGATCTTGAGCACGTCAAAGTTGTCGATTCCGCTTCCGACCCGTGCCCGTTACCGGAAGTGTGAAAGCGGCTCAGAGCGGCCCGAGGAAGCGTAAGAAGCCAGCCGCGCCGCCACACCAGCCGTAGCTCATGGAACTCGCCGCAAGAGGGAGGAGAAAAATGAAGCGCAACAGACTCTTATCCACCATCAGTTTGATGACGATCTTGCAGCCATCCGTCCTCCTTGCGTTAGAACGGCGCAATTTCAAAGGCACCGCACAGGAGGCCAGTACGGGCAATCGCCATCGCAAAGCAATCATTGAATGTCTGGTCACCGGAATTCTCAGGTCACGTAACTCCCTGACGTGGCTGTTCGCAGCACTATCTGAGCATTCGCGCACACTCCGTTCGCGGGAGCCTCATACAGGGTGAAGTCGTGCAGGTCCCGCTCCTATGGACATCGAAAGTGCTCAAAAAAAGTAACGCGAGTAACAAACCGGGATTCCCTCTTGAGCTTTCCTACGATCCAATAAGCGAACGCTGAGGTCTTCCCGCTTACTGAAATCAGCAGCGATCCGAACGCCGATCTGGACTTTAAAATCTTCATCGAGCCGAATTGCCGGAGCTGACGCTAATCGAAGGATTCGCACATGCCGCTGCTCCGTAACTAAAAATGATCTAGTTGAATGGGTCGTCGTGTGTCGCAGCCAAAGCGTCGCGCGCGATCAACCTAAAATCCCTGGATCTAGCAGCGCGGGCGAGTTGCCGGAGATGCTCATGACCTACGCTTCCTTTGTCGGATTTCGTCTCGATTGCTCCCAGCGCGAGCCGAGCCTCGAATTCGTAGCCCACATAACTGTTCTTGGTGGCGTCTCCTAAAGCGCCAGCCAGTGTGGACTTGGCTTGGTCAAGTTTTCCGGCGGCGGCCGAAACGCGGGCTGCGGTGATTGCAAACCTGAGGCCTACACCGCGATTCTGACTCCTCGCTGCTAGACTCGACGCACCCTCGACTGCTAGTTCGGCATCTGCGAATCTGCCCTGCTCAAGCAATGACTTGGCTAGCACGGAGCCGGCGATCAACTCATCATCGGCTTGGTTTTCCTTGCGAAACTGATCTCTCGCCTCCCGAGCGGAGCTCTCAGCGTCTGCCGGGTACCCTTCTGCGATTGTGAGATCCGCAAGCGCCAGCCTGCTCTCGGCCGCAGTAGCTTTCTCGCCGATCTCGTTTCGCATCGCCAAGGACTCGCTGTAGACCTTCCGTGCCGCGGCAAAGTTTGCTTCCTTGAAGAGGATGTTGCCTAGGCCGAACAACGCGTATGCGGATACACTCCTGTTACTGGTCGGCTGCGTGACAGCTAAGGCTTGTTGAAACATCTGCTGGGCGCCGGCAAAACCATCGCCGCAACAAGACTCAACGAATTGAGAGATGCGGATGCATGGACGTCTCGAGACCGCGATTGAACTGCCAACACCTGTGCCCCGAATAGCCTGACTATCCGCCGCTGTCATATATGGCTCCGTCATTCATGAGTGAGCACACAGTTCTTGTCGGCAGCGCGGCCATACAATAGCTCCATACAATATAAGTGCCTTCGACGAGGACGTAAGCGCCCTTCTTGATGGTCGTAGTCACATGATCTGCCAACCGTGGCCGAAGCACACAGACGCGGTGCCATTCTGTTTTTTGATGACCACTCGTCCTGCGCATTCTTCCACGACTGCTATGTTGCGACAGAAAGAACGGTAAATTTTGAACCGTTGTTCCGCACTTGACGTTGCTCGGAGTTGGCACCAACAAATCCGACGATCGTTACTGAGTTTAAGTGGACATAGTCCGGTGTTACGGAGAGGCCCTGCAAATGCAATGGCATGTTGCTGCTCAATTTCGGCACGTCCATTCAATAGCATTCCAGCCCGACTTAGGTAGCGGCGTCTCTGGTATAGAGAGCTGCATAAGCATGTAGGTCACCCCTATTCCATGCTGCTTCGATCTCCGATAAAAGTTCTTCTACAGGGCCATCAACGTAATCCGGGATGCTAGTCTGATTCGTCCTTTCCCTCCGCTGAGTATGCCACCTCTGGGCATGAGACTGTAACCGCCAAGGGATCCCTCCCGCTTGACGGTTTACTCGGACCATCCCACTACAATGGACCTTGTCGTATTACACGCGATTCGTAGAAGTGCACTGGCCATAGGCCGGAGTGAAGGGAATGGTTAGCGAGACTCGAAGTAACCGTCGGCGAGAGAACCACATCGCGAAGTCCATTTCTTAGCACATAAATCGGACTTATTAGGGACTACAACCGGATGGCTGTCGAGAAATACTTTGTTCGGGGGCAGGCTGCCGGTACGCTACAATAACGACTGTATATTTTCGTTGTATTTTCGCGAGTCAGACCGTTGTTTCGCTTCGCCGATCTTCGGGAGTGTTCAGTGCAATTGTCCAACCCGTTCAAAACTTTGTCTTCCGCCGTTGTCGCGCTAGCCGCAGTGTCCATGGGCAGTTCATTGGCGCCGGCTCGAAACCAATCCAATCCGGCTGCAGAAGCCAAGCGCCAAGCATGCCCGAACGATGACAGCGGGTTGACGTTACCCGCCGGTTTTTGCGCAACGGTCTTCGCCGACGACATTGGTCACGCCCGCCACATGGTAGTTGCGCCGAGCGGAGTTCTTTACGTCAACACGTGGTCGGGCAGGTACTACGGCAACGACACGCCGCATGCAGGCGGTTTCCTCGTAGCCCTGCAGGACAAGAGCGGTAAGGGAAAGGCCGATGTGATTGAGCGCTTCGGCGAAACCGTCCAAAGTGGCGGAGCAGGCGGTACGGGGATCGGGATGTATAAAGGATCGATCTACGCCGAGATCAATGATCGGATCGTGCGATATTCATTGCCTGCCGGCGCCATTGCGCCGAGTGGTTCCGCCGACACCATCGTCTCCGGATTGCCTCTGGGCGGCGACCATCCGATGCATCCATTCATCATCAATGCCGAAGGATTAATGTACGTCGATGTGGCCAGCGCGACCAATTCCTGCCAGCTGAAAAATCGGACACTCAAATCGCCGGGCGCGGACCCCTGCACGGAGCTTGAGACCCGTGGTGGCATCTGGCGCTATGACGCGAATAAGATGAACCAAACCTTTTCAACGGCTGAGCGCTTCGCTACGGGAATCCGCAACGCTGAAGGTTTTGCCATCGACTCAGGTGGGCGAGTGTTTGTGACCCAACACGGACGGGACCAGTTGCACACGAATTGGCCCGACCTGTATAAACCCGACCAGGAGGCGACGCTACCGGCCGAAGAGTTGTTGCTTTTGAAGCCAAAGGGAGACTATGGCTGGCCCGCGTGCTACTACGACGCGTTCGTGCAAAAGCTGGTTCTGGCCCCGGAATACGGTGGGGACGGCGGCAAAACGGTCGGCGTATGCGCGAACAAGATTCCTCCGACCGCGGCATTTCCCGCCCACTGGGCGCCTAATGCAATGGTGCGGTACGACAGAAAAGAATTTCCGGCGCGCTACCGTGACGGCGTCTTCATCGCCTTCCATGGGTCATGGAATCGGGCGCCATATGCGCAAGGCGGCTATAACGTGGTTTTTCAGCCGCTCGCCGGGGACCACGCATCCGGCCAGTGCGAAATATTTGCGGATGGTTTCGAAGGAGCGGTGAAGTCGCCGGCCAAGGCCGCACATCGTCCCACTGGCTTAGCCGTGGGACCGGACGATTCGCTCTTCGTTTCCGACGATGTGCGCGGACGCATCTACAGGATTGTCTATCATGGCGGTTCCGAAGGCGGTGCCGCAAACGTCGCGCCATGCCCGAGCGCGACGGCTCCGGCCGGCAATCCCGTTGAGGTGGCCGCGGAACCTCCAGAGGGCACGCATCCAGACGCCGGTGCGGCGGCGGGCAGTCTTCCTGTTCCCGAAGGCGCGACACGAGAAATCGTTGCGCTCGGTGCGCGCATCTACCGCGGCCAAGTGGGCGGAGCGGCGTGCACGGGCTGCCATGGTGAGAGCGGCCAGGGCACCCCTTTGGGGCCCGCTCTGATGGGCGAGAAATGGCTATGGAGCGATGGTAGCTATGCCGGAATCGCGAAAACGATAACCGAAGGTGTGTCGCAACCAAAACAATATCGCAGCCCCATGCCGCCGATGGGCGGGGCGCAACTTACGCCCGACCAGATATCAGCGCTCGCAGCGTACGTGTGGGGCCTGAGCCATCGCGCGTCGCCCAATCGGAATTAATCGCCTATGTCCGGATAGACGCGCAAATCGGACAGTGACTTTTCCGCATGCAAATTCGAAATGTGTGCGGTGTGCAAAATACGAGGCTGTTTTTCTTCCAATGGTGTAATTTCCCGAGTGCTCCTAGAAAAGCCGATTTACAGCACGTTCCCAGCAAACAAAGAGCTGACCCCAAAGTGGGCATCGACTGATTCCATAGTATGTTTTGTGGGTAGTAAGCATCGAATCCGACGAACTCCTTCGTCTCAGCAATTGTTAAGGCTTCGCATTGCGCGCGGTGCCCTCCAGTCGCTCCAACGGACATCGAAAGTGCCAAAAAAGGTAACACGAGTAACAAACCCGGGCTGCTCTTGTCCCAACTCGGACAAAGGTTTTTGAGGGCTGGGAGAGGCGGCATACTACGGCTTGCTCGGGGCGCTCTTTGATACTGTCAAAACAGTTGGGCCGGACAATGAGTTCTTATTGTAGTTTTTGGTGGGATTGTCTTCGGCAATTTGGGGACAAGGGAATGTAGTTCAGAATATGTGTTTTGACACGCGAGCCAGGAGAAAGCAGCAATGAAGAA
>Ga0209526_10001868_pt1 | contig 14100 bp, 15 predicted proteins | sample JacPinW_OM2H0_M1_FD_188566 | JGI IMG/M metagenome (GOLD analysis project Ga0209526, IMG submission 188566) | Forest soil microbial communities from Algoma, Ontario, Canada - Jack Pine, Ontario site 1_JW_OM2H0_M1 (SPAdes) (version 2) | ecosystem: Environmental > Terrestrial > Soil > Boreal... | reverse complement strand
CCGGCGCCCGCGGCCGCAAATGCAAATTCTGTTCGATCCGCGACAACGATAAAAGATCGTCGACGAGCCGCGCCATCCTTTGCGCCTGTTCGCGCATGATCGAAAGGAACCGTGCCCTCGCTTCCTTGTCCTCGCGCGCGGGACCCTGGAGCGTCTCGACAAATCCGAGCAAGGAGGCGAGCGGTGTCCGCAATTCGTGGCTGGCATTGGCGACAAAGTCGACGCGCATGCGTTCGACGCGGCGCGCCTCGCTCAAATCACGCAATGTCAAGATCATCGCGGGCTCGAATTGCGGCCCCTCCATCGGAGCGGCATTTAGTTCGAAAAATCTTTCGACAGGCACGCGCTCGAGCCACGTCACCCGTTCCGGAGCGCCAGAGGCACGGACCCGCTTGACCGCGTCAAGGACATCCGGCGCCCGCAGACTGCGTGCCAACAGATCGTCAGGCCGCAATGCCGGAAACAAGTTCCGCGCGGGCGCGTTGACCGCGACCACGCGATCCGCCGCGCCAATGATGATCACCGCCTCCGGCAAGGCGGCGATGAGACGGCCCATGATCAAGCGGTCGCGCGCCTGCCGGTCCTTTTCCATGAAGCCCCTCATCGGAACTGGCTTTATGCACAGGGTTCAGAGTTGAGATCAAGGTTCATGGAAAATCGTCAAGGATCACAGCGTGTTCGCGCGGGCTAGCGAACGCCGGCCCGAACCATCCCGCACAATTTGAGCCTGCGCGCGCGGCGCCTTGTTTCGCGCCGCCAGACTTGGTTTCGCGCCGCCAGACTTGTCCTCCTGGGGTGGGCGCCACGGTAACAAGCGCGTGATCAATGTAACGTTCATGAATCTACAACGAAGCAAGGGCTGTGGGCAAGCTTGGGGTCCACGTGTCGCTCGGTTCTCGAGCCATTCCCAAGGGCAGATCAGCATGAAGTACAGAATAGTTTCCGGCACTAGCCTCGCCGTCGCCGCGATCGCGCTGGCCATGAATGGCGCGTCGGTCACCACGGCCTCCGCCAAAAAGGCCGCGAAGAGTGTCGAATGCATGGGGATCAATGCCTGCAAGGGTCAGAGCGCTTGCAAGACCGCGAGCAACGCGTGCAAGGGCCAGAATGCTTCTAAGGGCCACGGGTGGCTGCCGGCCAAGTCAGCAGCGGCGTGTGAGGCGAAAGGCGGCACCGTCGGCTGATTGCTCACCAAGCAGGCGGCCGGCTCTATCGGACGGACGCCGGTAGTCTCGGCTGCTTGCTTGGTACCACGGCAGGATACGCGAAATCCCGGGTGGCCGCCGCGCCCCAGGTTGCCCCGGATGCAGCCGCGGCTCGCTACCTTTTTTTGCGAGGACAATCGCATGGAAAGACCTTCATCCCTTGGTTTCGGCTTGGGTTTACGGCCGAAATACATGCGCCTGACGGCGCCCTGGGACGAGAGACGCGATGCCATTGATCTCGCGCGGGTGGAACTCGCGTTGTCGGTCGCTTTCGACGCAGCCGATGGGTCCGGTATTGACTATCGGCTGTCTCGCTGAACTTTCTGTTGAGGATTGGCCTAATTTGACTTTCGGGTTCCATCCAAGTGCCGACATGCTCGATCTCGCGGCGGGGACGATGCAGCGTTATGTCTCGCTTTCCGCAAACAAAGGAGGGGAGGACGAGTCGAGACCGGACAGCGACACGATCTTGGTCTGGCGAAACGACGGTCAGGTCTTCCATCGCGCCGCCGAGGCCGGCGAGCGGCTGGCGTATTTGGAAGCGCGCAGGGGAAAGACGTTCGGCGAAATATGCGCGCTTCTGGAATTTCAGAACGCCGACGAAAATATCACCTGGCGTGTCGCGTCTTTTCTCGCGGATTGGTTCCGCGATGGGCTCGTCTCCCGCGTATCAGTCGTCGCGTGACACAACAATTTCCCGGCGCGCAAGGCGCCTGACGGTTACAAAACAAAGATCATCGTTTCAGCCGCCACGTGTCCCGGTACCAACGGCGAAGAGGGTTGATCTCGTCCTCCAAGAGGATTTCCTCCTCGCTGCCGCGCATGGCCTCGCGCAAGCTGTTCCAGCGGCGAAAACCCTCGTGGGCGCCGAGAAAGGCGAGGGCGAACAGGAAAGGCACGAGGTAATAGATGACCCGGAACAGCACGAGAGAAGCGAGCAGCGCTTCTTCCGAGGCAACCGGAACCGCTTTCAGCATCGCCGCTTCGAAAACACCAATCCCGCCTGGCGCATTGCTCGCAACCCCGAGAATGCAGGCGAACACATAGGTCGCGGCGAAGGTAAAAAAATCCAATCCGGCATGGCCCGGAAGCAAAACATAAAGAACACCGGCTGCCGCGCATTGATCGATGACGCCGAGGGCGATTTGGCCGAGCGACAAGCCAAGCCCCGGCAATTCCAGCTGGAAGCCTTTGACGCTGACATGCCGGTGGCGAATCGTCACCCAGATCAGATAGGCGAGGACCGCGCCCAGCACGGCAACCCCTATCAGGGCGTTGATCAAAGGATAGAAATGATTGATCTTGCTGATCGCGTTGGCGTGATACGCAAGCCCTGCGCCAAGCACAATAACATTGCCGAACCAGAACGTCACCCCGGCAATCGCGGTAAGACTCGCGACTTTGCTCGCCGTCAAGCCCGCCTGCGAATAGATCCAGTAGCGAACCGTGCCCGCGGTAATCAAAGGGAAGCCGAGCGTGAAGGAAATCGCATAGCTCGTGAACGAGGCCAGAGCGGTCGTCTTATAGCGAACGCGGGCGTTGAGCTGGCGCAGCGCGAGCCCGTCATAGCCGGTCAGGGCAAGGAAGGACACGACGGTCAAAAGCGCTGCCGTCGCAATCTGCTCGGCGCTAGTGGCCGCGATCGCCTGGCGCAAAGCACTCGGACTAACCGCCGAAACCGCGCGGCCAAGGACGTAGATCGAAAAAGCCGCGATAGCGAGGCTCAAAGCGATGGCGAGCATTTGCCAGATCGAGCCGCGGCGGCCCCGCGCGGCATGGTCCTCGTGGATTTGCGCGCCATCCTGCGCAAATCCATTCAAGCCGCTCGCGGACTCTTCCTCCGTATCATGACGCACATATCTTTGATCCAATGCCTCACCCCTGCGTTTTCCGCGCCCCGAAGGCGTAGTTTGCTTAACCGTGCGGCGGCTCGTCAAGATCCGGGAACGGTTATGCGGTGGGATCGCGACGGGAGCAAGACCCCGCGCGAAGACCTCGCCCGGACTATTCGCAGCGGGTTGGCAGGTCCAGCGCAAGCCTTTGATATAATATAGGCTTTCTTGCGACTCACAGCTGCGTCAAATTTGCGGGAGCCGCGCGCGTTGAATGAACCTGTGCTGCCCTTGCGGTCCGTCGCTCCTAGCCGGCAAGTCCTTGACTGCATTCGGCGCGGGACCGTTGGCGCCGGACGGCTGCCTCCAACATGGCAGGCAAGAATCCGGCAGGCTGGTCCTCGTGCCCACAAACTCTGGGGAGCCTTGCCTTGGCCGCGTTGGCGCTCTACAAGACTTTTAGCGCGCCATCACGCTGCTTGGGACACCATGTTTCCGCCGGAGGCCCGCGCTGTTTGGCGAAGGTGTCTGAAAGACTTAATATCATGAGCTTGTCCGGCTCCAATGACCGGTGTGGGTCGGATGGCGGAAATCCGCTTTTGTCCGGCGCAGACGGTTCGCGCAAAGCTGCCGAGCGTCTTCGCCTCGCCCAAGCATTGCGGGCGAACCTTGGCCGCCGCAAGGCGCAAAAGATGGACCGGCGGAAACAGACGGGGGACACGGCCGAAAGCAAAACGGCTCAAGGCGATAGCGCTCAAAACAATGCCACCACAAAAAAAGACTAATTCGAACTTTTTTGAAAACGGGGTGTTTCTTGGACCGTATTCGGATCGTCGGCGGCCAGACATTGAACGGCGTGATAAGGATTTCCGGCGCCAAGAACGCGGCGCTTCCATTGATGATCGCCTCGCTGCTCACGAGCGAAACGCTGACCCTTGAAAATATCCCGAATCTCGCCGACGTTGGCATGCTCTTGCGCATTCTCGGTCATCATGGCGTCGATCATTCGGTCGATGGAAGGCGGCCGGGCGCCCCCGCGCACGCGAGCCGGGCGATCCACCTTAGCGCGCGCCAGATCGTCGATACGATGGCGCCCTACGAGTTCGTCTCCAAAATGCGGGCGAGTTTCTGGGTCATCGCGCCGCTTCTCGCACGGATGGGCGAGGCCAAGGTTTCCCTGCCCGGCGGCTGCGCGATTGGTACTAGGCCGGTCGATCTTCTTATCATGGTTCTCGAAAAGCTCGGAGCGCATGTCGAGATCGAGGCGGGCTATGTCCATGCCACGGCGCGCAAGGGGCTAACCGGCGCCGAGATCCATTTTCCGAAGGCGACCGTCGGGGGCACCCATACCGCGCTCATGGCCGCTTCGCTCGCCAGTGGCCATACGCTTCTGGTCAATGCGGCGCGCGAGCCAGAGACCGTTGATCTTGCCGGTTGCCTCAACAAAATGGGCGCGAGGATCAAGGGAGCCGGGCTATCCGTGGTCGAGATCGAGGGCGTCGGCAGCCTCTCGGGGGCACGCCATGTCGTGTTGCCGGACCGCATCGAAGCCGGGACCTATGCGATGGCCGTCGCCATGGCCGGCGGCGATGTGATGCTGGAAGGCGCGAGTCCAAGCCTTTTGGAGAGCGCGATTGAAGCAATCGAACGATCCGGCGTGGAATTTTCGGCGACCAACGAAGGTCTCCGCGTGTGGCGCAACGGCGCGGCGCTCGCGCCGGTCGACATCGCCACCGCGCCGTTCCCAGGCTTTCCAACGGATTTACAGGCCCAATTCATGGCCTTGATGACCAAGGCCAAGGGCTCGTCGAGGATCACCGAAACAATTTTTGAAAACCGGTTCATGCATGTTCAGGAATTGGTCCGGCTCGGCGCCCATATAAAGCTCGACGGCGATGCGGCCGTGGTCGAAGGGGTAAAGGAACTCCAAGGCGCGCCGGTGATGGCGACGGATCTTCGCGCGTCGATGTCGCTCGTCATCGCGGCGCTCGCCGCCGAAGGCGAAACAATGGTTAATCGCGTTTATCATCTCGACCGCGGTTTCGAACATATCGAGGAGAAGCTCGGCGCCTGTGGCGCGATGATCGAGCGGCTTTCCGGTCACGGCTAGAGTATTGTCGAAACGACTGCATCGTCTGGTCACAGAGGCGCACGGCGTTGCGCGTACCATGGCGCTGGCATTCGGCGCCCGCGAACGCCCGGAAAATAACAAGGCCTGTTCTCACTTTCTTCACGATATCACGGCAAGGAGTTTCCCGGACGCGATGGTACGCCACGGGGATCGCGGTAACTGCGCGGGAGCGCTGGCACGATGAAAATGCTTTTGATTATGGCCGCGATCGCGGGAATATCTTTCCTGCCTTCCTTCGCAAATGCACAGGAGCGTTGACGGTGCGATGGGGGCGTTGGCGGGGGCCTTGGTCGGCGGTCCGGTTGGGTTGGTCGCGGGCGGGGTCGTCGGCTATTCGGCCGGGCCAGCAATTGCATCGAGCTGGGGCCTCAAAGGGCACCGGCACTATCGCCGCGCCCATTATCGCCGATATCCGGCGCGATAATTCGGTTTTACGAGGTTTCGCATAAATGCCAGGGGGCGCAGCCCCGTTGGCCGATTAATGTCGCCTCGGTCCTCCCTAGCACCTCACCACGCGGCGAGGCCTCGCGCCGCCGGGCATTGAATTGGCGAGACGTGAACCCTCCCGGCTTAATCAGATCGTCCAATCACTTGGCGTCACCCTTGCGGGCCGCGAGATTCGGGATCCGCTTTAGCCCGGGGATTCCTTCGGCGAATCCGGCGGCGTTGGCGTTGGCGGCGGCACCTTTTCGAACACGGTCGGCACTAGAGTGTCGGATTCAATGAGGTCGAACCGGCCGGGACTCTCCGCCGCCAAAGCCGCCGAGTAGATTTTGCCATTATTCAGCTTTACCCACAGCGTACCGAAATAATCCACCGAGTACGTGCCCGGTCCCGAAGTCCATGCTTGCGACGCACTTGGTTGCGAAGGAGTGGTGGAGCTCACAAGTGTCTTGTCCGGACGAAACACGATGCGCCAGGGCTTGGAGGAGGCTTGCCACTCCCCGACGATCGGGATGTCGACTATTTTGACGTAATTGCCGAGACGCCGGACCCCCAGGTAGACGAGGCCGGGGACGGCGAAGACAGTGAGGATTATGAGTATCCGGCCAATGGGTACTCCCTTGTCTGGCGGTGTCGTTGGTGAACTCATCGCAACTCTCAACAAGCTGGACGGGGGGGAGGGCAGCTGCATATATAGATGAACGGCAAGGTAAGCTCAAGGGGGCCGATGCGGGCTTCCGTCTCATTCCTAAATTACGACGATTTCAGCTTCTGGCAACTTCCGCCGCGCGGAGACTTTTGGAAGCGGCGACGAACTCTATACCCACGCCGCAAACTGGCGTCGTTTGCGGGGGCGCATCAGTTTGAAGCCAAGCGCTCTGGTACTGGTAAAGCTTGGGAATTATGGACTTGACAAGTTGCGCCTGATTGGCCTCTTCATAGCCAGATGAGGATGTTGCTTTTTATGTTGCCATTTGTCCTTTTGACCGCCTGCGAACGGGATGATCCTGTGAAGCGCTGCCAACGGGAATTTGGCACGCAAGGGCAAGATGTCGTCGATAAGTGCGTGCGCTGGGCTGTCGCGCCGCCATCAGGTAATCCTGAAAAAGATCAACCTCGTTGATGGCAACTCGCGAGAACAAGACGAAGCTTTCCGTCCGGGAGCTGGCGTGCCAGGCCGCAGAGCTTCGGGCGTAGCCCCTCGCGCCGGGAAACGACGCATGTTCCCTGACGCATTCCTGAGCCGCACGGCGAACCTCATCGCATCCTGCCGCACCCGGGGGCTTACCGTGGCAACCGCCGAGTCCTGTACGGGGGGCCTCTTGGCGGCCTTGATCACCGCCATACCTGGGTCATCCGACGTTTTCGAGCGCGGCTTCGTCACCTACTCCAATGCCGCGAAAATCGAATGTCTCGGGGTCTCGCCGCGGATTTTGGAAGATTTTGGCGCGGTCAGTGCCGAGGCCGCGCGGGCCATGGCTGAAGGCGCGCTGGCTCATTCCTTCGCGGACATGACGTTTTCGATCACCGGTATCGCGGGACCCGGCGGGGGTTCGCCTGGAAAGCCCGTCGGCCTCGTGCATTTTGGCCTCGCACGTAGAGGCGGCGCCATCGCCGGCATCGAAAAACGTTTCGGAGACCTTGGCCGCGACGGCGTGCGTTCCGCCGCGATCGTCATAGCAATCGAGCTGCTCCTCGAAGCGGCCGGTTGAGGTGCGCGCGGGAAGGATCTTCGGCCCCACTCTTGTCAGCCGCGCATCTGGGTGTCCAAGTGTAAAACGTCTCGCAGATGGTCCGATGCCGCGGGCGTAACGTCTTCACGGTCAAAACGGAAGCAGATTGCGGAGAAAAATTCGGAACAACACTGCGAGTTTGATTTCTTTCTTGTCGCCCATCATGAGATCAATTAGATCCCCCATCAAAAGTTTGTCCTTCCGGCAGGCATTAACAACCATGTTACACCATTGTACAATCTCGACTTTCGCTTTGATTTTCCAGTTCAGGTCGAAATGCGTTCTGAATTGGCGGCGGAATTGGCTTTCATATCCTATCAGCGCGGTGGCAATAGTAGTGAAATCCGGCTTGCCGAGCGCCGGAGCGAGAAGACGGCCCAGGAGCTCGCCCGCGAACATTCCGTAAAATATCCCCTCGCCGGTCAGCGGGTTTATCATTGACCCCGCATCCCCTATGAGAGCTGCTTGTTCCTCCTGATGAGCGAGCCGGGGCAGTTCAGACCCGTAGGGCAGAATGTGTGCCAGGTAAGACGTTTCATCGTACTCGATGTGAGAACCCAGCTTGTTCTGATAGCACAGCAGTATCTCTCTGAGATGGCGTCTCTTTCTCTTGTAGTGATCCAAGTCAATGCCGATGCCGATATTCGCTCTTGTTTTGTCGATCGGGAACAGCCATCCGTACGCTGGGACTAGTTCCTGTAAAAAGTCGATCTGGAGAGCGTCGAAGTTTGAGCTGGCGGAGTTTGCATAAATCCGCACCGCCGTGCCGGTGTGATGGTCTGAATTATCTGGAACTTTGAGGGCACGCCGCACTTTTGAGCGCGCACCGTCTGCTCCGACCAACACGTCAGCCGTGAGTGTCGTCTGTTCGCCTGTCTGGCAGTCCTTTACTGAGAGAACCCATCGTTTGTTCTCGAAACTCGCATGATCGAGCTGTTTGCCAGTGTAGTCGACAGCCCCGCGGTCGAGCGCGCTTTGCGCGAGGTAGTTGTCGAAGACGTAACGAGGGATCGTATACCCGTCGGGTATTTCCCCGCCTACGTGCGGGAGGGGCCCTTTGGCTCGCACGCCGGAGGGTCCGGAGACGGCCAGGTAATGAACCCTAGCATGAGCCTTGAGCCTGTCACCCAGACCTAGTTTTTTCAATATCTGCACGGCGCCAGGACCGATGCCATCGCCGCACGCTTTGTCGCGCGGGAAGCGCGCCTTATCGATCAGCGCGACGTTTCGGGCGCCGTTCATTAGCAAGGAGATTGCGAAGCTTGCACCTGCGGGACCCGATCCCGCCACCGCGACTGGGAAATGAGGTGGCCTCATGAGACCCTTCTTATGTCAAAGCGTCAATCATTTCAAAGGCCTCGTTCGTACCACGAGCCGCACGGCCCGGTCGCACCTGCTCTTGGACGCGGCTTGGTGAAACACCGCAAGAGAAGAATTTTCGACCGTGCTCTCGTCAGCGGACCTTGCCATAGACAACGTTGGCGCGATCTTCGAATGCTGCCGCAAATTTTCGAAAAGCCGCATCGAACATTCTGCCCATGAGGAGACCCAGCGCACGGCTCTTGAATTCGTAACGTATATAGAACTCGACGAGGCAGGCCCTGCCTTCGTCGCGATCGTGAAAGATCCAGCGGTTTTCGAGATGCTTGAATGGTCCGTCGATATATTCGACGAGAATCTTATACTTTGAGCGCTCGCAGGTAACTCGGCTCGTGAAGGTCTCGCGGATTGCCTTGTAGCCGACCTCCATATCGGCAATGAGCGTTAGTCTCCCGTCGTTTTCGTCACGCCGGCGGACCCGCAAAGCGCGGCAAAGCGGCACGAACCGCGGATAGGATTCAATGTCGGCGACCAGCTCGAACATTTTCGAGGCGCCATGACGGACGCGGTGGGTGGTATGGAAGGACGGCATGCCCGCTCACAGCATGGGATTTGGAAGAAAGTGGTGGTTAAACGCTTCCGTTGGAGTCCGCGTGCTCTAACCGCTCAAAGCCGCTTCGGCAAGGCCGTCCGCCGCGCTTTCAGCCTGGCGAAATCGTCACCAGCGTGATGCGATGATCGGGTCAAGGGCGATGCCGAGACCAAGAGAAACCCCTTGGCGAGCGCGACCTCGGCGTAAGAGGCAAATTCGTCCGGGGGCACAAAGCGCACGACCGGATGATGTTTCCTTGTCGGCTGTAGATATTGGCCTATCGTCAGGAAGTCGACGTCCGCGCTACGCAAATCGTCCATCAGTTGCAGCACTTCAAGCCGCTCCTCGCCGAGGCCCAGCATCATTCCGGATTTGGTGAAGATTCCGGGGTCGATTTCCTTAACCCGCTGCAGAAGCCTGATCGAGTGGAAATAACGCGCGCCAGGCCGGACCGCGAGATATTTGGACGCGACAGTCTCGAGGTTATGATTGAATACATCGGGCTTGGCCGCGACGACCGTCTCAAGCGCGCCCGGTTTGCGCAAAAAGTCCGGGGTCAAGACCTCGATCGTGGAGTTTGGGCTCGCCGCGCGGATCGCCGCGACCACTTTCGCGAAATGCCCTGCCCCGCCGTCGTCAAGATCGTCGCGATCGACGGAGGTGACGACGGCATGGGCAAGCCCCAGTTTCTTGACCGCTTCGCCGACACGGAGGGGCTCGAACGGATCGAGCGCGTGCGGAAGGCCGGTCTTGACATTGCAAAAGGCGCAGGCGCGCGTGCAGGTGTCGCCCATGATCATGAAGGTCGCGTGTTTTTTTTCCCAGCACTCGCCAATGTTGGGGCAGCCTGCCTCCTCGCAGACGGTCACGAGTCCGTGCTCCTTGACGATTTTTTGCGTCGTGGCCCATTGCGGCGAGCCCGGCGCCTTGACCCTGATCCAGGCCGGCTTGCGAGCCACCGGCTGATCGGGCCGATGCGCCTTTTCCGGGTGGCGCGGCTCGTTTCTGGAATCACCGTTGCTGTTTAGGAGGTCTGTGACGCGGGACATTCGAAACAGTATCCTTCACGTGCGCAGATACGCCGGCAAGATCGTTGTTTCGTCAATAACAGCTTTGTCGAGCTGCGCGCGCGTAAGATTACGGGCATCCGAAAGGTCCGCGCCTTTTAAATTCGTTCCTTCAAGGTTGGCATTTTTAAAGTTTACGCGGCGAAAAATGGCGTTTTGGCAATCCGCATAACTTAAGTTCGCCCCTTCCAAATTGGCATCACTCAAATCAGTCCGGCGGATAAAGGTCCGGCTGAGATCAATCCGTAACGGCCGTGGTTCACTCTTGTCGAGGCGATTCATTTGTCCCCTCCGGAGGATTTTGCGACATTTGAGCTATGATGCGGATGATCTCTCCGATATCAGCGGTGCGTCGGTCTCACCATAGTCTACTTTTTCTTGCTTAAGATAGGTACTCAGCAGCTGAATGACAGGGCCGGACAAATCCCGAAAATCCGTACAGATCTGCCCGAGGGTCAAAATGGCACCAAGCCGGATTTCGAGCTTCTCGTCCTTCAGCTGGCCAACCGCTCTATTGAACAGCTCGGTCACATGATTGCGCCGTGACAGCTCCGCTTGTAGCAATTGCGCGTCAGCCTGCTTGTTGGAAGCGACAACCCGCTTCCAGGCGAGATAAATGCCGACTGACGCGGCAGCCACAAGCCCGATATTTCGAATAATTTCCGAAAGCGCGACCCAAAAGGCCATTATTGACTCATGAATGAATTACGCGACGGTAAGCATCAAGAACGCTCTCATGCATCGTTTCCGACAGGGTCGGATGCGGGAAAATTGAATTTATAAGTTCCGCCTCGGTGGTCTCGCAATTCATGGCGACGACAAAGCCTTGGATGAGTTCGGTGACTTCCGCCCCAACCAGATGCGCGCCAAGAAGTTTTCCGGTTTTGGCATCGAAGATGGTTTTTACGAGCCCCTCCGGCTCGCCGAGCGCGATCGCCTTGCCATTGCCGATGAAGGGAAAGCGGCCGATCCTGATTTCAAAACCCAACTCTTTGGCTTTTGCCTCGGTGAGGCCGGCAGACGCGATTTGCGGATTGCAATACGTGCAACCCGGAATCATCGTCTTCTCCATTGGATGCGGATCAAGTCCCTTGATCGCCTCGACGCAGATTACCCCTTCATGCTCGGCCTTATGCGCGAGCATGGGCGAGCCTGCGACATCGCCGATCGCATAAATCCCCGGCACATTGGTGCGCCCCATTGCATCCGCAATAATCATTCCCCGCTCAATCTTCACACCTAGCGTCTCAAGCCCCAGGTTTTCGACGTTGCCCACGACGCCAACGGCCGAAATCATGCGTTCGGCTTCCAGGGCCCGTGTCGCGCCCTTGCTGTCTGCAATCGCGGCAACAACGCTATCCCGCTTTCTCTCGACCTTCGTCACTTTGGCCGAGGTCAAAATTTCGATGCCCTGCTTTTCAAAGCGCTTGCGGGCATGCGCGGCGATCTCCACATCCTCGGCGGGGAGAATTTGCGGCAATATTTCGACGACGGTCACTTGCGTGCCCATGCTGCGATAGAAGGAGGCGAATTCGATCCCTATCGCGCCCGAACCCATGACGATAAGGGATTTCGGAAATTTTTCGGGTACCATGGCCTCGAAGTAGGTCCAGATGAGCTTTGCGTCCGGCTCGACGCCCGGTATGACGCGCGGTCGCGCGCCGGTCGCGACGATGATATTCTTGGCCAGATAAGTGCCCGCGCCCAAAACGCCTTTGGGAATCGGGTTTGGCGGTTGCATCGCGGGCTTTTGCGGCGCGGCGACCAACACCTCGCCGGGTCTCGCGATTCTTGCCTCGCCCCAGATCACATCGACCTTGTTCTTCTTGAGCAAAAAGCCGACGCCGTCGTTCAATTGCGCCGAAACCGCGCGGGATCTTTTCACGACGGCGGCGGGGTCAAAACCGATCTTGCCGTCAACCTTGAGGCCATAATTCTTCGCGTGGTTGAGATAGTGAAATATTTCCGCCGAGCGCAACAACGCCTTGGTGGGAATGCAGCCCCAGTTGAGACAGATGCCGCCAAGATGCTCGCGCTCGACGACGGCCGTCTTGAAGCCGAGCTGGGCCGCGCGGATCGCCGCGACATAACCGCCCGGTCCGCCGCCGATAACAAGAATATCGTACGCGTTAGTCATCGCCGCCTCGTTTTTCCCCTCCCCCACGAAGGGGAGGGGTTAGGGGTGGGGGTGAGCGCTGCCGCGATCGTGTCGAGCACTATGTCAATATGCAACATCACGTCGCGATTTGAAAACCGCAACGCGCGAACGTCGTGCGGATCGCGTCTCGCTCCCCGGCTTCCACCGTCCCGTGCTGATCCCCGTCAACCTCGATGACGATCTTTGCGCCGTAGGAGCAGAAATCGGCGATGTAAAGTCCAAGCGAGACCTGGCGACGATAATGAGTTCCCACCCCTGACCCCTCCCCACGAGGGGGAGGGGAAAACTATCCCGGCCGGCCGCCTCCCGCCCCCCCCTTGTGGGGTGGGGCTTATTCTCACACCAGCATCCCCGCCGGTTTCTCGATCAGATCCTTGAACGCGGCGAGAAGGTTAGCGCCCAAAACGCCATCGACCGCGCGGTGATCACAGGACAGCGTCACGCTCATCAAGGTTGCAACGGCGGGTGCGCCACCCTTCACGACAACGCGCGGCTCCGCGGCGCCAACCGCAAGGATCGTCGCTTGCGGTGGATTGATGATGGCGGAAAAACTTTTTGTTCCGAACATGCCGAGGTTGGACACCGCGGTTGAGCCGCCCTGATATTCCTCCGGCTTCAGCTTGCGGGCGCGGGCGCGGGCGGAAAACTCCTTCATTTCGCTCGATATCACGGACAAGCCCTTGGTCTCGGCCGTGCGGACAATGGGCGTGATAAGGCCGCCTGGTATTGCCACCGCCACACCGATGTCGGCGTGCTTATGTTTCAATATGGCGGTCTCGGTCCAGGTCACATTGGCGCCTGGGACGCGGACCAGCGCCAGCGCCAGCGCCTTGATGATGAAATCGGTGACCGAGATTTTATAAGCAGGCTTTCCCTCCTGATCCATGAACGCGGCGGCATTGATCGCTTCTCGCAAAGCCATGAGGGCGTCGAGATTGCAATCGGCGGTAAGATAAAAATGCGGAATTGTCCGGCTTGCCTCGACGAGCCTGCGAGCGATGGTCGTGCGCATCGAATCATGCGGAATTTCCTCGAAAGAGCCGGCCGCGAAATTTTTTCTGATGAGTTCGTCCGGCGGCGTGGGTAAAGGAACAGATGGCGGCTTGGTGTCATGCGCTGGAACCGCGGCTGGGCCGTGCGCGAGCGCCCCCTTTACATCGCGCTCGACGATGCGGCCGTGCGGGCCGGAGCCCGTGATCGACGCAAGATCGAGCCCTGATTCCTTGGCGATCCGGCGCGCGAGCGGCGACGCGAAGATGCGCGGGCCACCTTGCCCGTCGAGAAAGGCGCCGGGACGTGGCCCGCCGGCTGGTGCCGCAGGTGCCATGGCCAACACTTCTTGAGGCGCGGATTTTTGGCGAGGCGACGATTGTTGCGGAGGCTGAGGCGTACCAACGCCTCCGGCGGACGGATGCGGCAAACCACTCGCAGCGATGGACTTTGCGTCTTCCCCCTCGCCCGCGATCAACCCAATGACATCGTTGACCGGCACATCCGCGGTCCCCTCCGGAACCACGATTTTGACGAGCACGCCTTCGTCGATCGCTTCGACTTCCATGGTCGCCTTGTCGGTCTCGATCTCGGCGAGCACATCGCCCGGCTTGATTTTGTCGCCCTC
>Ga0209526_10001867_pt1 | contig 14101 bp, 16 predicted proteins | sample JacPinW_OM2H0_M1_FD_188566 | JGI IMG/M metagenome (GOLD analysis project Ga0209526, IMG submission 188566) | Forest soil microbial communities from Algoma, Ontario, Canada - Jack Pine, Ontario site 1_JW_OM2H0_M1 (SPAdes) (version 2) | ecosystem: Environmental > Terrestrial > Soil > Boreal... | reverse complement strand
GTCGAGCGGCATGGTGCGGCCCGACGTGTGGGCAACGATCAGGATGCCATGGCCGCCATCGGTTAGATAGAGCCGCGCGCAGCCGCAGGTCATCAGCATGCCCGGCGGCGCACCGAAGCCGCGCAGCCGTTCCAGCCGGATCGCGCCATACGGCGGCAGGCGGCCTGCGAGTTGCGCGACCTGGCGCCGGTGCGCATCCGCAGGCCCGAAAGTCTTGGCAGCAAGGCCCAAGCTGTTGGCTGCGCCGAACAGGCGGGCGCCGACCGGATTGGCCCAGAGAATCCGCGTACCGTCGGTCGACCACAGCCAGGCCGGAAGCGCACTTGTCGCATGCACGGAAAGCTGCGGATCGGTGAGGCCTCGCAACTGGAATTCCGAATGGTTCATTGCACTCGTGACGCAGATTCGCCTGCTGTTGCCCGACGACGGCGTCAATGTCGGTTTCGCCAACAATGACAGCCTTAACAAGCCGTTACTATTGCCCGCGGGGGGTGGCAGGTCCACGGGCCGAGCGCAAGGGCGCGCTCCACAGCCGCGATACCTTAACCCCGCCGAACCAAACTTGAACTATCCTTGCGGCCATTGCGTTGGAGTGTTGCGCGAGGCGCGACCTTGGGTTCACCATCAAGGAACCTCGCGAATACTGCGTCACACCGGTGAAGGCCTTTTACCGGTAGTGTTTGATCGGGGAGCAAACGAGAAGAGGAGTGGGACCATGAGCGAACACGTCCGTGACCATTTCGAAATCCCGAAGGAAATGCGTTCGATGGCGGAGGCGAGCTTCGAGCAGGCTCGCAACGCGTTTGAGAAATTCCTCGCCAACGCACAAGCCGCCGCGGGCTCGATCGAGGAGCGCGGTGCGACCGTTGCCGCCGGCGCCAAGGACATCAACGCCAAGGCGATCGCCTATGCCGAGAAGAACGTGCAGGCCTCGCTCGACTACGCGCAATCGCTGCTGCACGCCAAGGGCCTCGCCGACGTGATGCGGCTGCACTCGGAATACGTGCAGGCCCAGATGCGCTCGCTCGCGGAACAGGCGAGCGAGATGAGCCAGATTGCCACGCGCGCGGCCATGGATGCGGCGAAACCGAAGAACTAAGCGCCGCCCCCGTAAAAACCCGGATCGGTTTTCGTCAGGACAAATATGCGGCCATGCAACGCCGGAGTGCGTTGCATTGCACAAAATTGACATGATATGGGTGTTTGGTCATCGGGCGCCGGTCGGTCGCCGGCATCCCCACTGCGTGACTAAGTACAGCGTTCTCAGCATCTTGCCGGGCGCGCACGGGGAGGTAGTTCCGCTTCACCCCAGCCGCCGAAGGACACAAGGCCATGGCCAACCCCACCGACCCTTTCTCCGCCTCCATCATTCCCTTTGAAGTTCCCGAGCAGATGCGCGCGTTCGCCGAGAAAGGCGTCTCGCAGGCCCGAGACAACTACGCCAAGTTCAAGGATGCCGCCGAAACCCATAACGGCACCATCGAGGCGGTGTTCACCAGTGCCAGCAAAGGCATGAGCGCCTACTCCGCCAAGCTGATGGAATTCATGAAAGCCAACACCACCGCCTCGCTTGATTTCGCGCAGGAGTTGCTCAGCGTGAAGACGCCGGCGGAGGCGCTGGAGCTGTGGACCACGCAGACCCGCAAACAACTCGAGACGCTCTCGGCCCAGGCCAAGGAGCTCGCCGAATTGGGCCAGAAGGTCGCGACCGAAACCGTCGAGCCGATCAAGGCCACCGCGTCGAAATACTACAAGCCGGCCGCCTGAACGGGTTTGCGTTTCGCGTCAACAGAGCCCGGGCCCAACGGTCCGGGTTTTTGTTTGATGGGCCGTTTCACGGCAAACTCGAAATCGTCCCGTGAATTTGGGGACCGATAACCGCCGGCCCTCGTTGCCGAAACGAGATGTTGAGACGACCGCTGCCTTGGATCGCGCAGCTCTGGCGTGGCGGCGCCGCATGCGCGGGAACGACACTGAATTTGACGCCCCCCGTCGGCCTTGCCAAACTTACCAGTTGCACCTAGTTTCCGGCCCGTTCGGCACCCCCTTTTTTCGGGGCCCGCTCAAGGATGCAGTTGTAGCTCAGTTGGTTAGAGCGCCTGTCTGTGGAACAGGAGGTCGGTGGTTCGAGCCCACCCAACTGTACCACCCTTTCGAATGATCGGTGGCGGACCAAGGCGATGTGGGTCGCAGCGAGCTTAAGGCTTGCCGCAACGCTTGCTTGCTAATCCCAACACCTTCACCCACTATCTCCGCGCAAAACCGGGGTGGGGGGATTCATGTCGGCGGCTCATTCCGAAACGTTTCGGCTTGCTCTCTTGTTCGCGACAATGCTCGCGTTTCTGATGCAGCCGACAACAAGCCAGGCCTACACCCAGGACGAGCAGGCCGCCTGCAGCAGCGATGCGTTCCGGCTTTGCGGCCCTGAAATTCCCGATGTCGATCGTGTCACGGCCTGCATGGTCAGGAACAAGTCGCAGCTCTCGCCGGGCTGCCGGGTATACTTCAGGCCCGGCCCGGAGGACGCCGCTGTCGCCACAGCCGGTACGCCGATGAGCATCAAGCCGGCGACGGTGCGCAAGCCCGCCAGCAGCAAGACCACCGCAAAGACCCGCAAAACCAAAAAGCCGAAAAAGCCCGACGCGACCTGACCCGCGGTTTTTCGGCTTTCGCGCCTGCGCGGATCCTCGATCGCTGGTCTGCCATGCGCGGCAACCCATCCGCTTGATAATGCGGGTGGCTTCCCCGACACTTCCTCCACAACAAAAGAAAATGGAGGAAGCCAATGTTCGTCCGAGGGCGCGCGCTATTCGGCGCCGCGATCGCCGTGCTGCTGGTGCAACCGGCGCTGGCCCAGAAGCAATACGGTCCCGGCACCAGCGATACCGAGATCAAGATCGGCCAGACCATTGCCTATAGCGGGCCGGCCTCGGCCTATGGCACGCTCGGCAAAGTCGAAGCGGCCTATTTCAAATGGCTGAACGAGGCCAAGGGCGGCATCAACGGCCGCAAGATCACCTTCATCAGCCGCGATGACGGTTACTCGCCGCCGAAAGCGGTCGAGAATGTGCGGAGCCTCGTGGAAGGCGACGAGGTCGCGCTGGTGTTCGGCGTGCTCGGAACGCCGCTCAACATGGCGATCCGACCCTACCTCAACAAGCAGGGCGTGCCGCAACTGTTCGTCGCCGCCGGCTCATCGGCGCTGAACGATCCGGCGCATTTTCCCTGGACCATGGGCTGGCAACCGAACCTGCGCGATGAAGCAAGGTTCTACGCAAAACACCTGCTCGCGCACAATCCGACGCCGAAGGTCGGCGTGCTCTACCAGAACGACGATTTCGGCAAGGATCTCGTCAACGGGCTCAAGGAAGGGCTCGGCGAGGACGCCGACAAGATGATCGTCAGCGCGCAGAATTTTCAATCGACCGATCCGACCATCGACAGCCAGATGGTGATCCTGCAAAATTCCGGCGCCGAGGCGCTGTTCCTGTTCACCTATGCCAAGCAGGCGGCGCAGGCGATCAGCAAGATGTCCGATCTGAAATGGAAGCCGGAGACCTATCTGCATCTGGGTGCGGCTTCGGTCGGCGCCACCTTCAAGCCGGCCGGGCTCGACAAATCGGTCGGCATCATGAGCGCCGGCTTCATGAAGGACGTCACCGATCCGAAATGGGCCGACGATGGCGACGTCAAGGCCTGGACCGACTGGATGAAGACCAACATGCCCGGCGCCGACCTCAACGACAGCCTGACCGCTGCAGGCTACAGCTTCGCCCAGACGCTGGAACAGGTGCTGAAGCAGTGCGGCGACAATCTCAGTCGCGAAAACATCATGAAGCAGGCGGCGAATTTGCGGGATTTTCGCGTTGGCCTGTTGTTGCCCGACAGCCGCATCAACACCAGCCCGACCGACTATCGCGTGGTGACCTACATGCAGCTGCAGCGCTTCAACGGCACAAGCTGGGACAATGTGAAGTAGGCCCGGTCAGGCGGCAGCCGCTCGCCTCGCGCGGGCGGTCGCCCTTCACCTTGGTCGATTTGCACCCGGTCGGATTTGGACCCGGTCGATTCGCAGCCTGCTGATTCGCAGGCATGTCGATTCGGAAGCTTGATGATTCGAGGGCTTGCGGCTTGCCGCGAACCGGACTCGTTTTGTTCGCGACCGCTGCCTTTTTTCAGGGAAAAGCCGGTCCCGCGGATGCTCGGATAGGTTGAAAATTACAAATCGGGATTCCGGCTCGCGGCAATTCGCGTAATCCCTACTATGGTGCTGCAGAAATCTCGCGCTCGCGCCGGTTGCGCCGCCCAGTGTGACTCAAAAGCCAACGTTTCGACTAATCAGTGGCTTCATCGCGACAGCACGTTAAATTTTTCTTTCACGAATCACCGCGTTGATTCATTTTGTCTCCGGGGTCAATCTGGAGGCCAAGGTAATGAACGTCATTGTTTTTGCTTCGCGTAAAGGGGGGTCGGGAAAAAGCACCTTGGCCGCTCATCTAGCTGCGCAGATCAAGGCAACCAAGCCCTGTCTGCTTATCGATGCCGATCCGCAGGGTTCGCTGACCCTGTGGCACAAACTGCGCGGCACCAACGAACCGCCGATCAAAACCGCGGTCAATTCCGTCAGTGGCATCGTCGCTAACGCGAAGCGTGACGGGGTAGAATGGGTTTTGATCGACACGCCGCCGAACCTGTCGGCGGTGGTGGACGATTCGATCAAGAACGCCACCATGGTCATCATTCCCGCGCGGCCGGGCGTGTTCGACGTCAACGCGGTGCAGGAAACCATCCAGATGTGCCGGGCCTTGCGCAAGCCCTATGCGGTCGTGCTCAACGGCGCACCGGCCCGCCGGGACGACGCCGAAAGCCCGATCGTTGCGATCGCGCGCGAGGCGCTGGCAAAATTCCGAGCACCGGTATGGGGCGGGCAAATCACCAACCGCGCCGACCTGTTGATGGCGCTCGGCCACGGCGAAGGCGCGCGCGAATATTATGCCGAAGGCCGCGCGGCGGCGGAAATCGCAAGATTGTGGGCTGCGATCGAACGCTCGGTGAAGGCCATCCGCGGCACGGTGTCGGCAAGCGGCGCGATGCACAAGCAGGCGGCGTAACTTCGCCGCCTATTCACTCTCACCAAAGAAACGCGCGGCTTCCGCGCGTTTTTTTATGCTGTCTCGTCATCCTCGATCGGCGGCCTTTTTTGGCTGCGTCTCGAGGGATCAAGCCACCATCAGCATGTAGAACACGATCACCGGCGACAGGCACAGGATCACCGACCAGATGCCGACCGCCCAGAGGATGTCCTCGGTGGTAAAGCCCTGCTGTTCAGGAATTCGAAAGCCCTGTTGTTCAATAGCTGGAAAGCCCTGGTATCCAGGGACCAGATTGTCTTGAGTATTCATAAAACGCCCCCGCGTTTCTTGTTGTTATGGGGGCTTTGATACGCGAAAGCTTTTAAAAAGCCGGTCGCGATTTCGATCGTATTTGACCGCAGGTGCTACCGCGGATTAACCACGGCAGCATCGGCGTATCGCTTTCAGCTCATCAGCGAATGATAGGCGAGCACCGGCATGAAGCCGAGCAGCACCGCCCAGAAGCCGAACGACGACAGCATCAAAAAGTCCTGCAGCTTCTCGGCCAGCGCGGATTTGTTGGCTTGATTGGTCATTGTCTCCCCCCGTTTGCTTTTTGTGGCGGGGATTCAATAGGCCTCAAGATTTAAACTTGCCGCCACCCGTTGAAGCTAAATTGAACAACCGCGGTCACCGCGCATTAACCAAGCGGAGTTTTTGCGAAGATGTCGCCCGCTGTTCGATTTCCCGATCGAGGCGCGCGGCCAGTTCCGCGCTGACCTCGACCATCGGAGAGCGGACCTCGGCGCGCTCGATGAGGCCACTTCGCGCCAGCCAATATTTCGCCGGCGCCGGGCTCGGTTCGGTGAACAACAACCGAGTCAGCTCGGCAATGCCTTGCCAGCAGGCCAAGGCGGCATCGCGCCGGCCGTCCTCGATAAGCGTGCGCACCGAGGCAAATGCTTCGGTCTCGATATGGGCCGACAGCAGGATCGCGCCGTCGGCGCCGTCGTCGAGCGCCTCGAAATATTGGGCGTCCTCGCCGGTCAGCACGCGAAATCCCGCGGGCCGCCTGCTCAACAGATCGATCGACTGCGCCCGGTCGGCGCTGCAATCCTTCAAGCCGACGATGTTCGGATGTTCCGCGAGCGCCAGCAGCGTCTCGTTCGCAAGATTGACGGCGCTGCGATAGGGGATGTTGTAGAGCACGACCGGAAAGACGGCGCGATCGGCGAGCGCGCGGAAATGCGCGAGCAAGCCGCGCTGCGACGGCCGCAGATAATACGGGCTCGAGATCAGATAGCCGTCGATTGGCCATGCCGCGGTCTCGTCCAGCGTGTCGCACATCCCGGCCGTGCTTGCGCCCGATAGCCCGAGCAAGATCGGCAGATCGCGGCCGCAATCCGTGAGTTCGCCGCGCACGATCGCAACGAGCCGTTCGAGCTCGTTTGCGCGAAGCGTCAGGCCTTCGCCCGAGGTGGCGGCGAGGATCAGTCCCTCGAGCGGACCGCTCGCATAGTGGCGGACCAGCCGCCGCAGCGAGGGCTCGTCGAGCTCGCCATCACGAAACGGCGTCACCAGCGGCAGCCAGAGGCCGTGCAATCGGGTTCGAAGGTCGGTGGTTCGAAGGTCGGTCATGGTCCATCTCCTTGTGGTTGAACGGGCCGGAGACGGGACAAACAAAAACCCCACCTCGCGGCGGGGGGTTTTCGGATTCTCACGATGTCGCTTGAAGATCTATCGCGCGCGTCGATCCGAGGCCCCCGGGAGGGGACCCTTTTTCGAGACGGTTGCGCACGAATTCGTGATCATTGGCAAATGATGATGGACGGCATCGAATCTGTCAACGCGCCGCCGCGCAGAAAAAAAGCCGGGCCCATGAGAGCCCGGCTTAAGGTATTGGCCACGTGAGGCCGACACAATCACCTTCCAAGAGGGATTACTGAACTTCCGCGCCACTGGAGGAGGGGGGACAAATGCGCAACGCGAACGCTCAGCGTGCAACCAGTATGGTCCCCGCGAGCGCTGTGCGGCAACCGTCCGCGCCGCATGTCAGTCATGCGGAGAGGGAAGGGGCTTATCGAACGATAATCAGGAGGGCCAGCGCTGCGCCTTGCTCACCACGAAGTCGCGGAACACCTGCACCCGCGCCACCGTCTTCAGCTCTTCGGGGTAAACGAAGTAGGTGTCGAGCTGAATAGAATCCGATTCTCCAAACAGCTGCACCAGACGGTTGTTTTCTTCTACGAGATAGTCCGGCAGCGCCGCGATCCCGAGGCCCTGCTGGCACGCGCGCACCAACCCCAGGATATTGTTGACCTTGAAATAGGCCTCGCGCGGGCTTGAGCCGTTGCGGCCGGCCTCGATCAGCCAATTGCGGTTCTGCAAATGCGGCGCGACCTGTCCGTCGGCGAGCGTGATGATGCGATGGGCGTCGAGTTCGTCGAGGGTGCGCGGCGTGCCGAAGCGCTTGATGTATTCAGGCGAGCAATAGGCGTGAAAACCCATCGCGAACAGCTTGCGCTGAATCAGGTCGGGCTGCGTCGGCTTGCGGGTACGGATCGCGACGTCGGCCTCGCGCATCGAGAGGTCGAGCTCCTCGTCGTTGACGATCAGCGAAATCCGGATTTCCGGATAGAGCGCGGTGAATTCGCCAAGCCGCGGGATCAGCCAGTTGATGCCGACGCCGGGAGTGGTGTTGATCTTGAGATCGCCGCTCGGCCGTTCGCGGCTGTCGGTCAATTTGGCGCGTGCTGCCTGCAGCTGCATGAACACGTCATGCGCGGTGCGGAACAACAGGTCGCCCTGCTCGGTGAGGATCAGGCCGCGGGCGTGGCGGTGGAACAGCGACACCGACAATTCCTGTTCGAGCGCGCTGACCTGGCGGGACACCGCCGATTGCGACAGTCCAAGCTGTTCGCCGGCGTGCGTGAAGCTGCCCGCTTCCGCCGCTGCGTGAAACACCTTCAGCTTGTCCCAATCCATATCGGTAAATCCGTCGCGGGTTCGAGAAATACTCATGGTCATTCAGCCGCCGCGCGTTCGTTGGCGCGAAGTGCGATGAAGCGTTCGGCCTCCAGCGCCGCCATGCAGCCGAGCCCGGCGGCGGTGACCGCCTGGCGATAGGTTTCGTCGGCGACGTCGCCGGCCGCGTACAGGCCGGGCACCGAGGTCGCGGTCGAATTCGGCGCCACCTCGACATAGCCGGACGGTTTCAGCTTGACCTGGCCGCGCACCAGTTCGGTCGCCGGCGCGTGCCCGATCGCGATGAAGACGCCGTCCGCCGGGAGTTGCGTGAGCGTACCGGTCTTGACGTTCTTCAGGCGGACATGGGTGACCTTATTCGGGTCATCGGTGCCGCGGATTTCGTCGATCGCTGCGTCCCAGACCACCTTGATCTTGGGATTCTTGAACAGGCGGTCCTGCAAGATGCGTTCGGCGCGGAAATGATCGCGGCGATGCACGATCGTCACCTTGGAAGCGAAGTTGGTGAGGAACATCGCTTCCTCGACCGCGGTGTTGCCTCCGCCGACCACCACGACTTCCTTGCCGCGATAGAAAAATCCGTCGCAGGTCGCGCACGCCGACACGCCAAAGCCCTTGAACTTCTCTTCCGACGGGATGCCGAGCCAGCGCGCCTGCGCGCCGGTGGCCAGGATCACGGTTTCGGCGAGATAGACATCGCCGCTATCGCAGGTCAGGCGGAACGGCCGTTGCGCAAGTTCGAGCTTGGTGACGAGATCGGTGACGATTTTGGTGCCGACATGCGTTGCCTGCTTCTCCATCTGCTCCATCAGCCAGGGCCCCTGGATGACGTCGGCAAAGCCCGGATAATTCTCCACGTCAGTGGTGATGGTGAGCTGCCCGCCGGGCTGGATGCCCTGGATCAAAACCGGCTCCAGCATCGCCCGCGCCGCGTAGATCGCCGCGGTGTAACCGGCGGGGCCGGACCCGATGATGACGACCTTGGCATGGATAGGCGCGGACATAGGCAGGTCCCTTTCTTAAGGGAGTTTGGTCAGGACTTGAGCGGAAAGCGCCCGGAAAGGCATCGCGGCGGCGCTGAAAGTGTCAAATCCAAGTCTAAGGTATCTGGCGAGCCATGCAAGAATTGCAATCCATATCAGCGGTTTTTCCCATCAACTGAAAGAAATGGCGCAGTGCACGCGCAATAAAATTGCGCAAGCCGGCTTGGCTGCGCTAAGAGTGTTGCCAGTCATTCGCAGCACACTTTTGCCAGCCCTGGAACCTGAATTCACGTGTCGAAGAATCTTGACGAGATCGACCTCAAAATCCTGAGCGAGATCCAGGCCGACGGCCGAATCACCAATGTGGAACTCGCCAAGCGGGTCGGCATTTCGCCGCCGCCCTGCCTGCGCCGGGTGCGGACGCTGGAAGAGGAAGGTTACATCCAGGGCTATCGCGGCTTGCTCGATCCGCGCCGGCTCGGCTTCGACGTCACGGTGTTTGCCTCGGTGCATCTGTCGAGCCAGGCGGACGCGGATTTGCGCGCGTTCGAGGATTTCGTGCGCGCCGAGCCGTTGGTGCGGGAATGCTGGATGCTGTCGGGCGAGGTTGATTTCATCCTCAAATGCGTCGCGCCCGACATGGCGACGTTCCAGGATTTCGTCACCCATTTGACGGGCGCACCGCATGTGCGCAACGTCCGGACGTCGCTGGTGCTGCACAATTCAAAATACGAGGCCGCGGTTCCGCTGGAGGCGAAACGACCGCGAAGGACGTGAACAAAAGGTTCAGAACTCGCGACCAATCATGCGGTCGATCGAGCACCGGCCGCCACCGCGGACGAGGAAGACGAGCACGATAGCGAGCCAAAGGACCGGAAGTTCGTTCGACCCGATCCAGCCCCGCTGAATGGTCACCAGGAAGGCGAAGATCAATTCGATCGTAATCGCGGCGGCAGCCGGCCGAGTAAGCAGGCCAATGGCCAGCAGGATCCCGCCGAACAACTCCGTGCATCCGACCACGATGGCCCACAACATTCCCGGCGAATAGCCGGACTTCTCCATGAACGCTGCCGTTCCCGCCAGCCCGCCGCCGCCAAACATGCCGAACAGCTTCTGGCATCCGTGCGGGATAAGCATGGCACCGGCCACGAAGCGCAGTAGCGGCTCCATGTAAGGGGACAATCCCTCATAAATACCGCCGAGTGCCGGAATGATGAGACGGGGTTGTGAGCTTTGAGACATGAAGTCTCTCCATTGGCAGGATCGTCCACAGGCGTCCGTCGCACTTCTAGCATCGTCGGCGTCGCTGACCAGTCCGTCCCCGAGCGATATCGGTGTTGCCGCGCGCGGAATAGCGACTTTTCGACGGTGTTACAGGGAGGTGCGTCAGGATATCCAAGCAAGAAAAAATTGGGGGAATGCAATGGCACACCAGGAAGCCCGGCTTGTTTTCCCAGCGCTCGCAGGCTTCTACCAACGCTTCTCGCCCTATTCCTACGCGCTGATGCGCTTTGCTACCGGTGCGATCCTGGTGCCGCACGGGGTTGTAAAAATCCTGAATACGCCGATCGCGAAATTCGCTCCGAACATCGCGGCCAAAGGGCTGCCGTTTGCGGAAGCGCTGGCCTATTTGACTTACTTTGCCGAATCGGTCGCCGCTGTCTGCCTCGCGATCGGACTCTTCACCCGGATCGCCGCGGCCATCATCGGCATCGAGATGCTGGTCATCGTCATCCTGTTCCAATGGCAATTCGGATATTTCTGGACCAACCGAGGCTATGAGTTCGCGCTGCTTTGGTTGCTCCTGTGCATCGCGATCTTCTTTGAGGGCGGCGGCCGCTATTCGGTCGATCGATTGATCGGCAAGGAGTTTTGACGCCGATCGCAGCCCTTGCGGCGAGCGCTAAAATTTCGCCGCCGGGCGCAGCAGCGCGTCAAGGCTCCATGGTCCGCCGCCGGCAAAGGAAAGGTACAAAAAGCTGAAACAAAGCACGACGGCGAGGTCGCCTTCGCTCTGGACCGGAAAGAAGCTGTGCGGGAAATGCTCGATGAAAAAGGCGCAAGCCATTTCACCTGACAGGATAAAGGCCGCCGGCCGGGTGAACAGGCCGAGGATCAGAAGCGTGCCGCCGATCAGTTCGAAGAACCCGGCGATGCCAAACAGCGAAGACCATTTCAGGTTCTCGAAGATTTCGACTGCCGGCCAGCCGGCCAGCTTGGCCAGGCCATATTGCAGCAGGATAAGCCCGAGGACGATCCGCCAGATGCTGAGGATACGGGGCGCCCAAATCGCGCTGGGGAACATGGCCCATTCTCCAGTCAAAAACGTGCCGGATGCGGAGGCCCTGAGTGCGGCCGGTCTTGCGCCGTCCCAGGGAAGCCAGCGCAAGATGGGCCGGTCTTTGGCGCGCCGTCAAATCATCATTTGCGGCCGAGCAGGGCGTCGGCGCTCCATGGACCGGCGCCGGCGAACACGAAATACAGGAAAACAAAGCAATAAAGCGCGGCGAGCTCGCCGCCGTTCAGGACCGGATAGAATCCCTTGCCGGCGTGCGCCATGAAATAGGCGACTGCCGTGAAGCCCGAGAGGATGAAGGCAACCGGTCGCGTGAACAGTCCGATGGTGAACAGGGTGCCGCCGACCAGTTCGATCAGCCCGCCCAGCCCGGTCAGCGAGGTGATCTGAACATGCGCCCAATTCGGCACCACCGGGAAGCCGAGGATCTTGCCGGTGCCATGCTGCAGCAATTCGAGGCCGGTGAAGATGCGCAGAATGCTGAGGACGCTGAAAGCGCTGACGGCGCGCGGCAGCGCACCCGAGGAACTGAGCCAACTCATCTTAAGGTGATCCGTCTGGTCGATTGATTATAGGTTATAACCATCAACACGGACCGGGCCGCGGCGCCAATTCACAAAGTCTCACGATGACGTTAGCGCGCGGTGATCGCGTTCGGGCAGTGGTTCGCGTCGCGCAGAAAAAAGGCCGCCTGTTCAGGCGGCCTTTTCAGCAACGATGGAAGAATGCTAGCGCCACTCGACCTTGGTGATCTCGTAGGCCTTGGCGCCGCCGGGCGCCATCACTTCCACGGTCGCGCCTTTCTTCTTGCCGATCAGCGCGCGCGCCAAGGGCGAGGTGATGGAGATGCGGCCCTTCTTGGCATCGGCTTCGACTTCACCGACGATCTGCCATACCGCTTTCTTGTCGGTGTCCTCGTCGATCAGGGTGACGGTGGCGCCGAACTTGATGGTGTCGCCGGAGAGCTTGGTGATATCGATCACGTCGGCGCGCGCCAGCTTGTCCTCGAGCTCGGCGATGCGGCCCTCATTGTGGGACTGCTCTTCCTTCGCGGCGTGATATTCCGCGTTCTCCGAAAGGTCGCCATGCGAGCGCGCCTCGGCGATGTGCTCGATGATGCGCGGACGCTCCACCGATTGGCGCTTCTTCAATTCGTCCTCGAGCGCGGCATAGCCCAGCGAGGTCATCGGAACCTTGTCCATCATGTCTTCCGTCCTTCAATCGCGCGGGCCAAAGCTGTGGCCCGCGCGAAACGTCGTTTAAGATTAGGCTGTCGCGGCTCGAAACACAGCCCGTCAGCCTATTAATTTCCGGCCCCGCGAAAGGGCCGATTCAACATCCATACGGGCGGTGAGTTCCAGCCAACCGGCCTTATTACCAATCATTTAGCGGGCACAATCGGCCCGCTAACGATCAGTTCTCGGAAAAATAACTCTGCAGCGTGCGGACCTCAAGGTCCCCGTCCCGGTAGGCGCGGATGCCTTGGGCGGCCGCCACGGCACCGGAAAGAGTGGTGTAATATGGCACTTTATGCAAGAGGGCAGCCCGCCGCAGCGAACGGCTGTCGGCCAGCGCCTGCGGCCCCTCGGTGGTATTGAAGACCAGCTGAACATCGCCATTGGTGATGGCATCGACGATGTGCGGCCGCCCCTCCAGCACCTTGTTTACCTTTTCGGTGGGCACGCCGTTGTCGGCGAGGAAGCGCTGGGTGCCCGAGGTCGCCATCACCTTGAAGCCGAGCGAGAACAACAGCCGCACCGCGTCGGTGATCCGGGTCTTGTCGATCTCGCGCACCGAGACGAACACCGTGCCCTTGCGCGGCACGCGGGTGCCGCCGCCGAGCTGGCTTTTCGCGAACGCCACTTCGAACGAGCGGTCGATCCCCATCACTTCGCCGGTCGAGCGCATTTCCGGACCGAGCACGGTATCGACGCCCGGGAAACGCGCGAACGGGAACACCGATTCCTTGACCCCGACATGGCCGAGCTTGCGCTTCTTGAGACCGAAATCGGCGAGTTTTTCGCCGGCCATGATTCGTGCCGCGATCTTGGCCACGGGGACGCCGATCACTTTCGCGACGAACGGCACGGTGCGCGAGGCCCGTGGATTGACCTCGAGCACGTAGATCTCGCCGTCCTTGATGGCGTATTGCACGTTCATCAGGCCGACCACTTCGAGGCCGAGCGCGAGGTCGCGGGTTTGCCGCTCGAGCTCGGCGATCATCACAGCATCCAGCGAATGCGGCGGCAGCGAACAGGCGGAGTCGCCTGAGTGGATGCCGGCCTCCTCGATATGCTCCATGATGCCGACGATGAAGGTATCCTTGCCGTCGCAAAGGCAATCGACGTCGATCTCGGTGGCGTCGGACAGATAGCGGTCGAACAACAGCGGATTCTTGCCGAGCACGGTGTTGATCTGCCCGGTCTTGTCGTTCGGATAGCGCGCCTTGACGTCGGCGGGCACCAGCTCCGGCAACGTGCCGAGCAAATAATCCGAAAGCTGGTTGTCCTCGCGGATGATCTGCATGGCGCGGCCGCCGAGCACGTAGGACGGGCGCACCACCAATGGCAGGCGGAGATCGGCCGCCACCAGCCGCGCCTGCTCGACCGAATAGGCGATGCCGTTTTTCGGCTGCTTCAAATGCAGCTTGTCGAGGATGCGCTTGAAGCGGTCGCGGTCTTCGGCGAGATCGATCGCGTCGGGCGAGGTGCCGAGGATCGGCACGTCGGCGGCTTCCAGCGCATGGGCGAGTTTGAGGGGGGTCT
>Ga0209526_10001866_pt1 | contig 14104 bp, 16 predicted proteins | sample JacPinW_OM2H0_M1_FD_188566 | JGI IMG/M metagenome (GOLD analysis project Ga0209526, IMG submission 188566) | Forest soil microbial communities from Algoma, Ontario, Canada - Jack Pine, Ontario site 1_JW_OM2H0_M1 (SPAdes) (version 2) | ecosystem: Environmental > Terrestrial > Soil > Boreal... | reverse complement strand
CGTAATACTGCCAGGTCTTGACGTGGTCCGGGTCCGCCTTCAGCGCGCGCTCATACCAGATCTGCGACATCTTGTAGTCGCCGAGCTTGCGGTAGGAATAGCCGATCAGATTGGCGACGTCGGCGCGGTCGTCCTGGCCGAGCGCCTTCAACTGCTCGATGGCCGAGCCATAGTCGTTGCGGTCGTAGATCGTGGCATAGGCCTTGTGATAACCCTGAAGGAACTTCGGATCGTCGATGCTGGAGTTCTTGTCGTGCTTCTTCTTTTCCTTCTTGGTGTCTGTCGCCGGCGGAGCTGGATTATCGCTGCCCGCAGCATAGGCCGTCGTCAGAGGTACTGCGATCAACGCCATCGCATACATCGCGAGCGTCAAAAGCCTGATCGCAAAGTTGTTCATGCATCTCTCCTGGTTTCCAGTTGGGTAGTCTTAACACCGAAGCCCGCTGACTTGAACACCCGCGGGCTTTTAACATTCCCGGGGAATCATCCCAATTTGAGGGAATTTTTGTGAACCCCGTGCGGCTGTGCGCTGTCCGGAACATGACCGGGAACATGACCAAGATGTCATGCAGATGAACGAAGCCCATCACTGCGCTTCACAATGGGTTCAGCGCGCGGCACGTAATGTCGCCAGCATGATCGATGAGCCCGGCCAACCCGACCGGCGACCTCGTGATCCCCGTTGAAAGAGGAGACAACCATGTTGAAGACCATTTCCGCCGCGCTGCTTGCAGTTTCCGTTCTCGCCGTTCCCGCGCTGGCCGCTGGCCCGGCAAAGACCACGCAAGCGCCGACCGTCAAGAGCGAGCAGGCCAAGAGCGCAGCGGTGAAGAGCGAACAGGTGAAGACGAAGACCACTGAACAGGCGAAGACCGGCGTGCTGAACGCCAATGCCAAGATGGGTCGCCATCATCACAAGCATGTCCGCCATCACCGCTCGCACAAGCATATGGGCGCGCTCAAGACCCACAAGTTCTCGAAGGTCTCGAAGGCCTCGATCAAGCACGTCGCGCCTGCCGCCATCAAGCGCGGCTGAAACTGATCCGCGGGGTGTGGCCTAATCCCCCCGCCGCTCCCTAACGGATATCAGGCCCGGCCTGCCGCCATTGCTTCCCAATGACGGCGGGCCGGGGCTATTTCTCAGCAAGCTTGGAGGTCTTCGATCATCGAGATGCGAATTCCTTTTCGCGGGCAGACGGTCTAGAACCTCCCGGGCGTCAGATCTTTGAATAACGGATTGCACTTTGTTGCACTTGGGGATATCAGCAAAGCGCGCGGCGATCCTGCTGCTGCCGATCGCGCTCGCGGCTTGCGCGGGCAGCGATGAGGCCAGAAACATCGCCTATACCGACGACCGCGGCGTCGCCAACCAGCCATATCCCAACAACTACCGCGCCGAATTGCTGGCGTTCATGAAAACCTATCTCAACAATCCCGTTGGCGTGCATGATGCCGCGATGGCCGAGCCGGTGCAGCGTACCGTCGGCGGGCGGCTGCGTTACCTCAGTTGCCTGCGCTTTACGCCGCGCGAATCCGACGGTTCCTACCGCGAGGTGCGCGAACGCGCCATTCTCTATGTCGATGGCCGGCTCGACCGGATGGTCGAGAACGCCAGCGAGCCCTGCGCCGGCGCGGTCTATGCGCCGTTCCCGGAATTGGAGAAGATGACGCGGTAGGGCAGCCTACATGAATTCTTCCGCGATCGCATCAAAGCCGCGGCGCCAGCCGCGCGCGCGATCCGGATCGAGCGGCGTTGCCTCCGAAGCCATCCTCACGATCACGAGTTCCGCCTGCGGGTGGATGTAGATGAATTGCCCATGGATGCCGAATGCGACCAGCACGCCGCGGTCGCGGTCGATGCGATACCATTGGCTGCGATAGCTGGCTTTCGGAAATATCTCGGCGAATTCGGCAGCCGCCCACGCCTCGGGATCGCCGTTACAGTTGATATCGTCGATCCACGCACCTGGTACCACCTGCCGGCCATCCGCGATGCCGCGCCGGCGAATCATTTCGCCGAAGCGGGCGAGGTCACGCGGCGCGACGCAGATGCCGCCGGCGGCGCGCATCGCGTCGCGGGCGTCGACGGTGATATAGGCGTCGCGCTCCGCGCCGAGCGGCACCCACAAATATTCGCTCAGGATGTCGGCGTAGGGCTGACCGCAGGCGCGCTCATAGACCCAGCCGAGCACGTCGGTATTGGTCGATACATAGTGAAACAGTCCGCCGTGTTTCCGTCCGTCCGGCGTTTGCTGGCCGAGAAAGCCGCGCAGATCGATCGGCGGCTCGCCCGCGGGCAGCGGATCCCAGCCCGCAGCATGGCGGTAGCGCACCACGTCGCCCCTGGGGTCTTCATAATCCTCGTTGAAAGCGATGCCGACCGCCATATCCAGGAGATGCCGGATTGTGCAGCCGGCATAGACCGACGAGGCCAGTTCAGGAATGTAATCGAGGACGCGGTCATCCGGATCGAGCAAGCCGCGGCCCCAGAGAATTCCGCCGAGCGCGCCGCAAATCGATTTGCTCACGGAAAAGACAATGTGCGGCGTGGTGGCGCTCATGCCGTCGCCGTACCACTCCATCGCGAGCCGACCGCGCCTGAGCACGACGAACGCATCGGTATTGGTCGTGCGCAGCGCGCGGCTGATCGTGGTCGGGTTGCCGTCATGGCCGGTGAAACCGATATGTCCGACATCTTCCAGAGACATTTCGAGCCCCGCCGCATGATTGGAGGCCGCGATGTTGGCGGTCGGAATCAAGCGGCGGACGTTGCGAAAGCCCCAGGCGCTGAACGGCGCCTTGCGCCAGTTCGCCAGCGTCACCAGCCTGTCGGGCGAAGGCGGAAAATCGTCCATCAGAGGGGCGGACATTTTGTCTCATTTCGTTGCTTTTGGCGGATTTGCGGGTTCCGGCCCGGGAACTGCGATCACTTTTCGGCGAGGCTCGAACCTGACTATTGCCATCGCCGACACAGAACATACCCATAAACCACTCCGATAGCGGGCGAAAAGCCGACAGCGCGGTGGAACAAAATGGCACTGTTGCCGCACCGCCACAGCCGGCAGCCATCGGTACTTCGGCTTCGCCGCGAAGCAACCAAACTGAGGCCACGTTGTTTGATGAGGGTCGCAGCACAGTAACGGGGAACCAGTGATGAGAAGAATTTTGCTCGGCGCTGCCGCTATGGTCGTGGTGGCGATTCCAGCACTGGCTGCCGATTTGCCGGCACGTAAATATACCAAGGCCCCAGCCTATACCGCGCCGGAAGTAGTCTATAACTGGACCGGGTTCTACATCGGCGGCAATCTGGGCGGCGCGTTCGCTGGCAACAACAGCCTGCAAGGAAGCGGCGGCCGGTTCATGGGCGGCGTCGAGGGTGGCTTCGACTATCAGTTCGCCCCGAACTGGGTGGTTGGTGCGGAAGCCCAGTACGACTGGCTGTCCAACAACAACAATGGCCGTCTTTTCCCGGGTGGCGTTCTGGTGACCTCGAAGAATAACGAACTTGGCTCGGTCACGGGCCGGGTCGGCTACACGTGGGGTCCGGCGCTGCTGTACGGCAAGGGCGGTTTCGCGTTCCGCGACAATAACAATTTAGGCGTCACCGTCGCCGGCGTTCCGGCCGGATTTACCACCAATGGAAAACGCCAGGACGGTTACACCGTCGGCGCCGGCCTCGAATACATGTTTGCGCCCAGCTGGTCCGCCAAGGCCGAATACCAGTATTACAACTTCGGCAGCACCACCTTTACCACGGGACCTGCCGCGATCGTCGGCACCCGGTTCAAGGACGACGAGCACACCGTCAAGGCCGGCATCAACTACCGCTTTGGCTGGGGTGGCCCCGTCGCGGCTCACTACTGAGACAGCTCGCTTCGATGCGACCAAGGGCCGGCTCGCGCCGGCCCTTTTTTGTGGGCGAAGGCCGTCGGGGTAAGGCGGGCAAGGGACCGTCACATGGCGCGTCGTGCGCCAGAGCGTTTTCTTTTCGCCGGACTGGATTGCACTTTGGTCCCAAAAATAAATTTTGGCGTCTGTGAAACTTCTGCTCGCGATAGGCTATTGTACTGCGGGTAGTGGTGGACAACGAACATGCGGGCTTTTGCGTTAGGGCTGATTTTATGCGGGGTTGCGGTGCCGTGCCCGGCTCAGACCGTCCTGAAATCCGAACCGCTGGTGCTTGCGCCCTATGAAATCGCCTTGGTGCAGGATGCTTCATGTCCGGCCGGCAAGGTGCTCAAGGTCACCGGCGCGATCAGAGGCCTGCACCGCAGGAAGGCCTGCGTTGCGCTCGCCGCCGAACAGGCGTCGCTGGCCAAGGCAACGCCCTAGGATTTGACCTCGCGGCGTCGCTCCAGCTCTCTGCAAAAATTGAAGCGTCATGGATTGCGGGCCGCGGCGCTCGCCGGGACGACGGATCCTCACGAATTCAGCTGGAATTCCAGTTCGGCGTCGCGCTCGGCTTCGGCCTGGTTCCTGGCGGGATCCTCGTGCGGGTCCGGCCGGCACGGCCTGATTTCGTAGTCGTTGTCCAGCAACGGGCGCGGGGCGCGGTTTTCTTCGCCCGCCACCACGTCCACCACCAGCCCACTTTGCCGGGCGAGTTTCCAGACATCCGCCTCAGTCGGATAGGTCTTGCTCAGCCTGGCCTCGTTGCAAAACAGCGCGTAAGGCATCGTATCGCTCCGCTCATCCATCCTAACGCCCAAGGCGATTTTGGGTTGCAACGGAGCGTGCCAATGTGACGGGAAGACGGCCTGCGAAAGCTATTTCGGTGCATCGTCGAACCGGAGGTTAATCAGGCTCGTTTCGCCAAATTCAAGCGATGCCAAGGCGGGCTTCGAAGAACAGGGTAACGCGGCCGACCGCGTCCGCGCCAACCGGGCAGGCTGTCGCGGGGGAATCCCGGGCGGGGGCTTTTGACAGGAGTCCCTGAGTCGTAAACGAGTCCTGAATCACCCACAAAATAATCCCCGGGACTCCCCGGCTAGAATCGCCCGATGTTTTGCGGGCCATGACAATCATTCTGCAAAACTCCTGCTGGCGCCTGCATCTCACGCTCACCGTTGCGTTGCTGGCAGCATGCGCGGCGAACCTGGTGCTGGTATGCGCGTGGCTTTAGCCGATTGACGCCGCCGCTATTCTACCCATCATGCGGCAAAGCGCGTGAGGCGCCAGGCTGCGGCTTGCCCGATATTGCGAGGGGGAGGCGGGATGATCGAGACGCTCAAGGCGCGGGTCAACAGCGACGAGGCGCTGGTCAGGCGCGGGCGGTTTCTGACGACGACGTTCCTTCTGGAAGTCGGCCAGATCCCTTGGCTGATCTCGATCTTCGAAGGCAAGGTCGTGTCGGTGACGCCGGGGCCGTTTGTGATGCCGTCGTCGTCATTTTCCCTGCGCGCGCCGGAACAGGAATGGGAAAAATTCTGGAGCAGCCGGCCGCCGCCCGGCTCTAACGATCTGATGGCGCTGATCAAGCGCCGCGTTCTGAAGGCGGAAGGCAATCTTCAAGTCTTCATGGCCAACCTTCGTTACTTCAAGGAAGCGCTTGCGAAATTGCGCCCTGAGGGAGTCAAGGCATGAGCGCGCGATTCGAGCCGATCGTCGGCCGCTACATGCATCTTGAATTGTTCGGGCGCCCACATCGCATCTATGTCGAGGAGGCAGGCGAGGGCACGCCCTTGCTCTGCCTGCACACCGCCGGCGCCGACGGCCGTCAATACCGCGCGCTGATGAACGATGCGCGCATCACGCGCGGCCACCGCGTCATCGCCTTCGACATGCCCTGGCACGGCAAGTCGTCGCCGCCTTCGGGCTGGCACAACGAGGAATATCAGCTCACCTCGGCGCAATACACGACGATGATTCTCAACATCATGACCGCGCTCGAACTCGACCGGCCGATCCTGATCGGATGCTCGATCGGCGGCCGCATCGCGCTGCATCTGGCGCTCGAACATCCGCAAGAGTTCCGCGCCATCATCGGCCTGCAGGCCGGCGCCCATGTCGATCCCTATTACGATCTGAATTTCCTGCACCGCCCCGACGTCCACGGCGGCGAAGTCTGCGCCGCCATCGTTTCCGGACTGGTCGGGCCCGATGCGCTCGATGCGGAGCGCTGGGAGACGCTGTGGCACTACATGCAGGGTGGTCCCGGCGTTTTCAAAGGCGATCTGTATTTCTACAAACTCGACGGCGACATCAGAGGCCGCGTCGCGGAGATCGACACCAGCCGCTGCCCGCTGTTCCTGCTGTCCGGCGAATACGACTATTCCTGCACCCCGGAGGAAACGCTTGGCGTGGCCAGCAGCATCCGGGGGTGCGAAGTCACCATCATGAAGGGCCTCGGGCATTTTCCGATGAGCGAGAACCCGACGGAGTTTCTAAAACACCTGCTGCCGGTGCTGGAGAAGATCAAAGGCCGATGATTTTTGCGGCGCGGCGCAGCGCCCGAAACGGAGCTGCAAGGCGGCCTTCGTGTGCCCGTTGAGGCTCGTTTTATTTCCGCAGTGGGGGCGGCGCGGAATCAGTTCCGATGGCGACGCGCATCCTGGCGATGGTGGCGCGACAATACGCCTCCCGCTCCCGAGTGAACCGCTGCTGATTGGCGCGAAAGTTGGCCACACGGTTCTGTATTTCGGTTCGGACTTCGCCGGAAACTATTGGCCGCGGCGCCTGGATGTTGAACGGGGTGCTGGCCGGCGGTTCGACGAACTTGATCGCCTCGATCGGCGCGGCCTCAACGCGAGGCTTTCGGTCAGGCTCTGCGTCCGGTTTCCGCGCGTCCGGTTTCCAAGCGTCCAGTTTCCTGGCGCCTCGCAACTTGTCGTCTCGTTCCCTGTCGGAGACCGATTGAACGAACGCCAACGTTTGCGCGATCAAAAGCTCGCGCTCTCTTACCCATTCCATCACACACCTCGCCCGCGAACACTCCAACAAGAACCGTTGCGCCAAAGCAAGCGACGTGAGGTGTGCGGTAGCTGAACGCTGTGGATAACGTGGGCTCACGTCGCCTCCGGCGACTAAGGCCTCAGTCTTGTCCGCGACGGCGATGGTCGCGAGATCTGCGGCGAGCTGCTCGGCTTCGAGCGTGGTGCCGGTTGAGAGGATTGAACCCGCGACCTTCGGAACGCTCAGAACACTTCAAAGCCGTGGGTTCCGTCGCGAGCGAGCTGCTCGACGAGGCCGAATTCCCAATCGAGATAGGCCTGCATCGCGGCTGCCGCATTGTCCGTGCCCTCGTAGGGCCGCTTGTAGACGTCGTCGACTTCATCGGCGGCGCGAAGTAGACCGCGCTCGATCGGCAATCCGGCCATCTCCCACGCCCGGGTTCCTCCGGCCAGAACGGCGACCGGTCGATCGGTGAGGGCGACGACATCGGCGGCGGCATAACGCGCCAGGGCGCCATCGCAGGATGTCAGCACCAGCCGGCGGCCGGCGGGCAATCGGTGCAGCGCCCCGGCGAGCCGCGCGCGAACGACGAACCAGGCGCCGGGCACGTGCCCGGCGATATGGCGCGGGCTGGTAGCCAGATCCACCACGACCGTCTCATCGAGCTCCGCCGCCAGCGCCTCGGGCGCGAGCAGCAACACGTCAGCCGCCGGGAAGGGCGGGCGGCGATGCGGGCGCGGGCCGATCTCGAACTCATCGCCGGCGATGCCGCCGTCCAGAACGTGGACGTTTCCCCATCCCATCTGGATCAGCCAGGAGGCGGCCAGCGTTGCGCGTACTCCGTCGTCGTCCGCCAGGACGAGGTGGGCGTGACGCACGCCTACCCATTCGTCGGTCGCCTGCACCAATTGCCCGCCCGGTGCGGAGCGGAAGCCCGGCAGATGACCGGCTTCGAATTCCTCGGGATTGCGCACGTCGAGCAGGAACAGCGTGAACCCCCTCGGTTCTCGCCGCCATGCTTCGACCGTATCCCGGCTGACCGAGCGAACACCCGCTCGTTCCGACAGCGCCCGCGCACGGTTCAGCGCTGCCGCCCGCGCCTCAGCCGAGAGTTTTGGAAACCGCCGGCCGGCGCCGCGATCGAGATCCAGTCCGGCGAGCGTCCAGCCGATGGTGCCGTTGCGCAGGGCGAAAACCGGGTTGGGAATCCCCGCATTGATCAATGACTGGGTGCCGATGATCGAGCGGGTCCGCCCGGCGCAGTTGACGATCACCGTCGTCTCCGGCCGAGGCGCCAGGTCTTGCAGTCGCAACACCAGTTCCCCGCCGGGCACGCTGGTACCGGTCGGGATCGACATATTGCGGTACTCCTCGAAACGGCGGGAATCGAGCACGACGACGTCGGCCTTCTCCGCGATCAGCCGATCGACTTCCCTGGCGGAGAGCGACGGCGTATGGCGTTTGGACTCGACCAATTCGCCAAAGGCCTTGCTCGGCACGTTGACGTCAATGAACACCTCGCCGCCGGCGCGCCGCCATCCGTCGAGACCGCCGTCGAGCCGCGCGACGTCGGTGTAGCCGAGCGCGCCCAGACGGGCCTCGGCGCGCTCCATTAGTCCACCGCCGTCATCGTAGAGAACAACGGGTACGTCGAGGCGCGGGACGAGATCGAGCACTTTAAGCTCTAACCGGCTGAGCGGCAGCGACACCGCGAACAAGGGATGACCGCGCGAGTAGGGCCCTTCTTCGCGCACGTCGAGCAACGCGATCTCACGCCCCTCGATCAAGGCGGCGCGAACGGCCGCGGTGGAGACAATGCGGGTCATGGCGGAATTTCCTTGTAGGAGCTGGCGGGCTCGTACCAGTGGGCCGGCTCAGCCCCCCGGAGCGATCCCAAGAGATTGACGACGGCGAGTGCAGGGAGTTCATGCTTTGCACGAAAATGGATATGGCAGGGCGTTCTCCGGATCGTCACTTCGGCGATGTCTGCATTTTCGCATGAAGGAGCGGGGCCAACCAGTTTTGTTTGCGCAACCGTGTTCTATTAGCGGCGCACACATGGCCCGATTCGAGCGCGGCCACAGAGTTATCACAGTGCGGGCGATCGTGATCGTTCTCGATAACATCATTGCGGCAGACTAGAGAGCTTCTGGACTTGTGAGAGAACATTCTCGTTGACACCCTCAATAAAGCGTCAGAACCATAACTTGGGAGGTTGGTACGGTTTCGCGTTTCGTACGACGGGCAAAAGGCGTCTGGGCCTGCATCTTCTCTTGTTCTGGTTCCGAAGGGTTCGATGAGGGGTTCGGTAAGTTCGAAGAGATTAGGCTTTTTCACGCGGCTTCTTGATGAAGCCGCTCCAGCGGACCGATATCGCCTGGCTGCGGAGCAGATCAGGCACGCGGAAAACGCAGGCTTTGATTCCGCATGGATTGCTCAGCACCATTTTCACGAGAGCGAGGGCGGTCTTCCCGCGCCTTTCGCCTTTCTCGGTTTCGTTGCTGCGCAGACCTGTCGCATTCGCCTCGGGACCGGCATCGTCACACTGCCGCTGGAAAATCCCGTGAGGGTGGCGGAGGACGCCGCGGTGCTCGATTTGCTGTCGAACGGCCGTCTCGAACTCGGCGTCGGGACCGGCGGAAACCCGTCGGCTTTCGCAGCCTTTGGCCTGGACAGCGCGGCGCGCGCGGAAATTTTCGCCCGCAATCTCGATATCGTCCGCAACGCCCTGGCGGGCGGGCCGCTCGCCGGCGGCGATACGCTCTATCCACCGAGGCCGCAATTGTGCGACCGGATCTGGCAAGCGACCTTTTCAGTGAGTGGCGGAACGCGAGCCGGCAAAGCGGGCGACGGCTTGCTGTTGTCTCGGACCCAACCTCGATCCGGAGACGCCCCGCGGGCGTCGCTTGCCGAGATTCAGCATCCCATTATTGACGCTTACCTCGACGCGCTGCCGCCGGGACGCGAGCCGCGAATCATGGCGTCGCGCAGCGTCTTTACCGCCGACGATCGTCAGGAAGCATTCCGCCTGGCCGACATCGGACTGCGGCGCGCCCGCGATCATTTCATAGCTTCCGGACACGCCTCGCCGGGAGACGTGCTGACCGATATGATCGCCGCGTTCGATGTTCATGTGGGAACCCCCGAAGATGTCATCGCGTCGCTCCATGCCGACGGCACGCTGTCGCGGGCGACCGATCTTGTCGTTCAGGCGCATTCGATCGATCCGCCGCATCGATACATTCTGCGGTCCATCGAGTTGATCGCCGAAACGGTTGCACCCGCATTGGGCTGGACAAAACGGAGGCGGGCCGATGCGACGCTGGTTGAATAACAAGACGTGGGAGAAAGAAGCCGAACTATGAGTACAGAGCCAAAAGATGTCATCGATCTCCTCGCCGGTATCGAACCCGGATCCAGCCTGGACGGGATCCGCGCCCGGCGCTCGCAGGCGCGGGAGAATGCTCAAAAGAGCTATCTTGCCTTGTTCGAGCCCGCCGATATTGGCGATGTCGCGGTCGTGGAACGATATGCGGTTGCGGCTTTCGTAGCTGGCGTCCATGCCGAGCCGGCCGCAGCCAGCTTCTACTCGGCCGGGTTTGCAAGATCCGCGGATCGATCGGAACTGGTCGATGTGCTCGGAGCCGAAATCGAGCGAGCAAGGACGGAAGGTCCGTACGGCGCTTTTCCCGCCGGGCTGCTCTCGGTCGAGGACAAGGGGGGGCTGATCCATCGCATTGCCGGAAAAAGCCGGAGTGTCCTCGGCGGACGATTGGCCGCAGCGCTTGAGCACGCCCATTTGCTGGTCTTCCATCCCCGTGACGCCAACCCGGCGGCGATCCGGGTGCTGCTGGAAGCCGGTTGGTCAAACACGGCGATCGTGACGTTGTCGCAACTCGTTGCGTTCCTGTGTTTTCAGATTCGAACGATCGCGGGTCTCCGCACGCTTGGCGCGTCACTCGGGCACGGCGCCAGCGTTTCAGCCAAAGCCAGTTGAGGGAGCGACAGGATCATGTCGGAGACAATCGTCGTTCGCGCCAGCAAGGATCAGCCCGTGACGTTCACCCAGCAGGAGTTGGGCTGGCTGCCCTGGCTTGATCCGCTGCCCGAAGCCGAGTTTACCGAGCGGCATTGGGCCGGACTGGTCGAGCGATCCCGCGCAAAGTCGGATTACTTCCGGCTCCTGGTGCGCGATCCCCAGATTCTCGAAGCCAGGACCAAGACCGACAAGGACATCTTCTACAACATCGCGGACGGCTTGCCGCGGGCGGAGCGCGAACTCGCGGCCGCGGCAACGTCCCGCTACAATGGATGCATCTATTGTACGTCCGTGCATGCGCGTTTCGCGACCGTCCACTCCAAGCGCCGCGATGACATTCAGCGCCTGCTCGACCAAGGCGTGGGCGCCGATCTCGGAGAGCGCTGGAACGCGATTGTCAGCGCCTCGGTCGCGCTTGCCTCGACGCCCAGCGCCTTTGGTCAAGAGCATATTGAACAATTGCGCGGCGTGGGTCTCGATGACGGCGAAATCGTCGACGTGATCAATGGTGCGGCCTTCTTCAATTGGGCTAACCGATTGATGCTCTCGCTCGGGGAACCCTCAACGGTGGTCGACGCATGACCGCATCGGCCCCTCGTCGATTGTCGTTTTCCCGTTAGTCCCGCCATCCGGAATGCAGAACATGGCTTTCGCTCTCGACCATGTCGTCATCGCTGTCAACGACCTCGATCGCGCCGTTGCGGACTATCAATCGCTCGGGTTCACGGTGTATCCAGGCGGCGTCCACCATGGCGGGGTTTCGCATAATGCGCTCATCGTGTTTGAGGACGGCTCGTATTTCGAGATCATTGCCTATCGGGAAGCAGCGCCTGCCAACCGCTGGTGGCATGTCCTGACCACGGCGGGCGAAGGCATCGTCGACTTCGCGGTCTTGCCGGAAAACACCGAAAAGGATCTCAGGGCAGCACGGGCACGGGGTTTGAATCTCGAGGGGCCGACGCCGGGCGGCCGGCTTCGGCTCGATGGTGTTCGGCTCGACTGGCAGATCGTGCGTCCGGCGACAACCGACCTGCCGTTCTGGTGCGGCGACGTCACGCCGCGCCATTTGCGCGTTCCCGAGGGCGCCGTTCGCCATCACGCCAACGGGGTCACCGGCATTTCGCTGGTGCGGATTTTGGTCTCGGACGCCGTGACGAGCACCGGGCGTTACAGGGCGCTCGTCGGTCCGGATGCGGTCGGTCTGGAACAGGGCGTCGCCCGGATAAACCTCAAAGGCACGGTGTTTGAGTTGGTTGTGCCCGACGACGACCAAGCCCGCAGTCACCTCGACTCACGCGGGGAGGGCGTGTTGTCGCTCGAGCTGCGCGGCGTGGCGGTGCAAGCGCTCGATCCGAAGCTGCTGCATGGCGCCGACCTCGCCATCGTCGGGTGAGGGTTGCAACCGACGCTTCACCCCGTGGTCGCCAGGTATGAGCCGGCCGCTTGCGGCACCCAGCGCTGGCCCGGAATCGATCGGAGCAGCAGCCGCGTGTAGTCATGTTCGGGCGCGGCGAACACCTCGGCTGTTGCGCCGTGTTCGACGATTTCGCCATCCTTCATGACGGCAACGCGGTCGCAAATCTGGGCCGCCACCCGCAAATCGTGGGTAATGAAGATCATCGACAGGCCGAACGTCTTCCGCAGGTTGGCCAGCAGCCGGAGGATTTGCGCCTGCACGGAGACATCGAGCGCCGAAACCGGCTCGTCCGCGACCAACACGTCGGGACGCAGCGCCAGCGCGCGCGCAAGCCCGATACGCTGACGCTGGCCGCCGGAAAATTCATGCGGATAGCGATCCATGGCCTGCGGATCGAGGCCCACCACGTCAAACATTTGCTTTGCTTCCGCCCGTGCCTGTGGTCCGGGCATGCCGTGAAGGATCAATCCCTGCGTCACCAGTTCGCCGGCGGTCCGCCTCGGATTGAGGGAGCCGTAGGGGTCCTGGAAAACCATCTGGATGTGGCGCGATTGCGCACGCAGATCGCGCCTGGACATCGATGTCAGCTCGGCGTCGCCGAGCCGGATCGCGCCACCATCCGGATCGATCAGGCGTACGATGCAGCGCGCCAGCGTCGATTTTCCGGAACCGCTTTCGCCGACGATCCCGAGTGTGGTGCCCTTGGTCAGCGACGCGCTGACGTCCTTGAGTGCCTGGGTGATGCGGCGGCTGCGCCGCAGCAGCCCGAACTGCCGATAGGTCTTGGATACATGCGATATCGTCAGGATTTTTTCGCCATCGGCGGCGCTCGAAGGCGGCGGCAGATACGACGGAACCGCCGCGATCAGCTCCTTGGTGTAGGGCTCGGACGGATGATTCAGCAATTGGTCCCTGGCGCCGTGCTCGACGACACGGCCATGCTGCAGCACCGTCACGCGATCCGCGATCTCGGCGACGACGCCGAAATCGTGGGTGATAAACAGGACGGAGGTGCCTTTGCGCGCCTTCAGGTCCCTGATCAAGGCCAGGATCTGCGCCTGCGTGGTGACATCGAGCGCCGTGGTCGGCTCGTCGGCAACCAGAATGGCCGGCTCGAGCGCCAGCGCCATCGCGATCATCGCGCGTTGCCGCTGGCCGCCGGACAGCTCGTGCGGATAGGCGCGTTCAATTTCTTCGGGGTGCGCGATCTGGACATCCGAAAGCAATGACAGCACGCGCGCCCGGATCGTCGCCCTGTCAAATTCGGTGTGGGTCCAAAACATCTCGCCGATCTGGTCGCCAATCGAGCGCAACGGATTAAGCGCGGTCATCGGCTCCTGAAAGATCATGCCGATGCGCGCGCCCCGGATCTTGCGCATCTCCTGCTCACCGAGGGTGAGCAGCGATATGTCCTCGAAACGGATATCTCCGGCGGTAACCCGCACATTGTCGGGCAACAGAGCCAGGATCGCATTCGCGATCATCGACTTTCCGGATCCGCTTTCGCCGATCAGGCAGTGGATTTCTCCGCGGCGCAGATCGATGCTGACATCGTCGAGCGCAAACGGCCGGTCGGCTCCGGGTGGAAGCGAAACCGTCAAGTTTGAGATGGCAAGCAGTCCGGTCATCTGCGCTTCAGCCGCGGGTTGAGCGCATCGTTCAATCCCTGTCCGATCAGCGACACCGCCAGAACGGTCATCAGGATTGCGACACCGGGAATGGCGGACACATACCATTGGGTGCGCAGCACCGCCCGC
>Ga0209526_10001865_pt1 | contig 14113 bp, 14 predicted proteins | sample JacPinW_OM2H0_M1_FD_188566 | JGI IMG/M metagenome (GOLD analysis project Ga0209526, IMG submission 188566) | Forest soil microbial communities from Algoma, Ontario, Canada - Jack Pine, Ontario site 1_JW_OM2H0_M1 (SPAdes) (version 2) | ecosystem: Environmental > Terrestrial > Soil > Boreal... | reverse complement strand
GGTGAGGGTGTCGCGCATTTCCTCTACGGTGAGAATGCCCGCCGATTCCAGCGCATGCGCCCACGCACGATCCACGACCAGCTCGTACGGGAGCAGGCGGCGGTCGAATGCGAACGACCGTTGAAACTGGTAGAACAGTTCGTCGGGCGCGCGGTCAAATCGACCGCCCCACAACCCGCCTGCCGGACGGGCAGGTTTTCCCGATGGTTGCTCCTTGGGCGCAGCGCTCAACGTACTTTCGTCTCCTCCGGGATTGTTACCGGCAAGGCAAACAAATTGATGAAGCCCTCGGCGTCCTTCGGGTTGTAGCCGGTCATGGCAAAGCTCGCCAGCCCCTTGCGATACAGCGAATACGGCGAGGCGCGCTTCGTGACCGTGACGTTGCCCTTGTAGAGCTTGAGGCCCACCGTGCCCGTGACGCGCTGCTGCGCCGCGGTGAAGTAGGCATCGAGCGCCTCGCGCTGCGGCGTGAACCACGTGCCGTAATAGACCAACTCGGAGTAACGCAGCGAAAGTATTTCCGAGTAATGCGCTGTCTCGCGATCGAGGCACAGCGTTTCGAGTTCGCGATGCGCGGTTACAAGTAACGTGCCGCCGGGCGTCTCATACGCGCCGCGCGACTTGATGCCGACCAAACGGTTTTCAACCAGGTCGATCCGGCCCACACCGTGCGCCGCGGCAATTTCGTTCAGCTCATCGAGCAGCGCGACCGCGGACCGCTTCTTTCCGTTGACCGAAACTGGCGTACCAGCATCGAAACCAATTTCCACTTCCGCCGGCTTGTTCGGGGCTTTCTCCGGCGAAGCGATCCATTGCCACATCGCTTCTTCAGGCTCGTTCGCGGGATCTTCGAGCACGCCACCCTCGTGGCTTAGGTGCCAGATGTTGCGGTCGCGCGAGTAAATGTTCGCCTTGGTTTGCTCGATGGGTATGTTGTGCGCCTTCGCATAGGCGATGGCGTCGTCGCGTGAATTGATGGTCCACTCGCGCCACGGCGCGATGATTTTCACCTTCGGCGCGATGGCCTTGTAGGCCAGCTCGAACCGCACTTGATCGTTACCCTTACCCGTGCAGCCGTGTGAGACCGCATCAGCTCCCGTTTCAAGCGCGATTTCCGCCTGGCGCTTGGCCAGTACGGGACGCGCCATCGAGGTGCCAAGCAGATACTTGTGTTCGTACACCGCGCCCGCGCGCAGTGTGGGCCAGACATAGTTGACCAGGAACTCTTCGCGCAGGTCTTCGATCGTTGCCGAGGACGCGCCGGTCGCGAGCGCCTTGCGCTTGGCGGCCTTTAGATCCTCCTGCTGGCCGACGTCGCCCACCATGGCAATCACTTCGCAGCCATACGTTTCTTTCAGCCACGGAATAATGATCGACGTATCAAGTCCGCCTGAATAGGCGAGAACTACTTTCTTTGGCACCGGTATCCTTTCAGTTTAGGAGCATCAACAGGATGGCTTTCTGCACGTGCAGGCGGTTTTCGGCCTGGTCAAATACGATCGAGCGCGGCGATTCCATCACCTCGTCGGTGACTTCCGAGCCGCGATGCGCGGGAAGACAGTGGAGGAAAACAGAGTCCGGCGCGGCGTGGGACATGAGCGCGCCATTGACCTGATAGGGAGCGAAAATGGCGGCGCGCGCTTCGGTCTCGTTTTCCTGGCCCATGCTGGCCCAGACGTCCGTATAAACCGCTTGCGCGCCGGAAATGGCTTCCTCAGGCGAGCGGAATAATTCAATCGTGCCCTGCGTGGCGGCCGCATCGCGCCGCGCTGCCTCGACAATTTTCGCGTCAGGTTCGTAGGCCGCGGGCGTCGCGATCCTCACGTGGGCGCCTACGCGAGCCCCGGCAACCACCAATGAATGGCAGACATTATTGCCATCGCCGATATAGGCGAGCTTCACCCCGCGGGCGGAGCCGAATTTTTCCTCCAGCGTAAAGAAGTCCGCAAGAGTCTGGCAGGGATGGTAGAGATCGGACAGCGCGTTGATGACCGGAACACTCGCGTACGCCGCCAAAGTGTCGAGGGCTTCCTGAGCGAATACGCGCGCTACGATTCCCTGCACCCAGCGCGAAAGGCTCCGCGCCACATCGGCAATTGACTCGCGCTCGCCCAGTCGCGTGTTTGCGTGGTCGAGGAGAATGGCCGAGCCGCCCATGTTAACAATGCCGACTTCGAAGGTGACGCGCGTGCGCAAGGACGGCTTTTCAAAAACCATCGCCAGCAAACGGCCCGCGAGGGCATTCTTGTAGCGGTCCGGGTGCGCCTTGACGTCCGCGGCCAGACGAAACAGCTCGCTGACTTGCGCGGCGTTCCACTCCGTGCCGGTCAGAAGGTCGGAGGCGAGACTCAATGCAGGGGCGTGCGCATTCATGTTCACCTCGCCGCCGCAAGCGCCAGGGCCGCGGCGGTGGTGGGGGGTACGGCCTGCGCCTTGGCGGGCCGCTCGGTCTTCGCAAAGACCGACTCGAGCTTCGAAAGTCCTTCCTTCACCTGCTGCGCGGTCAATATGAATGGAGGCAGCAGGCGCAGGATGTGTTCGTGCGTGCAGTTGATAAGCAGGCCCTGCTTGAGCGCCTCGGCGACGTAGGGCGCGCCCTCGACGTCCAGGTCTACACCAAGCATCAATCCTTCTCCGCGAATCTCGCGGATGAAATCGAATTTGGCCGCGAGTTTCTGCAAACCCGCGCGCAACTCCGCTCCCCGCGCGCGAACGTTGGCGAGCAGGTGCTTCCGTTCGACTGTGTCGAGGAAGGTCAAACCCGTGGCGCACACCAGTGGACCACCGCCAAACGTGGAGCCATGGAGTCCGGGTGAGAATGCCGCGGCGAATTCTTCGCGCGCCAGGAAAGCGCCGAGCGGGAGTCCGCCCGCGAGGGGTTTTGCGACCACGACGATGTCTGGCAGGCCCGTAAGCCTCTGGTAGGCAAAGGCGCGGCCCGTGCGGCCCAAGCCGCATTGAATTTCGTCGGCAATCAGCGCGGCGCCGTGTTGCGTTGCCAATTCGCGGGCGCGCTTCCAAAACGCGTCACTGACGGGAAAAATCCCGCCCTCGCCCTGCATCGGCTCGATGACGATCGCGCAAACGTCGCTGGTGAATTTCGATTCCAGGTCCGCGACGTCGTTGAAGCGGACGAATTCGGCTCCGGGAACGAGCGGCTCGAATGGTTCCCTGTATTTCAGTGTGTGCGTGATTGATAGTGCGCCAAACGTGCGGCCGTGAAAGGAATTTTCAAGCGCCAGCACGCGCGTCTTTCCTTCGCCGCCGGATTTGTGCCGCGCCGCGATGCGCGCGAGCTTTAGCGCGCCCTCGATGGCCTCGGAACCGCTGTTCGTGAAAAATACTCGGTCCATGTGCGACCACTTCGCGAGCTGGGCTGCAAGCGGACCCTGAAACGGGTTATGGAAAAGGTTCGAGACGTGAACCGCGCGCCCCGCCTCGCGGCGGATTGTGCGTACCAGGTCCGGATACGAATATCCCAGCGCATTCACGGCAATCCCGCCCAGAAAATCGAGATACTTCTTCCCGCTTTGATCGAACACGTAGCAGCCCCGACCATGCGTGAAGATCATGTCGGACCGCTTGTAGGTGTTCATCAAGTGGCGCGAGGCGTCCCGGAGGACAGAACTCTGCGCGGCGCCGGGTCCGCTTGCGGGGGCGCCCCTTTTCGATTTTTTGATTTTCGATTTCAATGCGCCACTCCCGCGGCGCTCGCCGGAAACTCCGACGTAATTCGCGTGCCGGGAAACCGCGCGCCGTTTGCCGCGGCCAGTAGCCCCTTGGGCACCGAGCCACCGACGATCCGCACCTCGGGAACACCGGCGGAAAGCGCGCGCTTGCACGCCTCGAGCTTCAGAACCATCCCGCCGGAAACCTTATTCTGGCGGATCAAGTCTTCGGCGTCGGCGGTCGAAACGACCTTGAGGACCTTCTCGCCGTTGAGCACGCCCGCGACGTCGGTTAGATAGATCAGGCGGTCGGCGTGAATGAATTCGGCGCACGCGGCAGCCATGTGGTCCGCGTTGATGTTGTACAGCTCTCCGTCGCCCCCAAGACCCAGGCACGAAGCCACCGGCACAATGCCCGCCTTCCAAAATGACTCGATAAACTCCAGATTAGCTCCGGTCAAATAACCGACGAACCCCAGACCGCCGACAACTTCGTTGTGCATCATCGGCTCAGCCAGGAAACAGGCTGAATCGGAGGCGCAGAGGCCGACCGCAGGCTGTCCCGCGGCCGAAATCGCTCCGGCAAGACGCTTGTTGAGCAGGCCGCCAAGAACCATCACGGCGACATCGCGCGTTTCGCGGTCCGTCAAGCGCAGACCGTTCACAAACTTGCTCTCAATACCCATGCGCTTGAGCGTGGCGGTGAAAATCTTCCCTCCGCCATGTACGATCAAAATTTCATGGCCCTGGTGGGCGAGTTGCGCCACCTGCCGCGCCAGCGTTTCCATCGCCGCCGCGTCATCGAGTAATGCTCCCGCAACTTTAACGACCAGTCTCATCTGAGTCCCGTGGCCTCCCCGATGCCTAGCATCGCGTTCATGTTCTGCACAGCCTGGCCCGCGGCGCCCTTGCCCAAATTGTCGAGACAGCTCACCACCGCGAGGCGCCGCCCCGCGGGATCGAGCGCAAATCCGATGTCGCAGAAATTTGTGTACGCCACGTGTTGCAGCTCCGGCAGCTTTCCGGCCGGCCAGAGCCGCACCATCGGGCGATCCGCATAAAATTGATGAAAGAGCGCCTCGACCTCCGCCGCCGTATGCGGCTCATCAAGCCAAACGTACAGCGTCGAAAGAATGCCGCGCGCGACCGGCAGCAAGTGCGTCGTGAAGACGATATCGTCGCCGTTGATGCCCAGATGATCCGTTACCTCGGGAGTGTGCCGGTGCGTAAACATTCCGTAGGCGCGCAAATTTTCGTCCACTTCAACAAACTGCAAATCGCGCTTCGGTTCCTTGCCCGCTCCCGAGGCGCCCGACTTGCAATCACACACGATGCCGCGCTCATGCGCGATCCAGCCGGATTCCACCAGTGGCCGCAAGCCCAGAATCACGCTTGTCGGATAGCAGCCGGGGTTGGCAACCAGGCGGGCATCCGGCAGCTGATCGGCATACAGCTCCGGCAGACCGTAAACAGCTTCCTCCGTCAGTTCGCGCGCCGGCGCGGGTAATTTGTACCACTGCGCGAACGTTTCTGGATCGTGGAAGCGGAACGCGCCGCTCAGGTCCACCACACGCAGGCCCGCGTTCAAGAGTTGCGGCACGAGTTCAAGCGACGCTTCGTGCGGCGTGGCGAGGAACACCGTTCCCGCACCGCTCGCGGCCACGGCGTCGACCGAAAAAGTCTTGCAGGGCGCTTCGCCCCATCCCCGCAGGCGGGGAAAAATCTCGGTCAGGCACTTCACATGCGCGGAACTCTCGCGCAGATAGAAGGTTGGTTTCTGAATTTTCGGGTGCCGAAGGAGAAGCTGGGCCAGCTCGAACCCTGCATAGCCCGTCGCTCCGACTACGGCGACCCGTTGCGGGTCGTTCATCGGAGCAGATCCTCCATTCGTTTCTGGACGGCGGCGCGCGCCTGGCGCGAGGGCGTGATGACCAGGACTGTGTCGTCGCCGGCGATCGTGCCGGCTACTTCCTTGAACTTTTCAGCGTCGAGCGCCGCGGCTAGCGGTTGCGCGCCCGAAGGCGGCGTTTTCAGCACCAGCATGTTGATCGCCGGGCGCAAGTCCACCAAAAACTCCCGCAGGGCGCGGCCGAGCGGAGGCAGGGGCGCCGCGGGTTCCTCGCCATTCGAGAGCGGCTTGTAACCCGCCGTGGTCTTCACCAACTTCAGCTCGGACATGTCCCGCGAGAGCGTCGCCTGCGTCACGCGAACCTTCACGTGCGACAGACGCCGCCGCAACTCATCCTGGCTCGAGATCGGTTCGCTGGTGATGAGTTTCAAGATCTGTCCTTGCCGAAACCGTTTTTGTGCGTTCAGTCCCATGGGCTCAAGAATATACAGTCAACTGCATAATTATGCGGTCGATTTCCTGTGCCTGTCAATTCATTTTTTCGATTTATCAAAAATTCTTCTCGTCCAAAAATGTTAGGAACGTGCCGCTCATCGTTCGATTGACGCGCGGCGCCGCGCACCGTAAGATTCCGCCGCCGGGAGAACATGATGCGCACATCACAACGCGTTCGAACGCTCTGGCTGGGAATCGCGCTCTGCGCCGTCGTGTCCTTCGCCGGCTGTGGCCACAGGGAAGGCGGCCCGCTTTCCGAGGGTGGCGAAAATTCTCCCGCAGCGCCTGGCGCGAAGCCCGCGGAAGCTTCGATCGAGCAGCAAACGGAACAAAAACTTGATCCTTTGACTAAGGATGACGTCGAGTTGTACTTGAAAGTAATGCGCGCGGCGGCCGAACGCGTGAAAAACCCCGCACCTGCGGACAAGACCTCACTCGAAGGCGCAACCAAGATCCTCGCACGCAGCGCCTCCGGACACGTTCCCACGCAGGGCGATGTGAAAACGCTGGAACGGGCGAATTTGGTGGCGCTCTCAATGGATCAGATCGTCGCAGAAGAGATGAAAATCGATGGCAAGACTTATCGCGGTATCGCGGAGGCCGTCGAATCGGCGGTCCAGGATCCGGCGCCGGTGGTTGTCCCGGGTAAAGGCGGGCAGCCGGCGCCCGATCACCCTGCGACGCCCCTGGAAGAGCGTTTGAGCGGCGTAAATGCCGCAAACGTGAAGTTTCTTGCGCCTTACCGCGACGAAATATTGAGGCTGCTTCCAATCGTGCGCAACCCGGCGAATCTCCCGAAGTAAAGTCTTATCCCTGAAAAATAACCTGCCTCCCGCAGGCGCAGTGGTTTGACTTATATCGGCCGAGTTGAGCCATTGCGAACCTGGGTGCTATTCTCGACGGCATGAGTGATGTCCCCACCCGGCTATTGGCGGCTGCTTCTCCGGAGGCGCAGCACCGGGCGCTTCTCGAGGTCGCGGAGGCGATCTCGCAACATCGGGACCTGGGGGAATTGTTTCATGAACTGGCGGCACGGCTGCATGGCGTGGTTGAATTTGATTACTTGAATCTGACTCTGCATGACGCATCTCGGAACGTCATGCGTTTGCACATCCTCGAAACCGAACGACCCAGCAAGATTCGTCCCGGGGCTGAATTTGCTGTCGGCGAGACACCTTCCGGATGGGTGTGGGAAACGCAGCAGCCATTCATCCTGAACGACACAGAAGAGGAAACGCGATACCCAGCTCTTTTGCAGATCTTGCGCGAGAACGGCGTGAGGTCGGCCTGCTCGGTTCCACTGACGACCGCGCAACGGCGTCTGGGCGTCATGAGTTTCGGGCGCGGCACGGCACACGGCTATGCCGAGAGCGAAATCGCATTCATGCAGCAAGTGGCGCGGCAAGTGGCCGTGGCGGTGGACAACGCGCTTAATTTGGAGCGCGCGCAGGCGTACCAGCGTCAATTGGCGCAAGAGCGCGACCGGCTGCGCGTGCTGCTCGAAGTCAATAACGCCATGGTTTCGAAGCTTGACCTGCGCGCCCTGCTCAACGCGATTTCCGCCTCCCTCCGCCGCGTCATTCACCATGAATACACGAGCCTCGCTCTGTACGAAGAGGACAAAAATCAGATGCGCGTGCTGGCGCTCGATTTCCCACAGGGAAAAGGATTGATCCACGAAGAAATGCTCGTGCCGCTCGATGGTTCGATCGCAGGCAGTGCCTTTCAAAACCGCCGGCCGGTTGTCCTGGACCACGCGGCCATGGGACGATTCGACTCACCGACCTCGCGCCTGATGAGGGATGAAGGCGTGCGCTCCGTGGTCTCCATGCCGTTGATCACACATGACCGCGCCTTGGGCACTCTAAGTCTTGCAAGTCTGCGTGACGCCGCGTTTCAGCAGGGCGACGTGGACTTGCTGGTCCAGGTAGCAGGACAGGTCGCTATCGCGGTGGAAAACGCCCTCGCGTTCCAGGAAATCGCGGAACTGAAGAACAAGCTGGCGCAGGAGAAACTCTACCTGGAAGACGAAATTCGCTCGGAGATGAACTTCGAGGAAATTGTGGGCGAAAGCCCATTGCTGCGCGCCGTCTTGAAGCAGGTCGAAACCGTGGCCCTGACCGACTCCGCCGTTCTCATCCAGGGGGAAACCGGCACGGGAAAGGAATTGATCGCTCGCGCGATTCATAATCTGAGTCCCCGGCGCGAGCACACGTTTGTGAAAGTAAATTGCGCGGCGATCCCCGCCGGCCTGCTTGAATCGGAGTTGTTTGGCCACGAGCGCGGCGCATTTACTGGGGCTATCGCGCAGCGCATCGGCCGATTCGAGCTGGCGCACCGCGGGACGATTTTTCTGGATGAAGTAGGAGACATCCCGCTCGAACTCCAGCCCAAGCTTTTGCGCGTGCTTCAGGAACAGGAGTTCGAGCGCCTGGGAAGCGTCCGCACAATTCGCGTGGACGCTCGGCTGGTCGCCGCCACCAACCGCGATCTGGCCGAGATGGTCGCCGCGCGCACATTTCGCAGCGACCTCTATTACCGCCTTCGAGTGTTTCCAATCGTCATGCCGCCCCTGCGCGAAAGGCAAGAAGACATCCCTGCGCTCGTGCGCTACTTCGTTCAAAAACATGCGCGCCGTATGAACCGCGAGATCGAAACGATTCCCTTGGAGACTCTGGACCTGCTTGTGCGTTATTCTTGGCCGGGGAATATCCGCGAACTGGAGAACCTTATCGAACGCGCCGTCATCGTTTCGCCCGGCCCCGTGCTCCGCGTGCCGTTGAGTGAGTTGAAGCTCCCTGCGGAACCCGCCACCGGTGAACTGCTCACGCTCGAAGCTGCCGAACGTGAACATATCTTAAAGGCCCTTGAGGCCACCAACTGGGTCCTGGCGGGTCCTCGTGGCGCTGCTGCGAAGCTAGGAGTGAAACGGACGACGCTGCAATCCCGAATACAGAAACTTGGCATCACCCGAAACCGCTGAGAGTTACCTCTGGTGCCCATATACCGTCACGTGCCTGTATTTCGGCACTTGTATTTCCGAACATTCTGAGAATACCCTTAGTTCAATTCCTTTTGTTTTTGTAACTATATGTAAATACAATAATTATATTTTGTGCCCGTGGTTCGGCATATTGGCATCTAACGTGCTAATTTGAACGGCTAGCAGGAAAGAAGGCGGGATGCTCAGAATTACAATTAAAACGAGTGACTCCTCACAAATCTGGGAGCTTGAGGGAAGGCTCTCGGGTGAATGGGTTTGTGAGCTTAACCGGTTATGGAAAGACAGGTCGCCTCAAGCCGGGCTCTCCACCGAAGTCCATTTGAAGGCAGTCAGCTATATCGACCCCGCAGGAAAGCAATTGCTGGCTGAAATGCGTCAGCAAGGCGCGGAAATTAGAGGGTGCGGGTGCATGGTCCGGGCGTTTGTGGAGGAGATCATGGGGAAAAAAGGGCCTGCGGACGCGAACGGATTGCCGAAAAAGATTCTCACGATCATCTTGTTGGCAGGTGTTTTGTTTGGGGGCGGCGCGGTTCTGTGTGCTGCGCATAAACCGCATCTTAAGTTGGCGGTTCAAGATCGAACGGCGGTCGCGCATCGTTAACCCGCGCACCGGCGTCTAACAGCAGAAGTCGAGTTTCTCAAGCAGGGGGCAAAGTACCAAAGATAGAAAAACGAAGGTCCGCAATTCATACGAAATTTTATCTAGTGTGAGGGGGAGAGAAAGCCATGAATCAGGGGCATCATCATACGAAGGGCACCGCGGCAGATCTGGACCTGGCCGAACAAAGTGAGGAAAAATTGATCGATCTTGGATTAAAAGGAGATGCCCGAGCTCTTGACACGCTTTTCGCCCGTAACACGCGCACCCTTTATCAAACCGCTTTGCGAGTTCTCGGCAATCCTGAGGACGCGGAAGAAGCTCTACAGGAAGGGCTGCTTTCCGCGTATCGCAATCTGCCAAGATTTGAGCGCCGTTCGCAGTTCTCCACCTGGCTGACGAGGATCGTCATCAACGCAGCTTTGATGCGGCGCCGGAGCAAGCGTTCCCGTCCGGCAGTTTCGCTGGATGACTGGACCTCCGAGGGAGAGACGCCACTGGCGGAACGCTTCGCCGACGAAAGCCCAAATCCCGAGCAGATCTATGCTGGGACCGAGCTCAGAGAGCGTGTGAGTAAGAAACTTGCGGAAATCTCCCCGCTTCTACGGACAGCATTCTGGCTGCGGGAAATCGAGGGACTCTCGGCCGAGGAAGCAGCGCAAGCGTTGGGCGTTTCGCGGAACACGCTCAAGGCCCGCTTGTGGCGCGCGCGGCAGGAACTGGCCGCCCGGCTGGGTCTGGGCCTCGACACGAATCTGGCCCCTGCGACATAATGCGAGTGTTGAGTGCGGGCTCTACTTGTTTACCCTGAATTCAGAAGGGGAGCCCGCCTGAATATGAGCGCAACCGAAGCCAGGCAATTTAACTCCATGCCGCAGCGCCGCCTGGGCCGCAGTAAGCTTATTGTCTCTGCGCTCGGCTTGGGCTGCATGGGCATGTCCGAGTTTTACGGTTCGACGGACGACGCAGAATCCATCGCCACCATCCATCGCGCCATCGACCTGGGGATAAATTTCCTGGATACGGCCGACATGTACGGAGTCGGCCGAAACGAAGATTTAGTGGGGCGCGCCATTCGCGGCCGCCGGCAGGAAGTCGTGCTGGCCACAAAGTTCGGAAATGTCCGTTCAGCCGACGGCAAGTTTTTGGGCGTAAATGGGCGTCCGGAATACGTGCAACAATCCTGCGAGGCGAGCCTGCGGCGGCTGGGCGTCGAGCCGATCGATCTTTACTATCAGCATCGGGTGGACACCAGCATTCCCATCGAGGAGACGGTTGGCGCGATGGCGCAACTGGTGCAGCAAGGCAAGGTGCGCTTTCTGGGACTTTCCGAAGCCGCGCCTGCCACATTGCGCCGCGCCGCCAAAGTGCATCCCATCGCCGCGTTGCAATCCGAATACTCGCTCTGGACGCGAGATCCCGAGCAGCAAGTTCTGCCGACGTGCGGCGAATTGGGCGTCGGGTTTGTGGCCTACAGTCCTTTGGGACGCGGCTTTCTCACGGGGAAGCTACGCAACACTGAGAAGCTGGATGCCGGTGATTACCGGCATACCTCTCCGAGGTTTCGGGGCGAGAACATCAAGCAGAACGCCGAGCTGGTCGACCGAATCGAGAAAATTGCCAACGAAAAAAACTGTACCGCTGCGCAACTCGCCCTTGCCTGGGTCATGGCGCAGGGAAACGACATCGTTCCAATTGCGGGCACCAAGCGCCGCACCTACCTCGATGAAAACGCCCGATCCATCCGTGTTACTCTCACGCCTGCGGACCTGGCACGGATCGACCAGGAGGTGCCGGCCGGGTTTGCGGCCGGCGACCGGTACGATCCAATCGGGATGAACCGGCTGAATCGCTGAGCGGCTGCAAATCAAGAAACAAAACGGCGGCCAGTTTTTAACCCACACACGTCCGCGGTAATCCAACCTTTTGAGACAAGAGCTGTCCGGGGAAACCGGCGGCGAGGAGGACGACATGTACGTAATTACAGGCGCCACGGGAAACACTGGAAGCGTGACAGCTGAGAAACTGCTCGCAAGAGGGGAGAAGGTGCGTGTTGTAGGGCGAAACGCAAAGCGGCTGGAAGGATTGGCACAGAAGGGCGCGGAAGCGTTTGTCGCCGACGTCACTGACGCGGATGCGATCGAGAAAGCATTTTCCGGCGCGAAGGCAGTGTATGCAATGATCCCACCCAATCTAAGTGCGCCGGATGTCAGCGCTTACGAGGAACGAGTGTCCGACGCCCTAGCCTCCGGGATCAAGAAAAGCGGTGTAACACACGTCGTCGCCCTGAGCAGCGTGGGGGCGGACAAACCGGACAAGGTAGGTCCCGTCGTAGGCCTTCACAATCTCGAGAAAAAACTCGAAGCGATTTCAGGACTCAATGCGGTTTTCTTGCGTGCCGGCTACTTCATGGAAAACTTGTTGTCCCAGGCGGGAGTGATTCAATCGATGGGAATCGTCGCAGGCCCGCTTCGTCCCGATCTGCCGCTGCCAATGATCGCGACACGCGATATCGGTGCGGCGGCAGCCGACACGCTTTTGGAACTGGATTTCGTGGGAAAGCGGACGCGTGAACTGTTAGGTGCTCGCGACGTCACTTATTCTGAAGTTGCCAAGATCATAGGCGCTGCGATTGGCAAGCCCGACCTGGCCTATAAGCAGCTATCCGCGACACAGTTGAAGCCGGCTCTGATGCAGATGGGGATGTCTTCCAATATGGCGGACCTGTTATTCGAAATGTCCGACTCGCTGAATTCCGGCTACATGAAAGCACTGGAACCGCGCTCACCAAAAAACACAACCCCAACGACGATCGAAACATTCGTCGCCGAAGTGTTCGTTCCGGCCTATCGTGGCAAAGCGGCTCGCGCCTAACACGATTCGGAACTGGTTTTCTGCCAGTCACGGGCAATCCACCCTGCGGGTGAATGGGATCATCCCACCGTCGGCACAGCACGCCGCAGGACGGCCGTAATTCGCCTGGACGTCACCCAATTGATTAGTTTGACGGCTATTTCGCGCGGCGCCCATAGGATGGTAGCGCGCCGCACGGAATACTCCCGCCGTGCCGCCTGGCCGCACACACGCAGCGGTCTAATGAAGGCCCTAGACTAGGAAATTTCGTTCGGACGCGGTCTACTTGCCACCGGCCGCAACACGTGCTGCAGCCGCGGCACCCGCTTTTTTGCTGCGGCGCCTGGGTTTCGTGGGCCGCTCAGGAGCTTCGCCCACCAACTCCATAGTCATCAGGCTGGTGACGAATTTCTTTGTGCCAACGCTGTCGAAATCAATCGTAGTACGTTCGACATCGGATTCTGCCACGATTCCAAATCCGTACTGGTCATGCTTGATGCACTGCCCTTCGGAAAGAACCTGCACAACTGCCTCCTTGTTTGCTACTGGCAACATCGGAGCACTTCGTGAGAGGAGCGAGTCCGTCATGTCCCGCACGCGAGGCAGGACGGACTCACGTTTGTACGTCTAGAGGCCGGTCACGTTCTCCGCCTGCAGACCTTTAGGGCCCTTGCGGACTTCAAATTCAACGGCCTGCCCTTCGTTGAGCGACTTGTATCCCTCCATCGTAATTGCTGAAAAATGGACGAACACATCTTCGCCGGACTGGCGCTGGATGAATCCGTAGCCCTTGCTGGCGTTGAACCACTTCACTGTTCCTTGTTCTTTCACTGCTACTACCTCGATTTAAGCTATTTGCGCTTCTCGTTCTGACCGCGCACCTCTGTTGGCACGGGGCCTCGACTGCCTCTAGCCCGCACAAAACAAACGGCTCAAGGTTGAACCCTTAGCCCTGTTGAACGAGTTAAAAGGAATCACAAGAGCAACAAACGCAGCCCCATTTTACCAAAAAGCTGCATTCATTGTCTAGATGCGTCCCATCAGGATTGTGTTGCCCTACTGGGCGCCATGTCAGAAACTAACTCGCATTAAATCAATTACTTAATAGAGGATAGAGTATTCCTTTGGAACACGGGCGCTCTCCAGGAAATGTTCCTAGGACCAATCAATTGAGGGATCTGCAGCCGGGGAGGGCTTTCACGACGAGGTGAATTGGCGTACCCTTAGCTCTCGACAACGCGTGCCGTAGGAGTAGGAGCACCCAGCTATGCCTCGCCGCTCCTTGATCGAATACCTTGCCGGATACGGCCGGCACGGCCGCGGCATCGCTTTTGGTGAGCGCTGCGGCTACCGGATGGCGCGGTGGTCCTATCTCGAGGTCGCAGGCGTTGCCGGGGCCGATGGGCAGCGCGGTCGGGTTGAAGGTGAAGCGGCCCCACCGCCCTCCGGTGACCTGGTCGATCGCCCACACGCCCACCGAGAAGGCGGCGGCGGTGCGCACGAAGTCGCGGCGGCTCATGCCGAACTTGCGCCGCAGCTCCTCGATCTTGCTGTTCTGGAGCTCCATGATCCGCAGCTCGTTCTGCGAGGGCTCCTTGGGGATGAACTCGCCGTTCGACGCGGGCATGACGTCGATGGGCGGGGTC
>Ga0209526_10001864_pt1 | contig 14115 bp, 9 predicted proteins | sample JacPinW_OM2H0_M1_FD_188566 | JGI IMG/M metagenome (GOLD analysis project Ga0209526, IMG submission 188566) | Forest soil microbial communities from Algoma, Ontario, Canada - Jack Pine, Ontario site 1_JW_OM2H0_M1 (SPAdes) (version 2) | ecosystem: Environmental > Terrestrial > Soil > Boreal... | reverse complement strand
GCTCTGACCGCGCACCTTCGCCAAAGGAAAGGCCCGCGCCTGTCCGCCCATCTCGACTCCCAGAACCACGTCGCGATCTTGCAGTCCCTGCCCCGGAAAAGTCAGCGGCACCGGATACTTCGCAACTTCCTTCTCCCACTCCTTGTCATAATCCTTTTCGTGTCCGGCAACCGGCGCCAGCACCAATGTATGTCCATGCTCATTCGACGATTCGGACTTCCACAATGCGAACGTGAGTTCGTCATTCGGCATTAATTCCAGCGCGCTGCCGGCTAGTTCGCCCGAGATCGCGCGCCCCGTGACCTGCTGCCACCACGAGCCAGTCTCGCGGTCGCGCATCAGAAAATTCTGGTTATTGATCCCCGCCAGATAGAAATGCAGCTCGCGTCCCCGCGCGATTCTCTTCCACACCAGACCGGTGTGACAGAGCGTTCAATAGGTGACGACGATGGGTACCTCTGCCACCGTGTCGTTCAAGATGTGATGGTAGGCCATTTGCACGATCGGGTAAGCGCGAGCTTCCCGCCCGATCCGTACCGCCATCACCATTTCCTTGTCGCCGAGGTGGGCATCGCCAGCCGGGACGAACCCCGCGGTCTTAATCGGATGGAACATCCATTCAAAGTAATTCTGCCGGACCATCACCTCCGACGCCGTGCTTAGCACCAGCGCCATCACGATGCCCGTGCGCAGCATCCCTGACGAACTTCGCCATAGACGCGCGCTCAGCGCCAGCACGCCCACCAGGGCGGCCAGCGTCAGTGGGGGCGCAATCCGCTTGACCGCGATCGCCAGATCCAGCGCCCTCTCCGACTGGTGACGGAATGGCCGGATGACAAACGCCGGAATCAGAAACAGGCTCAACGAAAACATCGCCAGCAACCCCAGCAGCAGCCATAGGCCACGATTCTCAGATCTATCCATCACCTGATTCATCACCCGAAGTTTCATCCTTCTTTCTATTGCCCACGCAAACGCCAACTCGAAGAGAATGAGGATAACATCTTCAGACCAACAAAAACCCCGATCCTCGCGGATCGGGGTTTAGTGGATTCGTTGATCCTTGTCGATTAGTGACCAGCGATGCGCGGTGCAAACAACTGACGGTAGCTCAGGCTGTTGACGTCGCGGAACATCGGTGTTCCAGGCGGCAGACCTCCCGGAGAGGTAAAGTCCAGGTCGAAATGGAAAGCTCGCGTTGGAACCCCATATACCGTGGTGCAACACTTGAATGTGCCAGTGTTATAGGTTGCGTAGAACAGGCTCACCAGCGAGCCCTTGTAATACATGGTCTGCCCGTTCGCGCCCCAATTTTCAAGGTAGCGCAAGAAGTTGTGTACGCCTCCATCGGTGCCGAAATCGCGTTTCGCGCCAACTCCCACATCGAACGTGGGCAACTGGAAGTTCATATTTTTTCCGCCCGCGATTGCCAAGCGGAAGTGGCCATCATGAGTCGGCTGCCGGTTGCCCAGATCAGTCACTTGGTTGCTGTTGGGTGCCGCGACGGTACCCAAGCTGTAGAGGTCCCTCCAGTCGACCGACAGCAGAGTAACTGCGTCGGCGATTACAGCGGCCGCCGAGTGCCCGGTCACATCGCCATCAAACGCGGCGGTGTCGGCTGCCCAACCCGCCGACTCAACCGCGTTGGTGTTGTAATCGCCCCAGATATAAACCGGGTTTTCCGATGCTACGGTAAATCCGCCAGGACTATCCAGAGTCGCCGCGGCGTCGGTTCTCCGCGGTACGTTGCCCAGCGAACCATCTACCAGTCTTAAAACGTGGCGCGCCCCGGCCACCCAGTTCTTGCGCGCCGTAGTGCTGCAACTCTTAATCCGGTTGTTGGTGTCGCCCGCCGCGTCGGTACCGAACGGATCGGGGTTGGCCCCGCTGTTGATCTGGGTACTCAAGTTCTGGGTGGGGCTGCCTACTGTACCCCAAAAGCCCAATCCCATGTTCGCCCCACCAAAATTGTCCAGGAATCCGTTCTCATTGTCGTCCTCGGGAGAAAAGGCCCGGTTGGCCGGCTTCGTGTCCAGTACTCCGTCGGGCGTACCCGGAGTGCTCGATCGGTTTATCACGTCCTCCAAGCCCGCGTCACCGCTCTTGGCCGCTGCGCCGGTCGGGTTCAGCGGTGGGTGCGGATTCAGCAGCATTCCCCGGCGATCTGAGAAATACAGTATGTATCCGTTCTGCGCGTTAAAATCCACGCTGGTGCCGCTTCCCGGAATCGTCCCCGCCAGCCATTTGCTCAGGTTGCCCACATCGATTTCGACGGCGTTCATCACCCCGTTGACCGAGCAACTGTTGTCCGCCACGGTGTTGTCACGAACCTCGCCTTCGCGGGCGTCATAGAAGTTGATGGGATACCAGTTGTACTGGGTGAGGCTCTGCGGTGTGGCCGACGACGGAGGGCTCGCGACCGTGGCCGTAGGGGTAAGGCCAAACGCCCACTCCCCCGCTGTTCCCGTTATCCCTGCAGCTGCCGCTGCGATGTCCGTCGCAACTTCTGGCACCACGCCGGTCCACGCGGTGCAGCGGGTGGCTGCACCTGTGCCTGTCGTTGCGCTGCAGGTTGGGGCCGTCGCGGTCGAAGTGGGCCAGGCGCCAGTCCCGGGGCGATCCGCCGGCTCTTGCAGCAACAGGATCGCGTTCGGAGTGATGGGGTTGGTTTGAGGCGCGGTGGGCGGTGTCCCACCCCGCGCAAATCCCAGTTGCAGCCATTCATTGGTTACCGGATTCCAGTTGCCCGACGCGTCCCTGTATTCCACGCGCAGGTAGCCATCGATCAGGCTCCACGCCGAAGCAGACGCCGAGCTGTAAAGCGTTGCGCCGCTGGGGTTGGACGGAGCGTAATACGGATATGTTGGCGCGGCCGGACAGCCGGTAGGCACGATGGTGCCCGTCGCTAACGCCGGACTTGCCGGCGGACAAAGGCCGGTCACCAGCGCCGGGGCGCCGCTAGCCGGTAGCTCGTAGGTGGGGGCGGCTGGCCCGGTTGCGGGGGCTGGGGGCTGAAGCCCCTGGAACGTGGGGAACGGGTTTCCCGTCGGTGGCAGCGGAGCAAAGGGCCAGTCTAAGCTACACGAAGTCGAACTCGTGCAGTTGGACGGAACCGCATTTGCCGCGGCCGCGAAGTACAGGCTAAACGTGTTGGCACCCGTCGGCGTTCCGAACGTCGTCGCGTTGAAATTGCCCGAAGCGATCGTGATTCCCCACTGATTGACGGCGGGAGCAGTGGTGTTCCCATACTGCGCCTGCGCCTGTGCCGCCGATAGGTTGGCCAGCCGGACGTTATTCGCGTCTGACGCTCCGCCCGGCAACTCCGCCGGGTCGTCGCTCAGCAGCACGCGAATCTGGGCCATGTTATATTCGCGCGATACACCCAGCGCCGACGTAGCCGACTCGCCCGTCGCCGGTGGCCGGCGAACAATTTCGTTCGGCAAGGCCCCCCCGCCGACGAATGGCATCGACAGTTTCGTGCCTCCCGTTCCCGTAGCGTTCGTCACAGTACTTCCATAGTTGCCGTTGATGATCTCGTAGTTAGTGCCAGTGGAAAAAGGACTCCAATTGGAAACGTTATAGGTCGCAGGCAACTGCGCCGAGGTTCCCCCCGCACCCGTCACGCTGCCATCCCCGTAGTTCGTGCCGACCGCGGCCATGGCAGTGCAATTACCCGCCACCGGCGTCCCCGGCGACGTACAATCGCCGTCGGCGCTCGGGATATACACCGTCCCGTTATAACTAGCAGTTGCGTCAAGCCCGTTGGCCAGTTGCGTCCGAATTACGTTGCCATACGCCGACAGCTTCGAGTGAAAAGTCAACGAGGCGCCACCACCCGCAAAAGGGTACAGGTCCCCATTTGTGTGCACGGGACCGGTAAAATCAAGATTGGAGCCAGGGTAGAAAGAGAGATCGCTCTCCGAGAACACACCGAACTGGAACACCGGAATCAGCGCTACCTGGGCGCTCCGCGTCATGCTTACTTCCTGCCCGCCCGGTTCGACCGCCGTCGCCAGCATGTTTATCGGGACGATCTGCGCATACAAACCTTGATTCGGTCCGGAACTGATGTGTCCCCAGCGCAAAAGGTTTATCGGGCTTGTGAGCGATGTGGGGCAAGTGGCTCCAAGTGTCCCCGGCGTGATCTGATAATCTTTCCAGGTGACTCCGGGCAGCGTCGGCCCATTCAAGGTGGGGAGGCCCAAGCCGCAGATTTGCTGGGCCGTGGGGGCCATCGCGCTCTGGAACGTGGCGGCCAAATCCGAGGTCATCTTCTCGACGCCACCCTCGGCGCTGTGGTAGGCGACGTTGTTCTGCAGATCGGTGCTGCCCACCCTGCCTTCCGTGTTGACCATCATCATCAACCCAATCGCGATCCCCGACAGCAGCAACAGCAATAGCAAGGATGCAATGAGCGTGAATCCTTTGGCATTCATCATTCTGTAATTCCCCATGGTGTCCATCCCCATTACTTCGCTTCCGATCTTCTTGTTCCTCAGTTAGCTATCTTCGCGGCTACGGACCCAGTGGATAGTTATTGTTGAACGTCAGATCCCGCGCGCTTACCGATGTCTCCAGGTCCAATCCCTGAAAACCGCCCCTGGCGCCCTTCACCGTGCTGTTCATCGCCATATGCACAATGTTGATCTTGTTGATCTGGTTGGGGAGAAGTCCGTTCGAAGCCCCATCGCTCGAGTCGCCGGAGCCCGGGTTCGGCTGGTTCACCGCGGGAGCCGAAGTTGCGCTGTTGAATAGGTCATAGCTGAACTTCATGTAAGCCACGTTTTCCGCCACCGGCATCGGACTGTGCCCACTCACCTGGCGCATGAGTCGCGGCGTGCTGATGGTGTTGTCGATGTAATAGGTGATCACCAGAAGGCGGGTTCCATATCCGGTAGAGCCGGCCGCGATGCTGGCCAAGCTCTTGGGGGAGGTGTTTGCCTGGTTCATGTGCAGCACATCCCCGGAGGCGAAAGTAGCAGTCGTCGCGGCGGCGCCGGCGGTGACTTCAGCCACTACGGCGGTGGTGCCAAACTTGAATAAGACCAGATCGCCGGCCGTCAGTCCAAACACCGAATCGTTCACGTTCTGTATCGTGGCTCCACTGTTCGTACAATTCGAACTCGCTTGCGAAGCCGCAGTCAGCGCGAAGGTCACTGTCGTCGCGTTCGTTGCGGTCGCCTGATAGCAGTCCAGAAAGAAAGTGGTATCCGTATACACCACCGTGACCACATCGGTGGCTCCCTGCGCTGCCAGAAGCGTCGGCCCATGAACGTAGCCGGGGAGCAGCCCGTAAAGATATGGCGTTGTACCCTGCACTGGATAGGTCACCGGGCCGTTGTTGGCGGCGCCGAGGTAGCACGGCGTCCCCGCCGTCTGAGCGCACCCATACACGGGAAGGGTCGCGGAGGTAGGCAGTTGGATCGCGGCACCGTTGCCCAGGCCCGCCCCCGCCAGGCTCAGGTCGTGGGTCAGCATGTTGGAGGCAGCCCGAAAATCCTGCTGCAGTTCCGCCCGCTGCGTAACCGTCCAGGTAGCGGCCACTCCCTGGCTGTAAAGCTGCACCGCCGCCCCCAGCACAAGCGTTCCCAGCGCCATGGCGATCACCATTTCCAGCAGGCTGAATCCACTCTTGCGATTTGTTGAGCGACGGCGCATAACTCCCCTTTACTGATACTGCGAAATGAAAGAACTCAGAACGTACGTCTTCGGCAGGCTCGTCTGGGTGGTCGAGTACTGCACGGTGATGTTGATACCCCGCAGCGAACTCACGACATTGTTGTTTGCGTCGACTACAGGAGAAATCAGAATTGTGCGCTTATAGCCAGTCAAAGGGATCGACACATCGTCCGCGTTTCCAAAGATTCCATCGGGCCCGGGCTCGGTAAGCGTCTGCATGCCCGCGATCGAGTCGTCCGCCGTCCCGAAGATTCCATCCGCCCCCGCCTTGTAGATCGGAGTTGCCCCGGTCACGAAAAGGCCACAGGTGCCGGTGCTGCTCGAGCAGGTGGCGCCTACATTCTGGATGTCGTCCCAATGGATCTGCGATGTGTTGCGCGCGGTCACGACACTCTCCAGCGCTTCGTTCGCCAGTTGCTTGGCGATCATGTCCTGCTGCGACGTCTGCGTCGAAGCCATGGCCAGCCCAAACACACCCAGCAGACTCACCAGTCCCACTGTCAGCACGGCCATCGAGATCACCACTTCCAGCAGCGAAAATCCGCGCTCCGCTTGCTTCCGCACTCGAGAATTCCCGCCCCGTCCGATTATTGACGTAGCCATTGATAGCCTCCCCCCCCATTGCTGTAGATCCGCCACCCGCGAATGCGGCCCGTTCCACCCCACAGCGTTATCGCTCGCGTGCTCAGCAGATCCCCTGAACGCGCGATGTACACCACGCCACCATCCCAGTTGCCCGCACAGTTTCCTGTGCTGTCATCTTGCGCTGAACCGTCCGGGCAGAAGTAAATCGTCGTTGCTCCCCCTGTGGCGTGCGCTGTGTAACCAAAGTCAACCGCCGCGAGCCCCGACCCATAGCTGTCCGGAGCCGTCGCGGGGAGCCCCGATTGCGCCAGAAACGTTACACTCGTCGGCAATTGATAAACCACGGTATTCTGCGACCCCTGAAATCCGCCCGTCAGCGTGGGGGACACGGTGATCGTGTTCGGCTGGACAGTCGTGGAAAATGTCACCGAGTACGAAGTCCGTTGTGACACAGCGTTGTCGCGCGCCTGACGCATCGCCGATAGCGTAGTGTTATACGCATTGGTTACGCGCTGCTGCTTCATCACAGGCACGAAGCTGATGAACGAGATCGACGCCAGCACGATGACGAGCGCCACCACGATCAGCATTTCAATCAAACTGAAGCCGCTCGCTTGATGCCCGCGATGCCCGCGCCCCGCATTTATTTCCAGGCTTCTCATAAACATTTGCCGTACCTGCGGCGTCCCGCTCTGTGAAACAAGATCGTCCCAACAAATTCGTATAACTGAAATCATCAGTCCGCTATCTCCCGCGACCTTTGCGGACCCCGTCCCGACACGTGCCTGAATAACTTGATAGTAGGAACTGCCCCGTGGTACGTCAAAGTACTGGGGTACACCGGCCTTTTGTACACTGGCTTTTCGTAAGGTAATCGGAGGAGAGTTACGATCGTGCCATGCAGTGCTCGGTCGGAAAGCGTAACTCCCTTTCATCCCCGCCACCGCATGTTCGGAATTGGGTCTTCTGGTTAAAGGCGTACGCTCCAAGAAAAGCGCACGAACGTTCGACCAGCTTATCCCGCGCCTACAGAAAGAGAAAGATGACTAAAGTTGTGACGGCCGTGCTCTTTCAAGAGCCGGAAGGCGCTACGGAAGAGACTTTCGCCGGAAGAAACTACGAAACACAAGAACAGAAGGGAAAGAAAATTGAGAGGAAGCGCTGACCTGCTTCCCGACCGTGACGCAGGTAACTTGTCGTTGCCAGCGACCCTCTCTTACCATGTTGTCACTATGGACCTGCGCGCCCTCGTGGTGTGTCCGGACAAGGACTCAGCTACCCTGATCACGCTCATCCTGTCCGAACTGGGGATGGCGGCCGAGCATACGCCATCGATCTCGTGCGGCGTGGCGCTGCTCGACAGCCAGCACTTCGACGCCATCGTCCTCGACTATCGCGCCGACCAAGGTTCCGAGCAATTCTTCACGCGCTTGCGTCAGTCCGCCAAAAACCGGGCCAGCATGTTGATTGCGGTTGTCGAGGGCGAGTTCAACGCCCGCCCCGTGTTCGGGCTCGGCGCCAACTTTATTCTCTATCGCCCGCTCTCTTCCGAGCGCACCCGCATCAGCCTCCGCGCCGCTCGCAACCTCATGCGCCGCGAACGCCGGCGCGCTCCCCGCGCCGCTGTCAGTTCGACCGCCAAAGTCGCCTATCCCGGAGCGCCGGAACTGAACGCCGTTTTAACCGACCTCAGCGACGGCGGCACTTTGATCCACACCGCCAACCGCCTTCCGCCCGCGTGCAAAGTTTATTTCGAGTTCGCACTTCCCGGTCAGCAGCAACTGGTCCGCTTGTCGGGTGAGGTTGCGTGGCAGCACGCCAGCGGCCGCACCGGAATTCGTTTCCTCGACGTGCCCCAGTCTTCGCGCCGCCTCATGCAGACTTGGCTTCAGCAGAACAATGCCCAGCCGGCAACTGTACGGCCCGCCCAGCCGCCGGCGAGCAAGCCGTCTGCGATTCAATCCTCTGCGACCGAGTCTTCCGCGACCCAGTCTGGCGCCTTGCGCGAGAAAACGCCCGAGCCCGAAGATTCCAGCCTCGTCTCTAATGGCGCCAACCGCCGCGCAGAGCAGCGTTTTGCTAATGCTGGCAACCGCCGAGGGGAGCATCGGTTTGCCTGCAAACTCGGAGCGGAAGTCTACCGTCTTGGCAGCAATGTCCCTAATCGCTGTATCCTGTCCGACATCAGCGAGGGCGGTTGCTACGTCGAAATGCCGACCCCATTTTCCGGGCGGTCGGGGGTGGAAATCCTGGTCCGCACCGCCGACACGAAATTAAGAATTACAGGTCAGGTGCTGGCCGCCCATCCCGGGTTCGGCATGGGCGTGCGCTTCATGTTCCGCGATTCCGACGAGCGCGAGGAAATTCTGCGCCTGCTCGCAGTCCTCTCCGCCGGTCCGTCGATGGACCCACAACTTCGCTGAAGAAGTCGAGGCCGCGATGGATTTTGGGTGCCCGACTTCAGCCGCTGAGGTTTACGCCGGTTGCTCTTTTTTCGCCACCGCCTGGCGAAAATATTCCAGCGAAAGCTTCAACCCGCTCTCCAACTCCACTTTCGGTTCCCATCCCAGCAAGCGCTGCGCCTTTGAAATGTCGGGACAGCGCTGCTTGGGATCGTCCTGCGGCAGCGCTTCGAATTTGATCTGGCTCGCCGACCCGGTCGTCGCAATGACCTTCCGCGCGCACTCCAGAATCGTGAACTCCGCCGGATTCCCAACATTCACCGGCTCATGTTCCGCCGACCGCGCCAGCCGCAGAATTCCATCCACTTCATCGCTCACATAGCAGAAACTGCGCGTCTGGCTGCCGTCGCCATACACCGTCAGATTTTTTCCCCGCAGCGCCTGCCACATAAAATTCGGAATCACCCGCCCGTCGTTGATCTGCATCCGCGGCCCGTACGTATTGAAGATTCGCAGAATTCGCGTGTCCACCCGATGATAGCGGTGATACGCCATCGTTACCGCTTCGGAAAAGCGCTTCGCTTCGTCATACACCGACCGCGGTCCGATCGGATTCACATTTCCCCAATAGGTTTCCGTCTGCGGATGCACCAACGGATCCCCGTAGCACTCCGACGTCGATGCCATCATGAATTTCGCGCCGCACCGCAGCGCCGTTTCAAGCGCTTCAAACGTCCCATACGAGCCCACCCGCAGGGTTGCGATTCCGTGTCCGGCGTAGTCCACGGGGCTTGCCGGACTCGCGAAGTGAAACACATAATCTAGCGCGCCCCACTCGCCGGGCAGCGAAACATCTTTCTCCACAAACTCGAATCGCGAATCGTTCCGAAGATGCTCAATGTTCCCGAGGCGCCCGGTCAGCAGATTGTCCGCTGCCACAACCGTATAGCCCTCGCCCAGCAGTCCATCGCACAAATGCGATCCCAGAAAGCCTGCCCCCCCGGTCACCAGAGCACGCTGCTTGTTCATTGGAATCAGGCGCGCTCCCGTGTCTTCAATCGCGTGCCCGCCGGCAGCTCTTCTGCCAACGCCGCCGGACGACCCACGCTGTAATAAGAGAATCCGTGCTCCACCATCACCGCCGGATCATACAGATTCCGCCCGTCGAGCACGATCGGATATTTCACCAGCGTACGCAGACGCTCGAGATCAAGCGACGCGAATTCTTCCCACTCCGTCAGGATCAGCAGCGCATCCGCACCTTTCGCCGCTTCATACGCATCGGACGCAAACTCGACGCCCGACTTCAGAACCTCTTTCGCCCGCTCCATCGCTGCCGGATCGTAGGCGCAAACGTGGCAGCCCTCGCGCAACAGTTCCTGCACCAGCAGCATAGCCGGAGACTCACGAATATCGTCCGTCCCGCCCTTGAACGCCAGCCCCAGCACGCCCAGCCGCTTGCCGCGGAAAGTCCAGAGCACGCTCCTCACCTTGCGTAAGAACCGTTGCCGCTGCTCTTCGTTAATGCGAACTACTTCTTCCAGCAGCCGGAAGTCGTATCCGCTTTCCTTCGCGACCGCCCGGAACGCCATCAGGTCTTTCGGAAAGCACGACCCGCCATACCCGATTCCCGGATTCATGAATCGCGGGCCGATCCGCGAATCCGTTCCGATCCCGTCGCACACCTGCTGCACGTTCGCCCCCACCGATTCGCAGATCGATGCCACCGCATTGATGAAAGAAATCTTCATCGCCAGAAATGCGTTGGAAGCGTGCTTGATCAGTTCCGCGCTCTTTGCGCTCGTGATGATCAGCCGCGGCGGCGCTTTGCCGGCGGCCGCTTCCGGACGCGGAATCGCTTCCCCCCGCCCGTAGTACCATCCACTGGTCAGCGGCCCGTAGAGTTGGCGCATCACCTCCGCGGCCCGTTCGCTCTCGACTCCGACCACGATGCGGTCGGGGTAGAGGAAATCCGTAACCGCCGTCCCTTCTCGCAGAAATTCCGGATTCGAAGCCACATCAAACAGCGATGGGTCAGCCCCATTCCTCATAATGATGGTGCGGATCCACTGGCTCGTATACACCGGGACCGTGCTCTTTTCCACCACGACCTTGTACTCGTCGACGCCTCCGGAGATTTCACCCGCCACCGACTCCACATAGGACAGATCGGCGTCGCCCGTTTCGGTGGGCGGTGTGCCGACCGCGATGAACACTACTTCGCTCTCTCGCGTGGCCGCCTGCAAGTCGCCGGAAAACTTGATGCGCTGTCCCCGGTGCCGGGTCAGCAACTGGGGCAGAAATTGTTCATGAATCGGTACCTCTCCGTTCCTGAGTGCCGCGATTTTCTTCTCGTCGTTATCGACCAGGACGACCTCGTGCCCCAGATCCGCAAAACACGCTCCCGTTACCAACCCCACGTACCCGGAACCGACCACCGCGATGCGCATAGCGAGCGTTCTCCTTGGATTTTCCATTTGCACCTCCGGCTCGTCGGAGTACAGATTCTTACTGTAGCAGTCTTTCCATCTGTGACCGCGTTTCCAGCGGCATCGCCGCGTCCACCGGCCCGGGAATGGGAATCAGAATCTCCACAAAAAACCGTGAGCCCCATCACCGCCACGAATACCCGCCGAATGCTGCCCGTTTGGATGAGGACATTCCGAAATGGCGATGCCCCTGGAGACGAGGACGAGCTGCGCTCGGCTCGTACAGCCGGGGGCGGCTGTCCCTACGCAAGTTGTGTCGAACCTCGGGTCGATCATGCTCGCCTCTCCCGCCCGAAAGCAGTCACGCTTCCGTCCAACCGCCTCCGCCCGTCGTCGCTGTAAAATATCCCCAGGCCCCCCGGCCGACCTCGGAGAATCCATCTGCGCCGTGTTTTGATCCAAGTCGCCCTGATCAATGCCGCCGTACTTCTCCTGCTTGTCTCCCCGCTCGGCGCACAGGATCGCTCCGGCGAACTCCGCCTTGCCGTCACAGACTCCGACGGCGCTGTCCTGCCTGCGCACGGCTTTCTGATCAGCCAAGCCAGCCACTTCCAACTCACCTTCGACACTGCTCCCAATGGCGAATACATCGCCAAAGAATTGCCTCTGGGCACTTACCATCTGACCCTCGATCACCCCGGATTCGCCCCCTACAATTCACTAGTCGAGATCCGCTCGCAGCTGCCGCAGAAAATTTCCGTCGTCCTCTCCGTCGCCACCGTTGCCGAGACCATCGACGTAAAAGATTCCGACACGCTCCTCGACACCACGAACCCCGGCAACACTTACCAACTCGGCGCTCCCGCGTTGCGCGATTGGGCCGCCACCATTCCCGGACGCCAGGCTATCGACGTCGTCCAGTCGCAGCCGGGCTGGGTGCTTGAGGCCAACGGAGTCGTCCATCCCCGCGCCTCCGAATACGATACTCAGTATGTCGTCGACGGACTCCCCATACTTAACAACCGCTCCCCCGCGTTCTCTCCCTCCGACGATCTCGACGATGTGCAGTCGGTCAAGACCTACACTTCCGGCATTCCTCCTGAATTCGGCCGCAAGATTGGAGGCGTAGTCGAAACCACGACCGACCGCAATCCCGCGCGCGGCGTGCACGGCACCGCCATCCTCGGTGGAGGAAGTTTCGACACCGCGAACGTTTACCTCGGCACCAGCTATTTCGACGGCCGCAACGTCTTCGGCCTTTCCATGGACGCAGCTCGCACCGACCGCTTTCTTGATCCCCCCGTGCTCGAAAACTTCACCAACACTGCTACTCTTGCCGGAATCAAAGGCAGCTTCGAGCGCGACCTCACGAATAGAGATCGTCTCCGCCTCTCGCTGAGTTTCGATCGCGCCGGTTTTCTCGTTCCGAACGAACTCATCCAGCAGCAGAACCTGCAGCGCCAGGCTCGCAGTAATCGGGAAGTCTCAGGCCAGGTTTCGTATCAGCACACTTTCTCCGCGAACGTCCTTGGCACCCTGCAGGGACGGGTGCGCGACGACGAAGCCGCACTCACTTCGAATCCATCTTCCTGGCCCATTCAACCGTTTCAGGATCGCGGTTTCCGCGAAGGCTATGTCAGCGCGACCGTCGCCGCCGACTTCCGCAATCACGAAATTAAAGCTGGAGCTGATTCCATCTACAGCTTCGTTCACGAACAATTCTCCTACCACATCACCGCTATTGAGCGAAACGGCCAGCCCATCTTCGATCCCTCCACGCCGCTCGATTTCTTCTTCCACCAATCCGGTGACGATCGCGAGCAGGCGTTCTTCGTCCAGGACAACGCGCACTTCGGCAATCTGAATCTAAGCGGCGGAATTCGCTTCGACCACTACAGCGTTCGCGTCACCGAGTCCGCTTGGAGCCCGCGCTTCGGTTTTGCCTGGTACGTTCCCAAACTCGGCATTGTGTTCCGCGGATCCTATGACCGGGCCTTCGGCACTCCCGCCATCGAGAACCTGCTCCTCAGCACCTCCGCCAAACTGCGCACCCTTGACGGCACCTCCGCGCAACTCATTCTCCGGCCTTCGCGCGCCAACTATTACGAACTCGGCGCCACCAAGGAGCTCTTCCACAAAGCTCACCTTTCCGCCAACGTCTTCCGGCGCGACACTCGCAATTTCGCCGACGACGATGTCCTCCTGGATACGGGCGTCAGCTTTCCGATCGCGATCAGTTCCGCCCACATCTATGGCGCCGAAAGTCAGCTCGCTCTCCCGCAGTGGGGCCCCTGGTCCGCGTGGCTCAACTACTCCTATATGGTCGCGTCCGCGCGGCTTCCCGTGGTCGGCGGATTATTTCTCGGCCAGGACGCCGCCGAACTCCTCAACTCCAACGCGCGCATCTGGATTTCCCAGGACCAGCGCCACACCGCGCATGGCCAGCTCCGTTACCAGCCCTGGTCGCGCTTTTGGATGTCCGTCGGCGCATCTTACGGCACGGGCCTGCCTGTCGAACTGAACGGCGAGAGCACCGCAACCCTCGTCGAAGAATTCGGCCAGGCCGTGGTTGACCGCGTCAACCTCAGCGCCGGACGCGTGCGCCCATCTTTATCTGTCGACCTCTCCGCCGCCCTCGATCTCTACAAAAAAGAATCGCGCGCGATGCGCCTTCAAGGCGACATTCGCAATCTCAACGACCGGCTCAACGTGATCAACTTCGCCAGCGTATTCTCCGGCACTGCGATCGGTTCGCCCCGCACTCTCTCTCTCCGCCTCCGCTTCGATTACTGATTCGATTGCTGATGTTGCGTGCCATCAATTCGCAGCATAAGTAGAAAAGTTTTGAACGTGGCTCGTCTTCAGAGGAATGCGGAAAGCGCGGTTCGAATCAGGGTATCGCTTTAGCGATACCCCAAGTCTTACGAAATCGACGTTTCTCTAAGGCTGCGCCCCGGACCTGCTACATGAAAGACCTGACTCTTCTGCAGCAAGAAATGCAGAGATGTAAGAGTTTGCTT
>Ga0209526_10001863_pt1 | contig 14124 bp, 14 predicted proteins | sample JacPinW_OM2H0_M1_FD_188566 | JGI IMG/M metagenome (GOLD analysis project Ga0209526, IMG submission 188566) | Forest soil microbial communities from Algoma, Ontario, Canada - Jack Pine, Ontario site 1_JW_OM2H0_M1 (SPAdes) (version 2) | ecosystem: Environmental > Terrestrial > Soil > Boreal... | reverse complement strand
GGCGAGATTGCGGCCCACCAGTTCCGAGGCCGTCGCGTAACCTAACATGGTGACCAGGGCCGGGTTTACGTCGAGCAGAATGCCGGTCGAATCGCAGCGGCAGACGCCGTACGGAGCATGCGTAACCAGGGAACGGAAGTTGACCTCCGAGCGGCGCAATCCTTCCTGAGCCGAGCGCAGCGCTGCATTGAAGAAGCAAATGAGCCCGGCCACGAACACAAACAACGTGAGATGTATGATGGCTTTGCGGTAGTCGGTAGGAGTGTGTGCCCCGGCCAGGGAAAAGTACGCGCTTACGGTCAAGGCGAATGACGTAGCCACCAGGCCCGGTTTCCAGCCGCCATACCAGGCACTGACCATAACGGCGACGGCAAAAACTACCAGCCGGCTCTCGACCACGTCGGAAAGCAGGAATGCTGGGATGAGGGCGAGAATAATGCTGAGGACGGCGACCCCGTATCGGAGGATTGGGGCCCGAGCCGGGGGAATGTAACGGTTGCGAAGAAGGGGGAGCTTCGCTCGCATAAGCAGTGAATTTACTTCCCCATGCGGGCTGACCGCGAGTTACGGGAGTTCATACGAACCTCTGGCCAATCGGCAGATGACCGCGAGATTGATGGGGCCAAGGCAACCCCTACGCCTGAGTCAGCAACGCTCGGTTCCAACCGATCCTGCGCATGGTCGACTCGTCGGTCGAAATACTTCGAGAGAACCGGAAGAAACCGGGAAAACTATGGACTCTCTGCCCCTGGCTTGCGCATCCAGGCGAGACTGTCCGAGACGACGTACATGAACATCGGCCTGTTCGGCGGAACCTTTGATCCGATCCATCACGGGCATGTTGCGCTCGCTCGCGCGGCGAAAGAGCGCTTTGACCTTGGCCGCATCTACTTTGTGCCGGCCAGTGTTCCCCCCCACAAGCAGCGCCAGCCGCTGGCGCTTTATTTCCATCGCTATGCCATGGTGGCGCTGGCTACCGCAGGCGAGAAGGCGTTTGTACCGTCGTCCCTGGAGGCTCCGGGAGTGGTCGCGATTACCCGGGCGGGCAGCAAAGCAGGTCCACCGGAACACGTCATCTCAGGTGCGAATTACAGCCTTGACACGGTGCGGCGTCTAAAAGAATCGCTGAAGAAAATTGACCGGCTGTTTTTTCTGATCGGCATCGACGCCTTCGCTGAGATCGCCCAATGGCACCAGCCCGAGGCGCTGCTCCGTGAATGTGAGTTCATTGTGGCCAGCCGTCCCGGATATTCGCTGGCAGATGTAGCCAATGCCCTGCCGGAGAAGCTTCGTCCCGCTCCTGCCGTCAGCCAGCCCTTCGCCAAACAGCCGGCCAAGGGAGACCTGGTGTTGAGCGGCGCGACGGTGCATTTGCTGGAGAGTGTCGAGCACCCGGCCTCGGCTACGGCGATTCGGGAAGCGGTGGCGGCGAAGAAGCCGCTGCGCAAATTTGTGCATACTGCGGTCGAAGAGTACATCAAGAAGGAAGGACTGTATTTATAGTCGCCAGTCGTCAAGGCACGAAGAGCCGGAGAGTCAAGACGTCGGCTACAATGGGCTTGACTGCCGACTCACGACTAAAAACTGACGACCGATATTGCATGAACAAGAACGACTCTAAGCTACAGGTCTCCGAAGCCATCCGCGCCTGCCAGGAAAAGAAGGCAGAAGAAATCACCATACTGGAACTGGAAAAAGGAACGGGGCCATTTACCGATTATTTTGTGGTGTGCAGCGGGACAAATCCGCGGCAGGTCCAGGCTATTTCCGACCAGGTGGAAGAACGTTTAGAGCGGACCGGACTGCGGCCAACTCACGTTGAGGGATACAAGCAAGCCGAGTGGGTTTTGCTGGACTATGTAGATTTTGTGGTCCACATTTTTTCGGAAAAGGCACGCAAATTTTATGATCTCGAGAGGTTGTGGAAGTCGGCCAAGCGGATGGAGCCGGAAGAACTTGTGGCCGGAATCCGCGGGCAAAAACGTGTCTCGATGCGGGGCCTGAGAAAGAGGCGGGCGTAGTCACTGCTTACCGGCGCGGTTCCCCCACTAGGTTTCGTGTCGTTGGTGAAGATCATGGCAGGGGGGCCTTTGACCCGCGCTTCTGGTCGTCAACGATTGTCTGGTGGCGAAGCTCGCAGGGGGACTGGGGCTTTTCCTCCGGTGGACCGGATCCCATTCAGCTTTTCCCAGCCCGGAACACTCTCGACCGTGTTGTGCAACTCCGGCTTCCAGAATGTTGATAAGAGTCCAAAACACGCCCTGGACTTGGCCGGCAAAGCCGCAAGTCGCTGGGAATTGGTGTGGCCGGTTACAACGCCATCTCTACCGTTTCTGGGCCGTATCCTGGCGGAGAAACGGAGCGAGATAGACGCTAAGGTTCTAGCCGCGATTGGTAAATACGTCGACAGCTAATCCTGGTTATGGTCCAGTTTGAAACGAACTCCACTGTACCGACGTTATTCTTGGGGGACTTCCGGTCCTGAACAGGCTGCGCTGAGCGAAGGCGAAGGATCGCGCGGGCGCCACGGCACAATGGCCGGAACCAAGGGCCCATCCGCTGCACCCAAGATCCTTCGCTAGCTCAGCGTGACGCCTCGTAGGGGCAGAATTGCAAACTGACCCCTCACCTAATTTCTCTGCATCTTCCGTGTCCTCGTGGTTAAATCCCACTGGTGAAGCTCAAAGTTGCCTGGATCGGTAAAACGAAGGAACCAGCCATCCAGTCTCTGACGGATGAGTATGTGAAGCGTTTGTCCCGTTACGCCGAGGCCGAAGCGGTATCACTCAAAGACGAAGCTGCTCTTATGAGACTATGCACCCGCGCCGCGCGTCCCACCAGACACGCGCTGGTGCTCCTTGATGGTCGGGGAAAGCAGTTTTCCTCCGAGGAACTGGCAAAGTTTCTCAGCGACTATCAGGGCCGAAATACGTTGCCGTTGCTGTTCGCGGTAGGTCCAGCGGATGGATTTAGCGATCAGGCCCGGCTGGCCGCCACCCTGGTACTCTCGCTGAGCCAGATGACGCTGGCTCATGAGATAGCGCGCATCGTCCTACTGGAGCAACTCTACCGAGCATTCACGATTTTAAGAGCTCATCCCTATCACCTAGGGCATTGAAAGCATTCAGGCATTGAGGCGTGTACCTTCGTGACGTTCCGTCCCGATCGATTGCGGTTTAGTATCGGCTTAGAACATTGCCGGTATCCAGTCTTTCCCGGTAAAGGACTCATGCTATGAAAAATCCCTTCGAAGTGCTGCGAACCAAAGAACAGGAAATCGTCAAGATCAAAACAGAGATCGATGCCCTGCGGATTACTTTACAACTGATTGTCGACGACAAGTCCAATTCCGCCGATGCGAAAGTGGATCTGCGTTCAGTCATCAAGATGCCGTAAGCAGGAATCCAGGTTAGCCTTCCCTCCGTGTCCCGTCTGCATTGCCTGTGAGTTGTTCTGACCGCCGCCAAGCGTGTTGGTAGCTCACAAATGGTCGAAAACGTTGAGGGTTAGTTTCAGTCGTGCCTACGGACGGGATGATCTCGAATCCGAACCCAGCGATAACGGCTGGGCTACGATCAGCCGCTCCTCCGGGGCTCACAGATTCTGAAGGGGTGCTCCAGCCAAGATCTGAGTGCTTGCGCGCCTTCGGGAGAGCTTCTTTGGACCACGATTCATACCTTGGAGGCAAAAGATGCCTGCCGCAAAAAACGAGGGTCAAAGGGAATCATATCTGTCTCTTTCCCGGCGCTGCCTTAGTGCGATATGTTTACAGACGATCATTTTGAAATAAGAGCCAGCAGGTTCGGCCAAATGTCTTCAATAACCCTTCGAGTTTCGGGCGAAATCCGGTCAGGCCTGCTGGGATTGTTCTGGGGACCTATAAATGGAGTGTTCGGTCTGCATTCATTGTCATTTTTATCAGCCGCCACGCGAAAATCCATGGTTGGAAGCGGTCGAATCACAGGATTCCGCCAGTCCCTATCACGACTGGAATGACCGCATCACTGCTGAGTGCTACCTGCCCAACGGAGCCTCACGCATCCTCGATGGCCAACGGCGGATCGCGAAGATCGTCAACAACTATGCCCGCATCAGCTTCAATTTCGGGCCCACCCTTCTCTCCTGGATGGAGGAACGTGCTCCGCAGGCCTACGAGAAAATGCTGACAGCCGACCGCGAGAGCCTGGAATTGTTCTCCGGACACGGATCGGCGCTGGCGCAGGCTTACCACCACATCATTCTTCCCCTGGCGAACTCGCGTGACAAATACACTCAGATCCTTTGGGGCATCCGGGACTTCCAGCGGCGTTTTGGACGAGATCCTGAGGGCATGTGGCTTCCGGAAACGGCAGTGGATTTGGAGACGCTTGAGATTCTAAGCTCATGTGGAATCAAGTTTACGATCCTCGCCCCACATCAGGCGGGGAAGCTGCGCGTCGATCCAAAGTCGCCCTGGATCAATCTTTACGGCCAGGGCATCGATTCCAGGCGCGCTTACACTTGTAACTTGCCTTCGGGGCGGACTATTGCTCTTTTCTTTTATGACGGAGCAGTCTCACGCGCGGTCGCCTTCGAGAAGTTGCTCTTCGATGGAGCGAACTTCGCACGCCGGTTGGTCGGTCGGTTTGATCCGCAGGGGGCTCCTGCCCAGCTGATACACATCGCCGTTGATGGCGAAACTTACGGGCATCATCATTCTCACGGCGATATGGCACTCGCCTATGCTCTGGATTACATCGAACAAAACAAACTGGCTCGAATTACGAATTACGGAGAGTATTTCGCCCAGAATCCGCCATCCCAAGAAGTTGAAATCCTGGAGAGAACTTCATGGAGTTGTGGGCACGGCGTCGCCCGGTGGCAGAGCAATTGCGGGTGCAATTCCGGGGCGAATAATAACTGGAACCAGGAGTGGCGAAGACCATTGCGCGACGCGCTGGATTGGCTACGTGACAGTCTTGCTGCTCCCTATGAGCGTGGTGCCAAGGAATTGCTGCGCGATCCGTCGAGCGCACGTGACGAATACGTCCGGGCGGTGACGGATCGATCGCCGACTAATTTGGACGCGTTTCTGGCCGAGCATGCTGTCCGAGATTTGTCTTCCGACGAAGAGGTGCGGGCACTAAGGCTGCTGGAGATGCAGCGGCACCTGATGCTCATGTACACCAGTTGTGGATGGTTTTTCGATGAAGCCACAGGTCCGGAAACGGTTCAAGTCCTTCAATATGCAGGCCGAGCAGTACAGTTGGGGGAGCAATTGTTCGGCGGAGATCGCGAAGAACAGTTCCTACAGCGGCTGGAGACGGTCCGAAGCAGTATTCCCGATTTTGGCAATGGTCGCAATATTTACGAGCGATTTGTCCGGCCCGCGATGTTGGATCTCTTCGGTGTCGCCGCCCACTTCGTGATCAGTTCACTGTTTGATGGTTACGACAAGTGGGATTCGGTTTACTGCTACGGCGCCGATTTGCAGGAAGTACAAGTCCTCAAGAACGGAAACACGAAGCTGGCCATTGGCCGAGCCAGGATTACTGCTCGCGTTACTCGGGCTGAGTTGCATTTTAGTTTTGCGGCTCTTTACTGCGGAGACCGGAAGCTTAGTGCTGGCATTCGTCCGTGCCACGGAGATGATGGATTTGACTGGTTTAGTGAGCAAGCCGCCCTGGCTTTTTCAGATTCCGACCTTGCCGCGTGCTTGAGCATCATTAGCGAGTACTTCCGAGGCGCAACCTACTCGCTCAAGTCACTCTTCCGTGATGAGCGAAAGCGTATCATCAGCCAAATCGTTCATGCCACCCTGGTTGATCTTGACGAAGTCTATCGTCGGGCGTATGAGCAACACGCTTCGCTCATCAGCTTTCTCTCTGAACTTCACATCCCGCTCCCAACCATCCTGCGGGTTTCGGCGGAGTTCGTGCTCGGCAACGCCATACAACGCTGCTTAGCTGACGAGAAACCGGATTTTAATCAGCTACGGAGGCTTCTCGATACTGTCCGGCGCGATGGGATCGCTCTTGCCCCCTCCATCAAGCCGGCTCTTAGTCAACGATTTAATGCGCAGGTGGATCGGTGGGCGCAGAAGCCAGAGGATTTGGACATCCTGAAGGGCCTGGACGGGTTGGTCGCGCTCACAAATGTCGGGGCACCCTTCCATCTAGACTTGTGGCAGCCGCAGAACATGTATTACGGCTTGCTCCGCTCCATCTCTGGGCAGACGTCTTCGGTCAATGGCACATGGCTTGAGCACTTCCGTAATCTGGGCGATCGATTGGGAATGGCACCATGCCAGTTCCGCTCTGTTCCCGACCCTACGTCCGATGTAGCGGACCTCGTCTTTTCTAATTCCGAACTCGTGGAACAGGCAACTCGGCTGCAGGCTTGATCAGACCTGGCTGGAAGTGCGAATGAGTGGGACTACAGTCGCGGCATCGGGCGCGAAACGGGTACAATCAAGAGCTTGCCGGGTATGCAGGATATCCGTCGTGGTCTCATCATCGTGAACACCGGCCCAGGTAAGGGCAAGACCACGGCTGCGATGGGAACGGCCTTGCGGGCGGTGGGTCAGGGAATGCGCGTTCTGATGCTGCAGTTTTTGAAGGGCTCCTGGCACTACGGGGAACTGGATGCGGTCCAGGCTTTCGGCGACAAGTTCGTCATGAAACAGATGGGACGTGGTTTCGTGAAGGTTGGGACCGAGAAGCCTGACCCTGAAGATGTACGGATGGTGGAAGAAGCCTGGGCCGAAGGCGCGCTGGCGATCCAATCCGGGACGTGGGACTTGGTCATCCTGGACGAAATCAATTACGCCATCAGTTACGGGATGCTCGATCCGGCGAAGGTGGCCGAGACTCTGAAGAGCAAACCCGAAATGGTGCACATTATCTTGACCGGGCGGAACGCCCATCCGACAATTGTCGCACTTGCTGACACCGTCACCGAAATGCGCCAGGTAAAGCATGCCTATGAAAAGGGCGTGATGGCGCAGAGGGGAATCGAGTACTGAATCGTTGTTGGTGGTTCGTCGTTGGCCATTTCCGCCAACGCGGAGCTTCGATCCCGATTCCACGCCCCGCCAATGACCAACGGCTGAGGACGCACGACTGCTATGACCTGGTTCAAGCGACAATCCGGTGAGCTGGACACCTCGGGCGAGCGCAAGGTGCGCACCGAGGGGCTGTGGGTGAAGTGTGACACTTGCCGGCAGATCATCTGGAAAAAGGACCTGGAGGAGAACCTCAACGTCTGCCCCAAGTGCGACCGGCATTTCCGCATTGATGCCCGCGCCCGCCTGGCGCAACTTCTCGATGACAACGAGTATGAAGTCTCCGAGGCGAATCTGGCTTCCACGGACCCGCTAAAATTCGTGGATCTCAAGGCGTACTCGTCGCGCCTGAAGCAGGCGCAGTTAGACACGGGCCTCAAAGACGCAGTAATCAATGCTCGCGGCAAGTTGAATGGCCGTACCCTAATCGTGAGCTCGATGGAGTACGCGTTCATCGGCGGCAGCATGGGAGCCGTCGTGGGTGAAGCTATCACGCGAGCCATCGAGCAAGCGACAGAAACCCGGGTTCCAATTGTCATCGTTGCCGCTTCGGGTGGGGCGCGCATGATGGAAGGCGTGATCAGCCTGATGCAGCTGGCCAAGATTTCTGCTGCTCTGGCTCGTTTGGATGAGGCCAAAGTTCCGTTTATTTCAGTCCTGACCGACCCAACCACCGGGGGCGTAACTGCCTCTTTTGCCATGCTTGGCGACCTGAACATCGCCGAACCCGGAGCCCTGATCGGATTCGCCGGACCCCGCGTGATTGAGCAGACCATACGGCAGAAGCTTCCTCAAGGCTTCCAGCGGAGCGAATTTCTGCTCGAGCACGGCATGCTGGACGCCGTAGTGCACCGCAAGCAACTGAAGCCATATATCGCACGAGCACTTGAATTTATGGATCAGTCGTCAGTCGCCGGTCGTTAGTCTTCGGCTTAACCCTTGTCTTCCCTCAAGGCCCATCCTTTCCGGTTCAGGTGTTCCGTGGTGCATTCCCATGGCCTCGAAAGGTAAGCGTCAAAGCTGTTAACTTAGAATCTGGGCGGACGACCGACGACCGAAGACTGACCCATGTCCTACGACACCGCGATTGCGCGCATGTACGCGCTGGGCCACGAACTGGCTCAGATGCCATCGCAGAAGTTCGACTTGGCGCACATGCGAGTCTTGTTGGGCGCCCTGGAGAACCCGGAACGGCGCTTTCCGGGCGTGCTGATTGCGGGGACGAACGGCAAGGGCTCGACTGCGGCGACGCTGGCCTCGATTTTGCAGGCCTCGGGCCTGCGCACTGCCCTCTATACATCCCCGCATCTGGCGCGAATCAACGAGCGCATTCAAATCAACGGCGAGCCAATCAGCGACCACGATTTTGCCTTGCTGCATGATGTGGTAGACGGCAGCGCCGAACGCCTGGTCAGCGAGGGCGAGTTGCCCTGGCATCCCAGTTTCTTCGAGATGCTGACGGCTATGGCATTCGAGTGTTTCGCGCGTCGTAAGGTAGAGATCGCAGTCCTCGAAGTGGGCATGGGCGGGCGACTGGATGCTACCAACGTCATCGAGCCGCGGGTGAGCGTCATCACGGATATCTCGCTGGACCACCAGAAGTTTCTGGGCAATACCGTGGCTGAAATCGCGCGTGAAAAGGCAGGGATCATCCGCCCCGGCGGAGTGGTGGTCACGCTGCCGCAGCAACCGCAAGCCAACTCCGTGATCGGGAACGCGATTCTGGAACTGGGTGCGGAGGCGGTGAGCGCGGTGCCGTATGTGCCGCCCGTGAGTCCGGCTAGTACCCCGTACCTGGTAGGCAATACCCAGCAAAGGATGGTTGCTCGCTATCCACTGCGGGTCATGGGCCAGCAAATTCTGGCCGAGACCCCGCTGATCGGACGCCATCAATTGAGAAATGTTGCATTGGCGATTGCAACAGCGGAAGAACTTGGCCGGCAGAGTTTCCCGATTACGGCTACCTCGATTGAGCGTGGCATCCGGGAAACGCGTTGGCCGGGGCGATTTCAAGTGGTGCCATCGAGCGACGACGGCACGCCCGAATATGTTCTTGATGTGGCGCACAACCCGGCCGGCGCATGGGCTCTGCGTTCGACTCTAGCGGCTGCTTATTCGGATCGCTCCCTGACGTTTATTTTCGGCGCCATGCGGGACAAGGCGATCGGCGAGATGGCAGAAATTCTGTTTCCGCTGGCGGAGCGGGTGATTGCCACCCGCGCCGACAATCCGCGTTCCGCCTGGCCGGGGGAGATCCGCCAAGCGGCATCCCGGACAGCGACCCAGATCGAGGAGGCCCCGGATGTGGCCGCCGCCATCACACTAGCACGAACTCCGGTGCGGCCCACCACGGTGGTGGTTGTCACCGGCTCGATATACATTGTAGGAGAGGCGATGCGACGGCTGGGTGTGCGCATCTAAAAAAACGTGGCTTCTGTGAAGACACCGTCTACCGATATTGAGAACAGCGCGGTTGAAGGGGCGGGGATGGCAACCAATTTGCGCCCGGCCCAATCGGCGGGGCTCAGCGTGTTCAGGCGCTATGGATTGCTCAGCCGCTTGCGTTCGTATTTTATCTTCGATCCGCTCATCTGGATCTACACCGTTGTCCTGGGAATTATTTCCATCCCGGTTTCCCTGTTCGGCGAGAAGGGCCGCATTCTGCACGGTTTCGCGCGCTTCTGGTCAGAACTGATCATGAAGACTATTGCTTCGCCGGTGACGGTGAGCGGGCTCGAAAAGCTTGACCTCGCGCGGCCTTACGTCTATGCCGTAACCCATGCCTCTGCACTCGACATTCCAGTTTTGTACGTCTACCTGCCCTTCCAGTTTCGCATCGTTTTCAAGAAGGAATTGCTGTCTTATCCAATTGTCGGCTGGCACCTGAAACGCTCAGGACAGATCTGTATTGACCAGCAGAACCCAGGATCGATCGGCAGTATTCGTGCGGCGCTGAAGAGTCTAAAGGCCGGCCTGCCACTCGTGATCTTCCCTGAAGGCGGCCGCACCCCCGACGGCCAGGTCAAACCATTCTTGCCCGGCGCCTTTTTCCTGGCGCTCAAGGCGCGGGTGGATGTTGTTCCGGTTGCGCTGGTGGGCACCTATGAACTACTGCCAATGGACACCTATCACATCAAATGCCGCCCGCTGGAGATGCGGATCGGACAGCCCATCTCGACCGCCGAATACAAGATGCGGGACATGGAAGTCCTCTCGGCGAAGGTGCAGAAAGCTGTGGAGGATTTGTACTACAGGAATGTTTAACCAAGGCTAGCCGCTAATCACTGGTTCTGCTCCCGGGCGTCCGAGGCTTGGGCTGAGGCAGGTAAGCGGATTTCTTCCAGTCTCTCAGCCATTGCGTACTTCAACTCCTCAATCCCTTTTCCCGTTACCGCGGAGATAGGGAGCAACTCCAGATCGTTCTTCTTGCAGTAGCGCTTGAGCTTCGCCAGCTTTTCTTTATTGGCAACGTCGATCTTGGAGGCCACCATGATTACTGGTTTCAGCTCCAGATGAGCTCCGAAGCTCGCCAGTTCTTCGGCAATGACTTCGACATCTTTCACTGGATCTGGCCGGCCGCTGGCATCAGAGATATCCACCAGGTGCAGCAGCAGGCGCGTCCGCTCGATGTGCCGCAAGAATTGCGTGCCCAGTCCCGCTCCGGTGTGCGCGCCTTCGATCAGACCGGGGATATCGGCAACCACAAAGCTTTTCTCGTCGGGCGGTTGTCCCGCCACCACCACGCCCAGATTGGGCTGCAACGTGGTAAACGGATAGTCGGCGATCTTAGGACGGGCGGCCGAGATACGTGAGATCAGTGTGGACTTACCCACGTTGGGATAACCCACCAGGCCCACGTCGGCGAGCAGCTTTAGTTCCAGCCGGAAAACCCGCTCTTCGCCTGGCCGCCCCGGTTCGTGCTCCCGCGGCGCCTGATGGGTTGAGGTGGCAAACCGCGCATTTCCGCGCCCGCCGCGTCCGCCGCAGGCAATAACGATTCGATCGTCGGGACGGGAGAAGTCGTGAATTTTTTCTCCCGTTTCATCATCGTATACAATCGTGCCTACCGGGACTTTCAGAATGACCTTTTCTCCCTCGCGACCGGTTCGGTTCGAGCCTTCTCCGTGCCGGCCTCGTTGGGCTTTGTATTCCGGATTGAAACGGAAGTGCACCAGCGTATTGTGACGTTCACTCGACTCCATGATTACGTCGCCACCCTTGCCGCCGTCTCCGCCCGAGGGGCCGCCGCGCGGGACAAACTTCTCCCGCCGGAAGGCCATGCAGCCATTGCCGCCGTCGCCAGCTTTGACTCGGATTTTAGCTTCGTCAATGAACATTAGTCGTCAGTCTTCGGTCGGCAGTGGTCTCGCCAGCCGTGCCCTCGCCTGTCCTGGCCGGACAAGGCAGAGATCGATCGGAGTAGGTAGCATCACAAGTCGTGCCACCACTCAAGAAAACTGTCACCAGTCGGGGGCCACGGCTTCCAGAGGTCGCTGACGAATCCTACCGGTACCTCAACGGCTGCAGCTGGCATTGAAGAATTTTTCAATTGAGCATTGAGGCGCTGCTGCACCACCCGAGTCCTCCGCCAGCTAGCCTGTTGAGTTGGATACCTTTGTGCGCAAAAAAGCCCCGGCCCGCGCCGAGGCTCCGGGCCGCCTGACTAGCTCCCTGCGACCCTGCATTGATCTTCCGAACCCGCTACTTCGCTTCGAGCGGCTCGATCATTACAAACTTGCCCATCGAGCCCTTGTCCAGGAATTTGATGCGGCCGCTGATCCTGGCAAAAAGGGTATCGTCTTTGCCGCGACCGACGTTCAGGCCGGGCTTTACCCGAGTTCCGCGTTGGCGAACGATGATGGTTCCGCCCGGGACCACTTGTCCGCCGAAGGCCTTAAAGCCTAAGCGCTGCGCATTTGAGTCGCGACCGTTGCGTGAACTACCTAAACCTTTTTTGTGTGCCATAGCTTGGTTTCCAGTTGCTAGTGTCTGGTTTCCGGTTGGTTGTCAGCTCTCAGCTATCAGCAGGGCGGGCAGGATGCCCGCAGCGGACAACGGACGAGACGCTGGCGTTACTTTTTCTTCTTCGGCGCGGCCTTTTTTGCCGCCGGTTTCTTGGCCGCACCCTTCTTCGCAGCCGGTGCCCTGGCTACTTTTGCCTGGGCCTTGGCGGCTTCTTCTATCGCAACGGACGCGAGCTGCTTCGGTTTTGCTTCCGTTTTCGGAAGTTCGGGGGCCGTGAATTTTTGTCCATCCACGGTGATTTCCGTGATGCGCACTGCAGTAAATCCCTGCCGATGTCCACGCAGCTTCTTGTACTGCTTTTTGCGCTTGTAATGAAAAACCAGGATCTTCGCGCCGCGGCCTTGCTCCACAACTTGACCGGTCACGACGGCCCCGCTCTGGGGTCGGCCGATCTGGCCGGGCTCGCCCGAGACCGCTAGCACATCGTTGAACTCAATTTTTCCGTCGGTGCCGTTGCCCTGACTCTCCAGTCGAATCACGTCGCCGGGCGCCACCCGGTACTGCTTTCCTCCGGCGCGGATGACCGCGTACATACCTATGCCTCCGTCCAATCGATGCCCGTCGCGACCAGGCGCGATCCGGGAAACCTGCTGATTTTCCTGTGCTTGCTCTTTCCGCGTCGGCGCTTTCGGCAACGAGTGCGGGACGGCTCCAGAACGGAACCGCGAGTACAGGCAAACTGAACTATTCTAGCGTGCGCTGTGGAAAAGCGTCAAACTCGGTGCCGGGGCGGGCCGGGGCGGGGGCGGGGCGGCTTGAACAAACTCCACTAGCACCGACCATTCTGAAGGAAGGAAGACTTCCGGTCCTGATGTGCCCGCCTGAGGGACGTCGCAGGGACCGCGCGCATCGGTACTGCCGCCGGAAGTGAGGGTCGATCGGCTTCACGCCAGATCCGTCGCCAGCTCAGGATGACGCCTCCTAGCTGACCCATTCCCTTCCTTCCTTTGAGGTTTTCGCCTTCCTGTGCGACAATCTCTCGCCGAACCGGAGGGAGCCTCATGCCGAAGCGTCTTTTGACCGTTCTGATGTGTGTTCTTGTACTCAGCTTTGCCAGCTTGGCCGCGTCCAAGAAGTCCGCCGCCGCGTCGGGCGCTCCGGACAAGGCATATCTGGAGAAACTCATGGCAGGCTGGAGTTCTGGGGATCCGGCCAACATGGCCCAGTACTACGACCAGGGTACCTACACCTTCTTCGATATCGCGCCCCTGAGGTACAGCAATTGGGCGGAGTATCAGAAGGGCGTGACCGAGCTGCTGAAGGGTTATAAGAGTCTGAAGCTAACCCTGAACGACGATGCCCAGATCCACACGGAAGGCAACCTGACCTGGGCCGACGCCACCATTAAGGAAGACGCAGTCACGGTGGCCGGCAAGCACGAATTGGCTACTCTGCGCTGGACGGTCATCTTCCAAAAGGAAGGCGGCAAGTGGTTGATCGTGCACGAACACACGTCTGCGCCCTTGCCGTAAATTTTGCGGGAAAGATGAAGTCGTTCAAATTGCAGATTGGGGATTTCAGATTGAAGACAATCCAAGTCTAAAATTCTGAAGGTCCTGATCTCCAGTACTCCCCAATCTGCCATCTAGAATCTAAAATTTAAATCGAAGATCCGATTCCGAGCCCCAAATTCCTAACCTCTTCACCTGTACGCCTTCACGAAGCAGTACACCGTCATGGCCGCGCCCCCACCAGGATGACGAACCGCCGCACCCACGTCTGGGGCAGCCTCTATGCCTACGCCACCGCCGAAATAACCGCCACACACCGCAACCGCTAGCTCGAAAATCGATGCTCCCACGATGGCTGCGGTCGTGGCGTCATCTCCAACGCTCAAACCCTGCCCTCCCGCCAGGCGCTTGCCAAACACGAAGAGCAGCGTCGTTCCCAGCATCAGCCAGGGCAGTGCATGAACGTGTGTGCTGGCGTCTTGAGCAGCAGAAGCTGGTGAGCATCAGTGGCAGCAACACCGGCCTGGGCACATCCAGCCGGTTGCGATACGCCCCTCCGCTCGCTGTTACTCCCGTCCAAAGGGCGAGAGCGTTGGTGGCGTGGGC
>Ga0209526_10001862_pt1 | contig 14125 bp, 9 predicted proteins | sample JacPinW_OM2H0_M1_FD_188566 | JGI IMG/M metagenome (GOLD analysis project Ga0209526, IMG submission 188566) | Forest soil microbial communities from Algoma, Ontario, Canada - Jack Pine, Ontario site 1_JW_OM2H0_M1 (SPAdes) (version 2) | ecosystem: Environmental > Terrestrial > Soil > Boreal... | reverse complement strand
CCGCGAACAGTTGGTGATGTCGCTGGTCTCGATGATCGGGCCGCGGCCGAACCTATTGGGGCACGAGGCCGGCTCGCATTATCGGCTGGAAGTGACGCAGCCGATCCTGACCGACGGCGATCTGAAAAAGATCCACGCGATCGAGAAGCTGGTCAGCGCCTTCCGCACCGATACGCTCGATGCGACCTGGCCGGCCTCGGAGGGCGCGGACGGGATGATGCCGGCGCTCGACCGCCTTTGCTGCGAGGCGACGGAAGCAGTGCTGGCTGGCCACAATATCCTAATCCTCTCCGACCGCGCCACCGCGGCCGACCGGGTGCCGATCCCGGCCTTGCTCGCGACCTCGGCGGTGCACCATCATTTGATCCGGCAGGGTCTGCGCACCTCCACGGGCATCGTCGTCGAGACCGGAGAGGCGCGCGAGGTGCATCATTTCTGTGCGCTCGCCGGCTACGGCGCGGAGGCGATCAACCCCTATCTCGCCTTTACCACTCTCGAGCAGCTTCGCGTCGAGAACGACCTGCCGCTCAGTGCCGAGCAGGTGCAAACCAACTACATCAAGGCGGTCGGGAAGGGCATCCTCAAAGTCATCTCCAAAATGGGGATCTCGACTTATCAGTCGTATTGCGGCGCGCAGATCTTCGATGCCGTGGGTCTGGCCAGTGATTTCGTCGAGAAATATTTCACCGGCACAGCCACGACTATCGAAGGGGTTGGGCTGCGCGAGATCGCTCAGGAAGCGGTCGAGCGGCACAGACAAGCCTATGGGGACAACCCGCTCTACCAGGACATGCTGGATGCCGGCGGCGACTACGCCTTCCGCCTGCGCGGTGAGGACCATGCCTGGACGCCGGAATCGGTCGCCAAATTGCAGCATGCGGTGCGCGGCAATTCACAGACCGAATACCGGGCCTTTGCCGCCACGATCAACGACCAGAGCGAGCGGCACCTGACGATCCGCGGACTGATGTCGTTCAAATTCGCCGACGAAGCGGTGCCGCTCGACGAAGTCGAGCCGGCGAGCGAGATCGTCAAGCGGTTCGCGACCGGCGCGATGAGCTTCGGCTCGATCAGCCGCGAGGCGCACACGACTTTGGCGATTGCGATGAACCGCATCGGCGGCAAGTCCAATACCGGCGAAGGCGGCGAGGAGGCGCAACGCTTCAAGCCGCTGCCCAATGGCGATTCGATGCGCTCGGCGATCAAGCAGGTTGCCTCGGGCCGCTTCGGCGTCACGACCGAATACCTCGTCAATGCTGACGATCTGCAGATCAAGATGGCGCAGGGCGCCAAGCCCGGGGAAGGCGGCCAACTCCCCGGCCGCAAGGTCGACAAGGTCATCGCGGGGGTGCGCTACTCGACCCCCGGTGTCGGCCTGATTTCGCCGCCGCCGCATCACGACATTTACTCGATCGAGGATCTGGCGCAGCTGATCCACGATCTGAAAAACGCCAACCCCCGGGCGCGCATCTCGGTGAAGCTCGTCTCCGAAGTCGGGGTCGGGACCGTCGCGGCCGGGGTCAGCAAGGCGCGCTCCGACCACGTCACAATCGCCGGGTTCGAAGGCGGCACCGGTGCCAGCCCGCTGACTTCGCTGACCCATGCCGGTTCGCCCTGGGAGATCGGTCTCGCGGAAACCCAGCAGACCCTAGTGCGCAACGGGCTGCGCGGCCGCATCGCGGTGCAGGTCGATGGCGGGCTGCGTACCGGTCGCGATGTCGTGGTCGGGGCAATGCTCGGCGCCGACGAGTTCGGCTTTGCGACTGCACCCCTGATCGCGGCCGGCTGCATCATGATGCGCAAGTGCCATCTCAACACCTGCCCGGTCGGCATCGCGACCCAAGACCCGGTATTGCGCAAGCGCTTCACCGGCCAGCCCGAGCACGTCATCAATTTCTTCTTCTTTGTCGCCGAGGAAGTCCGCGAGCAGATGGCGAAGCTCGGCTTCCGCACCTTCAACGAGATGATCGGCCGGGTCGACAAGCTCGACATGGTGCGGGCGATCGATCACTGGAAGGCCAAGGGGATCGACCTCTCGCGGCTGTTGTATCAAGAGCCGGCCAAGTCCGGGGTCGCGATCTACAATTGCGAGCGACAGCAACATCACCTCGACAAGGCGCTCGACAACGAGCTGATCGCCGAGGCGCAGGCGGCGCTAGAGAGCCGCGAGCCGGTGCGCATCGAGCACCCGATCCGCAACGTCCATCGCACCGTCGGCGCGATGCTGTCGGGCGAAGTCGCGCGCCGCTACGGCCATGGCGGTCTTCCGCAGGACACCATCTGGGCGACGTTCCGCGGCAATGCCGGGCAGAGCTTCGGTGCTTTTCTCGCGCATGGCGTTACCCTTGAGCTTTACGGCGACGCCAACGACTATACCGGCAAGGGCCTGTCGGGCGGGCGCCTGATCGTCCGCCAGCCCGCGGAGGCGCGGCGCGAGCCGACCGAGAACATCATCATCGGCAATACCGTGCTCTACGGCGCGATCGCGGGCGAGGCCTACTTCGAGGGTGTCGCGGGCGAACGCTTCGCGGTGCGCAACTCGGGCGTGGTCGCTGTCGTCGAGGGCACGGGTGACCACGGCTGCGAATACATGACCGGCGGAGTCGTCGCCGTGATCGGCGATACCGGGCGCAACTTCGCCGCCGGCATGTCGGGCGGCATCGCCTATGTCTGGGACCCGAAGGGCCGCTTTTCGAACCTGTGCAATCGTAACGAGGTCGAGCTCGAACCGATCGCAGCCACCGAGCCCGACGACGGTGCTGACCCCGACGACCGGCCGCGACAGCGCGCATCGAGCGTCCATGACAGCGGCATGGGCGACCCACTGCGCTTCGATGCCGCAAGATTGCGCATTCTGCTCGAGCGCCACCACCTGTTCACCGGCAGCTCCCGGGCGCGCAGTCTTCTGGAGGACTGGGGCAATACTGTCGCGTCTTTTGTGAAAATCACGCCAAAGGACTACCGCCGCGCTTTGCTGGAATTGCAGGCCGAGCGGCTCTCGGCTCGCACGGAAGCGGCCGAATGATGCGACCGCCCTTTTTGTCATCCCAGCGAAAGCCGGGACCCATTCCGCCATGGGCACCGGCCTTCGCCGGTGTGGCGAACCATGGGTAGGCCGACTGGCTTTCTCGAGATCGAGCGCCGCGACCGCCCCTATGAGAAGCCGGAGATCCGCAGCCGCAGCTGGAAGGAGTTCGTCAAGCCGCTGCCCGATGCCGAGAACCGCAAGCAAGCGGCGCGCTGCATGGATTGCGGTATCCCGTTCTGCCACGAGGGCTGCCCGGTCAACAATTTGATCCCGGACTGGAACAACCTTGTCTACCGCGATCAATGGCTGGCGGCGCTCAAGATGCTGCACTCGACCAACAACTTCCCGGAGTTCACTGGCCGCGTCTGTCCCGCGCCCTGTGAAGCGGCGTGCACGCTCAACATCGACGACAATCCGGTCACGATCAAAACGATCGAATGCGCAATCGTGGACCGGGGGTGGCAGGAGGGGTGGATCGAGCCCGTAGTACCGCCGCGGCGAAGCGACAAGCGGGTCGGGGTCGTTGGCTCGGGCCCCGCCGGGCTCGCCTGTGCACAGCAGCTGGCACGCGCCGGGCATTCCGTGACCGTGTTCGAAAAGGCCGACCGGCTCGGCGGCTTGCTGCGCTACGGCATTCCCGACTTCAAGATGGAAAAGCAGCTGATCGACCGTCGTGTCGACCAGATGGAGGCCGAGGGGGTCCTCTTCCGGACCGAGGTCGAGGTCGGCGTCGATCTGTCGATCGCCTCACTGCTCGACGAATTCGACGCCCTTGCGATGACCGGCGGTGCAGAGCAGCCGCGCGACCTCGAAGTGCCCGGCCGCGAGCTCGACGGCATCCATTTCGCGATGGATTTTCTGCCGCAGCAGAACAGACGCAACGCCGGCGACAACGAAGAACGGGCCGCACCCCACGGGACTATCACTGCCAGGGGCAAGCATGTCGTGGTGATCGGCGGCGGCGACACCGGCTCCGACTGCATCGGCACCTCGGTGCGCCAGGGCGCGCTGTCGATAACCCAGCTCGAAATCCTGCCCAAACCGCCGGACCGCGAGAACAAGGGGCTGACCTGGCCCGACTGGCCGCTGAGATTGCGCACCTCGTCCTCGCAGGAGGAAGGTTGTGAGCGCGATTGGGCGGTATTGGCAAAGCGCGCTATCGGTGAGGCCGGCCGCGTTACGGAACTCGAATGCGTACGCCTCGACTGGCTGAGGAGCCCGGATGGCCGCTTCGTCATGCAGGAAATCCCAGACAGCGACTTCACGTTGAAGGCCGACCTGGTGCTGTTGGCCATGGGGTTCTTGGGTCCTCGCATCCCCGGCATGGTTGAACAATCCCGAGTTGACCTCGACCTCCGCGGCAATATCCGCGCGAGCACGATCGATTACCGTACCACGATCCCGAAATTCTTCGCCGCCGGCGACATGCGCCGCGGCCAGTCGCTCGTGGTCTGGGCCATTCGGGAAGGCCGCCAATGCGCTCGCGCCATCGACGAATTTCTGATGGGCACGAGCCTGCTGCCGCGGTGAAGGATATCCCCGGTCTTTTAGCCGCCCGCTTGGCTTGCGGTTATCGAGCCACCGGCGCGTTGTCGCCCGCAAGTCTCCTGACGAGCGGTTGTGGTCTCGCAACTCAGTCTCGTTGACTGGGCTGGGCTGGCAGCAACGGCGGCCGGCGCCGCACTGCTCTACACGCTGACCGGCTTTGGCTTCGCGGTTCTCTCGACCCCGGCCTTCCTGCTGTTTGTCGATCCGCCTCAGGCGATCCAGCTCGTCATCATCATTTCAACGGCGCTGTCGATTACTACCCTGCCGGGACTGTGGCGAGCGATCGCCCCGGCATTGCTCCTGCGGCTGACGCTCGGCAGTATAGCCGGATTGCCGCTCGGGCTCGTTGCCCTCCGCCATGCCGATCCGGTCGTGGTCCGCCGGCTAATCGGAGCCACGATCCTGGCCTTGACCGCGGTCATCTGCTGGGTCCGGCTCCGCGGACCGGACAGGCACACAGCTCTGCTCGGCATGAGACCCAGTCGCGACCTTGCAGTCGGGGTGATATCGGGTACCGCAACCGCGCTCGTCGGAATGGCGGGTCCGCCGGTCCTGATCTATTTGCTGCTCGCCCGAGCACCGCCGCCAACCGTCCGCGCGACGCTCCTCTCGTTTTTCGGGATCGTCTACGCGGCAGCGTTGCTCTCCCACGCCGTCGCTGTCGGCATCTCCGCCAGCACCTGGATCGGGGCGGGCGTCTTGATCCCGTTCGCCGCGCTCGGCGCCATTGCCGGCCGGCCGCTCGGCGACCGCCTCGGCGTCCAGGCGTTTGCTACGCTCGCCATCGTGGTTCTGGCCACCGCGGGGCTCTACACCCTTGCGGCGCCGGCCGGCCCTGCTACCCGCCAGTAATGGCTAATCATCCGAGCTGGGGCCCGGCGACGCAGACATGGTGACGCCAGCGGGAAGTGCGGGTAGTATTAGGTTGCGACGCCTCCAGGCCTCACGGCCTGCGCAGAAGTCGAGGGAAGGTGCGGTCGAGTCTTGCGTATTGTTAACGGTAACTCTGTAAGCGCGTGGGTGGCATCATGATCGGCCCTCCAGGATTGCCGAAGTTTGGACGTCGTGTGTTTTCCTTTGCTGCGCCTAAGCCGGCTCCCCCGGGGTCGCACCACCACACCAGGAAATGGGTAACCGGCCTCTACCTCGCGGGAGTGCTTGCCCATTTCAGTCACCACATGGTCGACCTGCCTGACGGCAGCAACCCCTCCTTTGAAGCGCTGACGAGCGCCCCGTTGAGCCTTGTCTGGCCCGCCGACTTGATCGGAACGCTGCTCGATCGAGGCTGAACGCAACGCGAAGATCGGCGTGGGCGCGCGAGATTCGAGCACGGCATGGGTAGGACGCCAGAGAATCCCCGCCTCTAATCGGTCCTCTGGGGCGTCATCATCAGACCGGTGAACACGAGGATATAGAACAGCGCCGAAAGCCGCGGCGCTTCGAGGAGATAATCAAACACGCAGGAGCAGAGAAACGCCAGCAGCGATGCCGCAACGGCGGCCGCCATACGGTTGCCCCGCGCCATCGCGCGCACAGCGCCAGCGATCGCCGTTCCGGCGAGCAGAACGAACGAGACCAGCCCCAATACGCCGCCCTCAAACAAGCTCATCAGATATTGGTTGTGGATTCGCCAGATGCGGTGCTGGTCATCGGTGAAATACCAGCGCTCCGTCCCTCGAGAGAAATCCCCATTGACGAGGATATTGCGGTGTTGCGGATCAAACAGTCGAATATGACCGATTTCGATCGTGGTACCCGGGATCGAGTCGAACAAGGCCAATTCGACCGGTCGCTTGAACCATCCGAGGACTGCGTCCTTGTCGAGGCCGGCAGTCGAGATCACCGCGCCGAAATCCTCCCATATCCCCGAGCCGCGGGGCCGGAATGTCGAGGCACTGCAGTTGTCCGAGTAGAGCAGCAGCTTCTCGCAGAGGATTACAGATAGCGCACCTTTGCCATTGGGTGATCGCAAGGCGCCGAAAAGCCGATATTCCTGGTCGGGATCGACCGGAACTTTCTGCCCAAAATAGGTCCTCAGTCCGCCGGTCACGGACAGAAAGGGGTAGCCCCCATCGTGCTCGACGACAAAGTTCGTGGGAAATCGGCCGTCGGGTTTGCGGGCAAGAACGACGCGCGGGTAGGTTCCCAGCCCCATGCCAAAGAGTGCCGTGAACAGGCTGTCGTCGCGCAGTCCCAACCCGCCGGTCCAATTGCTCTCTCGATAGATGAGGTCGCGTGTCACGTTCTGCAGCCGCTTGGTCATGACGCGCGTATCGAGAGCGGCGATGACGATGACGCCGACCAACAATAACGGCAGGGCCGCGAGCACCGCCGAGGCAAAGGTGCTTTTCTGACCTCGGCGACCCGCCCAAGCCCAGCCCAAGGAGGCTGCAAACGTCGCAGCCAGCGCAGCAGCGTAGGCAGCACGCGCAAAAGTGACCACGAGGGCGTAACTGGCGCAAATGACGACGCCGAACATTGCCAGTAGCGTCAACGGGCGTGGCCGGTGCAGACAGACGAACACAAACGGCAGCGCCATTGCGATATAGGCGCCGATATGGCCGCCGCCCACATGCATGCTGGAGAAGGTGCCGACGACGCGGTAACCGGTGGAGAAGTCGAAGAGACCGGTGAAAACGGCGCGCTCGGCCAATGTCGCCGCCGCTACCAGAGCCAGCCCGGCCATCATGCCGGCGCCCAGCCAAGCCATCGCGTCGCCGCGCGTCCGCATTCTCTCGCGCAGGAAAGGTAGCAATGCCAACGCGATGAAGAACCCCTTCGCCAGTCGCAGCGCATTGTCGGGCCGGAGATAGGGATTATCCGACCCGCCCTCCGGTCCCGGCAATGCAAGCCCGAGGGCGATGCTCAGCAGAGAGCTGACGAGGGCGAGCGCGAGCACTATGCCGGGGAAGCCTGCGACAACGAAATCGGTGCGCTGAGGCGGCGCTCGCAGGACCAAAATCCCGATCGTGACGAGGACAAACGGGTCCGACTCGCCGAGGTACATCCATCCAGTCCAAGGCGTAAGATCGAGCGCCGGCAACGCGGCAGGGATGATCGCCAGCCAGAGGGCAGGCCAGCGCCACAATGCCAGCGCATAGAGCCCAAGAGCGACGCCCAAGACCCATCGTGACAGCGGGTAGTTTGCAGCGATAGCGAGCGCCGATGCGAGGCACACCGCCGCTACGGCGAACCCCGCCAGCATCGTCGCACGATCGACTCGGCTCGTCTTGTCTGATATGAGGCCGCCACTGTCTCGTGGAACGGACGCGCGTTCGTCAACTGCGATCCGAAGCGGGGCAGTCGTTCTCGTCTGGACGACTGGCTTGCTTGTCGGCTCCGGTCCTAGGACAGCGACCTGCGAACTTCTCCTCCGCTCTGGCACCGGATCCCTGTTGCGTCGGGTCTCGTCTTCGACCAGTGCAATCATCGCGCCGATGAGCAAAGCCATCACGGCATCGGTGATCTCCGCCGTGCGGTTGGGCAAATAGCTCTGCGCTTGACTGGTGATGAACAGGATCACCGCGACGACAAATGTGGATGACCGAAGCCGAAGTCCGGCTCGCGAGAGGAGCCAAATCGAGCTACCGAAAAGAAAAAATTTTTGCAGAAATGCTAAAACGCCGATCTCGATAGATCCGGACATGAAACCAAGAAATGGAATCCAGCCGAAAGCACGGCCTGAGGCCAAAAATTCGAATGGCTCGAGCCGCTCGGCGATGACATAGCCGCAAAAGGCCAGAGCGATGAGGGTGACGCGCAGACGCGTGCCGACGGCGGGTATGGCCCACACGCAAAAGGCCAACCCCGCTCCGGCGACCTCGGCCATAGTCAGCGTCGTGTCGACTATCAGCACCTTGGCGAACATCACGGACCCGACGAATAGCGGAAACAGCAGCCAAGCACGCTTCTGTCCCCCAATGGCCTCGACGAGCACGCCGATCGTCAGCCAGATCGTCGTGTAGCGGAAGAGATCGTAGCCCGTCAGGGTCGGATGCAGGATGACCGGCTTGAGGGCGTCCCAGTATTTGTGCAGGTCGATCGTCGGGACGTAAGGGTAGAGGCGGTAGCCTGCCCACGCGCTGAGAAGCAAAGTCGGAACGCGGTTGGATGCAATCTCCCGAAGCAGTGGCCAGCGGAAGTTTCCGCCAGTCACGCCGCCGCCAATCGCACCTAGCAACGTCCCGACGACATTTGCATAGAGGTCGGTTGCCGCGGTTTGGCGACTGTCGTCATAATACTGCGCCAGTTCCATGCAGGTGCTGAGGATCGCCCCGGCAGCGACCGCAATCAGTATCCGCTTCGCCGCGCTCCCAATCCCACTAATGGCAAGGACCGCAAAAAAGCCGAACGGCGTATAAAGCGCGATATTGGCAATAAAATCACCGCGGCCCGGCGCCTCGGCCCAGCTGTTGAAGAGCGCGCGCGCTGCCGCGATGAGACCAGCGGTCGGTTGGCGAAACGTGAAGGGGTAGAGAGAACCGTAGACAATGACGGCGATCATGATCGCCGTTGCGATCGAGAAGTTCCTGCGCAGTCGCAATCCTCCTATGTCGGATCCTCAGCGATGTTGTCCGGAAATTACAACCGTTCCGGATTAGGGATGCAAACGCAGCAGTAGAGAACGCCGGCGGCGCGATCTCGGGGCTTTTAAGCTTTCGGCCCCCGTGTCCGGGTGCGCAACAGGCGGTACCAGACGGCAATGGCCAACAGGACGACGAGGAAACCGACGAGGAGGAATGGCGATAGCCAGCTCTGCGACTGCGTCTCGCCGCCAACTCGGATCATGACCCGGGCGACGTAATCCGCGCTGCCGGCCTCGGCGCCCCACAAGCCGTCACGGTCGGCGTCGAAGACGAATTTCCCGGTGGCGTCGGTGCGGCCGGTCAGCGCGGTGCGGTTCGGATCGCCGGGAGCGAACACCCGCACCTCGGCGTTCGCCATGGGTTTCCCGTCCGGTGTCGCGAACTGTACGGTGACCTCGTGCCGTGCAAACAAATCGAACGCGCCGGACGGCGATGCCGCAAGGAGACACACGAGCGCGAACGTTGCCGGGAATACGGCGGCAGCTTGGCCCCCGCGGCCACCCAGGCGCCGCCGCGCGAACGGGGAAGTGAGTCTCGACACGCGATCAAAGATAGCGATGTTCTCGGCGAGTGCCACACCGCCGCCGGCACTTGCCGAACCGCCCACCGCATGGCACAAGCAAAGGAGCATGCCGGATTTCGCGCTTGAACGCCGGTGCAAGGGGCTAGTGTGCGGCATCGACGAGGCCGGGCGGGGGCCGCTTGCCGGGCCTGTGGTCGCAGCTGCGGTGATCCTCGACCCCCGCCGTTTCCCTAAACTGCTCCGCGACGAGCTCGACGATTCGAAGGTGCTGACCCGCGAACAGCGCGAGGCGTGCCACGGCACGCTCCGGCAGTGCGTCGATCGCGGAGCCGCGCGGATCGGGGTCGGCGCGGCAAGCGTGCACGAAATCGACCGCGTCAACATCCTGCGCGCGAGTTTGTTGGCGATGGCGCGCGCCGTCGCCGTGCTCGGGATCTGTCCTGATGTGGCGCTCGTCGACGGCAGCATCGCCCCGCCCATCGCCGCCGCAGTGCAGACCGTCGTCAAAGGCGATTCGCTGAGCTTCTCGATCGCTGCGGCCTCCGTAATCGCCAAGGTAACACGCGACCGCATCATGCGCGGCTTGGCGCCGCGCTACCCCGGCTACGGCTGGGACACCAATGTCGGATACGCGACACGCGAGCACGGCGATGCCATCCGCCGACTGGGTATAAGCCGCCATCATCGGCTCTCGTTTGCGCCGGTAAGGCTCGCCGCCGAACGGGAGCTCCCGCTTCTCGCGGCACTCGAAGCGGAGCTCTCGTAGGGATTTGGGGAGAGTGCCGCGATCGCGTGCTGCGCGACCTTCTTCATCAACGTCGGCAGCGCGTGATCGCCGAGCCGTTCGACCGGACTCCACAGTCCTTCGGTGGTCCCGACACCCGACACGACCGCGAGCTCGAGTTGAAAATGGGTAAAGCCGTGGCGCACGGTGCCGGGCAGCGGCGACCACGCGATCGCAACAGGTGCGCTCCGCACCGCCTCGGCGAATGTCCATGGCGCGGTGCGCCAGGGCGTCGAGGGGATCTCGATCATGCCGCCGAGCAGGCCCCGCTCCGGGCGGCGGCGGAGCAGCACCGAGCCGTCCGCCCTGATGAGCCAGAACGCGACGCCGTAGCGCAATGGTCGTTCCGGCTTCTCGGCCCGGACTGGGAAGTCTTCGGCCAGCCCGGAAGCCGCGCCGGCGCAGGAAGCTCGCCACGGGCAAAGAACACAGCGCGGCCGGCGCGGCGTGCAGATCGTGGCACCAAGATCCATCAGCGCCTGGGCAAAGTCGCCGGTGCGCTGCTCCGGAACCAGTGCCGCAGCGAGTGCCGCGAGGCGCGGCTTCGACGCCGGCAACGGCTCCCGCACCGCAAAGAGTCGGGCAATGACGCGCTCGACATTACCGTCGATCACGGCCTCTCGCCGGTCGAAGGCGATCGCGGCGATCGCCGCCGCGGTGTAGTCGCCAATCCCCGGCAAAGCCCGCAATGCCTCGATCTCGTCAGGAAAGATGCCGTCATGCCGGTCGACCACGGCGCGGGCGCAGGCGTGGAGATTGCGGGCGCGGGCGTAATAGCCGAGCCCCTGCCAAAGCCACAGGACCTCGCCGAGCGAGGCCGCGGCGAGCGCCGAGATATCGGGCCAGCGCGCCATGAATCGGTCAAAATAAGGTCCGACCGTTGCTACTGTCGTCTGCTGCAGCATGATCTCGCTGAGCCACACACGGTAGGGATCGGGACGCATGCCGGGCGGCGACCGCCAGGGTAGATTACGGCGGTGGCGGTCATACCAGGCCAAGAGGACGGCAGAATCGGGCGTTTCCCGCTGCGAGGTAGCGTCGGATCGGATCATGTGATGGCTACGGCGAAGCGACAGAGCGAGCGCTCGGACGAGATCCCCAACCTAGCCGCCTTGGCTCGCGAGAGCGAGCACAACCAGGGCTTTCGGGCCGTTGGTGTCGCCGTATCGAAGCTCGCGGCGCCGATTGTCGTCAAGCGCGGCGGCGGCATCCTGGTTCGGCTCAAGTCGGAATGGCCGGCGATAATCGGCCCAGATTGGGCGGCGGTGACCTGGCCGAGCGCACTCGGCCGCGACGGTGTGCTGAAGCTGCGTGCAGCCTCGACGGCCGCGCTTGAGTTGCAGCACCGTGCGCCGCTACTGATCGAGCGCATCAACGTTTTCTTTGGTCGCCTCGTCGTCGCCCGGCTGGTTCTGGTGCAAGGGCCTCTGCCCCTCGATTCGCCGACGAGCGGGGCGGGCTTGCGACTGCTCGCCCCGGGCGGGACCGATTTCGTCCATAGCCGGGTTTCCGGGATCGCCGACCCGCAGCTCCGCGAGGCCCTCGCCCGGCTCGGCCGCGCGGTGGCCGGCGGCCGAGGCTAAGGCGCGTTGCACGCGGGCTGCAAACCGACTAGCCTCAACATATTGTGGAGAGGTACCACTGATGCGGAAAATCTGGCTCATCCTTCTCGGTGTCATGGGAATTTTCTTGGTACCGGTGGATCCGGCGGTCGCCGATGCCCAGACCGTGCTTCAGATCACCCGGGACGACCGGGTTCTCGGCAACCCCGCCGCCCCGATCACGATCATCGAATACGCTTCGTTGACATGTCCGCACTGCGCGCATTTCGCGAACGATGTCCTTCCTGAGCTTAAGAGGGAATGGATCGACACTGGCAAGGCCAAGCTAGTCTTGCGCGACTTTCCGCTCGACGGGCCGGCTTTGCGCGCCGCAATGATCGCGCGCTGTGCGCCGCCGGATCGCTTTTACGCCTTTGCCGACACCTTCTTCGCATCGCAGGACAAGTGGGCAACGACGAAGGATTATCGGGAAGCGCTGGCCCGGCTCGCCAAGCTCGGCGGCATGGGCAAGGACGAATTTGAGGCCTGCCTCAACAACATCACGCTGGAAAACCGGATCGTCGAGCAGCGCCTGGTTGCGTCGCAAGAACTCGATATCAATTCGACGCCGACATTCTTCATCAACGGCAGCAAGTTCTCCGGCGCGCCGACTGCCGAAGAGTTCAACAAAGTCCTGTCGAACCTTGCGGCGAAGTCGTGAAGCCGTTGTGGCTGGAGAGCCTTCCGCCCTAATCCTCTCCCCATCGCGGGCGAGGGAATGGCGGCGGCATAAGTAGCTGATGCAGATCGACCGGCTTCGCCTCGTCGGCTTCAAGTCGTTCGTCGATGCAACGGAGCTGACGGTCGGCCCCGGTCTTACCGGCATCGTCGGACCCAACGGTTGCGGCAAGTCGAACCTGGTCGAAGCGCTGCGCTGGGTGATGGGCGAGACCTCGGCCAAGCGGCTGCGCGGCGGCGAGATGGACGATGTGATCTTCGCCGGCAGCGCCGAGCGGCCGGCCCGCAACATCGCCGAAGTCTCGCTGACGCTCGACAACAGCGCGCGCGACGCCCCGTTCGCCTTCAACGACCGCGACGAGGTCGAGATCGTCCGCCGCATCGAGCGCGGCGGAGGCTCGGTCTATCGGGTCAACGGGCATGAGGTGCGGGCACGCGATGTTCAGCTGCTGTTTGCCGATGCCGCATCCGGCGCGCATTCCGGGGCGATGGTCAGTCAGGGGAGAGTGGGTGCGCTGATCGAAGCCAAGCCGGGGGAGCGCCGGCTGCTTCTCGAAGAGGCTGCCGGCACCACCGGGCTTCATGCGCGCCGTCACGAAACCGAACTGCGGCTCAAGGGAGCCGAAGACAATTTGCTGCGGCTCGACGACGTCATTGCGACGATCGAGGATCAGCTCCAGACGCTGAAGAAGCAGGCGCGCCAGGCGCAGCGCTATCGCCGCCTCGGCGAGCATATCCGCCGCACCGAGGCATTGCTGCTCCATGCCCGCTGGCGCGCCGTCGAGGCCGAGGCGGAACGTCATGATCGCGAGCTTCGCGCCGTGGAGCGTGCCGTCGCCGAAACAACAGAACACGCTCTCGCCGAGCGGCGTGCCCGGGAGGCTGCCGAAGCCGCCGTGCCGCCGCTGCGGGTCGCAGAGGCCGCGGCAGCAGCCGAGCAACAGCGATTGGCCCTCGCCCGCAGCGCACTCGAGCAGGAATTGCAGCGGGCGCTCGCCGCCCGAGGCGAAGCCGAACGGCGATTCACCGAGCTCTCCGCCGATCTCAAACGCGAGGGCGACCATGTCGCCGAGGCGGAGGAAAGCCTCGCCAGCCTCACTGAAGAGCGCCTGGCGATCGTCGCTGCCGACGCGGAGGACGGGCCGGCGCGAGAGATGGCTGCAGATTGCACGCACGAGGCGTCGACTTGCCTCGCCGAGGCGGAAGCAGCGCTGCAGCGCGCGACCGAGTCAACTGCCGCCGTCGAGGCGCGCCGGGCCGCCCTCCAACGGCGCCACCTCGAGCTCGTCGACCGCCGCTCGCGTCTGGAGGTGCGCCGCTCGGAGGCTGACCGCCAGCGCCAAGCTTTGGCTGCCGCTATGATGCCGGCCGAGGCGG
>Ga0209526_10001861_pt1 | contig 14131 bp, 13 predicted proteins | sample JacPinW_OM2H0_M1_FD_188566 | JGI IMG/M metagenome (GOLD analysis project Ga0209526, IMG submission 188566) | Forest soil microbial communities from Algoma, Ontario, Canada - Jack Pine, Ontario site 1_JW_OM2H0_M1 (SPAdes) (version 2) | ecosystem: Environmental > Terrestrial > Soil > Boreal... | reverse complement strand
CAAAACTTGCCACATCCTGAGCGATGAGAGGTTAAAGTGCAAGTTTGCGTATTTTTACCCCTTGGGTGCCGGGAATCATAAGCGGCTAACGTGATTTTCGGGCAAACTTGACTTCCTAAACCGGTTCTTCTCCTGGTGGAGGTTCTTCTGACGAAGTAGACATTCTCGACTGGAGGCTTTTATGGCAGAAGCAACGACCCGGTCCGAATTAAGAAACGAAGTAGTCTACAGCGCGCGGGTTCGTGTCGAGGCCAGGCCCGGCGGGATAAAGCTCATTCATTTGCCAATCGAGCCTGAGCCTGTTCCGATGGGAATGCACGGCCCGATCGCCAAACACTACAAGATTCCCGACGGAGCCTACACACCGCACGCTGCAACGCTCGATTATGTGATCGGCGCCACAGCTGGATGTTTGATGGGAACCTTGAATCGCGCACTGCAGGTGCGTGGGATCACGACGGACGGCGATCACCTTCAGGCCGAGGCTGTTGGCGAAGTAGAGGTGGAAGACAATGTTCTGGTCATCCGACGCATTCGAATGCAGGTACGGCTTCAGGCTGCAGAATCGCAGCGGGAGGCCGCAGAACGGACGGTTGAAGTCTATGCCTCCCACTGTCCCGTGTACCGGTCCCTGCACAAAGCAATCGATATCACGACGGAGCTAGATTTTCGACCAATCGGTGCACCGGACGGAATTTTCACTCGGGAGTGATCGCGCCATGGTCCGTGTGCAGAATCCGCAGCGTTGTGGGTGAACGCGGTCAGGTGTATTTTTGCTGACGGTAGGAAATGAAATGGAATCCGAACTAGGGCTCAGCTTTGTGGGCAAGCAATAGCTATGCCGAAGCGTTACTCTGTCTGTGCATTAACGCTTCTTTTAATGGGCAGCCTCGTGTTGGCCGGGCAGAAGGATATGGCAAACTCTCGAACGTGGTCGGGCATCATCATAAACGGTGATTGTACCGCGGACGAGGCTTTCGCTGAGTCAGCTAAGTGTACGAAGACTGTGCCGGGTGCGAAGCTTTCCTTGTATGACGACACCATCCGGCAGATATACGGCCTTGATCCGCAGGGTCAAGCGCTTGGTCATTTGGGAGACAGTGTAACCGTTCATGGGACACTCGAGGGCAATACGATTCACGTGGCTTCCCTCGAGATTCTCACTTCGATTGGACTTTCTGTTGGTCAGAAGGCGCCCGCTTTTTCGGCCCGCGATCAGTTTGGCCAGGAGCAATCCCTCGATACCCTGAAAGGACGGAACGGCACGGTTCTTCTGTTTTTCCGTTCCGCCGATTGGTGACCGTACTGCAAGGGGCAGCTGGTCCAGCTGCAGAGTGCGAAAGTACGATTTGAAAAGCAAGGGATCAAACTGGCTGCAGTTAGCTACGACAGCGTCGCGATACTGAAATATTTCGCTGATCGACGGAAGATCGACTTCCCGTTGCTCGCCGATCCCGATTCCGAAGTCATTCGAGCCTATGAGGTCATAAACACCGAAGCGGTCGGGCAATATGAGGGCATGGCACGCCCCGGATATTTCTTTATCGATACCAGTGGCGTTATTCGGGGCAAGTTCTTCGAAGCGAAGTACCGGGAACGACTTTCGGGCAATAACGTCATTTCCAAGCTTTTTCCGGAATTAGGCGAAGAAGTGGCAAATAACGTAGAAGCCCCGCACCTTCGCCTTTCCGTCGAACAATCCGATCGCACGGCTTTCCCTGGCAGCCGCGTTACCTTGACTGCCGAAGTGCAACTCCCGCACGATGTCCATGTGTACGCCCCAGGAACTCAGGGCTATATGTCAATCAGCCTTTCGACTGATCCCCTGCCGAACATGGACCTCAGACCGGTGATTTACCCTCAGGCAAAGGTTCTCTACATGCCAGCAATCAAGGAGCGCGTGCCTGTCTTTGAGGGGACATTCCGGATCAGCCAGGATGTTCAACTAGGATCCGCCGCGGAATTCAGCAGTTCACTCGGAACGGATGGAAAAACCATTACGATTACGGGGAAGCTTGGGTATCAGGCTTGCAATAGCAAGATCTGCTTTTTGCCGAAATCGGTGCCGGTTCAGTGGCAACTGCAGGTTCTGCCCCTCGACCGTCAACGAGCGCCGGAGGACATCCGGCACAAGTAGGGATGGGACTTGGAGGCGCGCACCTACCGACTAGCAATAAGTCGACCTGGCAGGCCTTTGAGCGCGATTTTTGTTCTTGCTGCCCGAGCGCAGTCTCTCTGATTTCCAATTTTTCATACTTACTTCTATCTTTTCGCTCTCCCTTACTCTGTTTATTGGGTTAGAGTGACACGTCATGCTAGCGAGCTAGCTTGAAGGAGTCGCTCGATGAAAGCGAAAGTGATTGGCTATATTTTCTTAAGTTTGGCGTTAACTCTGAGTTTGACCTTGAACGCACGCGCTGTTGGTAGAGAACGTCGTGATGCTAAGAATCAAAAGAAAAATCTGAATAAGCCCGCCAAACTTATTGGCGCGATCTTTGTACCGGGCAATCCGCTCCGGTTCGACATTAGCTGGGTCGATCAGGCAACAGCGAGGTACTATCTCGGTGAACCGGGCAATGCCAGTGTTGACGTTATTGACGCCAGGAACGATTTGTTCTTGGGCCGGATTACGGGTTTCCATGGGGTAGGTACTCCAGACGATCCCTGCGGACCGACACAGGGAATGGGTCCAAGCGGTGTCGTAGTGACTCCGAACAACCAACTCTGGGCTACGGATGCTCATGGCGCCGTGAGGGTATTTGATCTTAATAACGCCGAGCCGCCCTTTAATTTGAGTCCTATCGCGACGATTTCCACCGGGGCGCAATGCCGCGCCGACGAAATAGGATTTGACCCCAAAGATCATGTGATTGTGGTCGGGAATCCAACAGAAAAGCCTCCGTTAGGTGTGGTCATTTCCGCGGATCCGCCGTACGCGGTGCTGGCCAAGATTCCCTTCCCGGATGCACGGGGTTTTGAACAGCCGGTGTGGGATCCCGAATTGAAAGGCGGGCGCATGCTGGTAACCGTGCCGGGCAATGGTGGCATGGGCGAGGTCGCGGTCCTCAACCTAAAAGACCCAAAGGCGCCCGTGGTAGAAACGACATACCAGACGCCAGGTTGCGGCTCCGGTCTCGCTCTCGGTCCATCCCAGCATTTGCTTGTAGGTTGCGGAGGTGGGAAACCAAATATCATCATCAACGGCCTAACTGGCAAAATGATTGCCGCAATTGACCAAACCCATGGTGCCGATGAAGTTTGGTATAACGCAGGCGACAACCGCTTCTATGCCCCTAGCGGTGCCACTCAGACGGTCAGCGTTGTCGATGCCGACACCGGCGCGTTTGTTAGCAGCTTGCCGGCCGGGACGGGCGTTCATTCCGTAGCAGCCTTCCGAGAAAACAATCACGTCTTTGTTCCCGTCGCCCCTCCCAATGCGACGGCCCCGATGGACCCCTGCAATACGATGTTCGGCTTCCCCGCGAAACAAGGCTGCGTCTTCGTTTACGCGCACGAAGAGTGATGCCCGGCAAATACGCGTCTGTCGCTGTCACGCCGCATGGATTGCTCTCTCTCGCTTCCCCAGGGGGGACACGAATTCACCTGCTCATATTTGCGGACTAGAAATTTCGATGATTCTGCACTTATCCGTCGGCCGCCAAACATTCATCGAAGACTGCGAAGTCTGCTGCGAACCAATCGAGAGCAGCTTTACTGAACAAGAGGACGAGCTCGGTAGCTTCCAGGCCAACACACTCGGCTAGATAGGGAAGGTCCTCGGAAAAGGCATGCGTTGAACTGGGATTGGGACAGCCCAAGAAGAACGGACATGATTCGGGTCTCCTCATTGCGCGGTTGGGGAGTTCGCAATTCGACCTGTGCTGGTTTGCAGACGAAAGTGGCGATCTAGTCCTTGCAGCGTCCGACCCGGAGCTTAACTGGCTAAAGCAGCGGACTCCCAATCAAATTTCAGCCGTTGCGACGCTCGGAGTTCCCAATGTTTTCCATGGTTTAATTGTTCATCACTCCCATCGTTTTCCATCGTTCAATCCGTGAATAGTACAAGTCATACTGGAAAACGGGTCGACCGAAGATCGCAAGGCAGCTGCAGAGTGAGTGAAAGGAACCGACTGCTGGACATAAGCCGCGGCAGTCCGGCTTGGCTGGCACATCCTACCAAATTAGCTTCAGGGCGAACTGAATCTGGCGCGACGTTGTGGTTGTTGAAGTCAGCAAACCTGCCACCCCGGTTGGGGCTCCGGCCGAATCAAAGATGTCTGTATGGCCGGACGACTGCGGGACCGCGAAATTAGTCCGATTCAAGATGTTGAAAAACTCTGCGCGGAACTGCACGCGGAAGTTTTCCGAGATCCCCTTGATGGAGTTATTTTTGAACAGGGAGAAATCCAGGTTCGCCAGTCCTGGCCCAGTCAGAATATTACGTCCGGAGTTGCCGCGAAGATTGAAGCACTGGGGAAAAGTGCCGAAGGCGGGGTCACAATATGCCGTATAGAAGGCGGCCGACGGCGCTGTCGGGACCGCGAAGCACTGGGTCTTGATGTAGTTGTTGGGATTCCCGGGATTTATGAGCGTCCCGCACCCCGGACCGGCCAGGCGATTGGGAAAGGCCCAGGGGTCGGTGCTGTTCAGGCCCTGCGGGTCCCCGTCGGTGCCGAACGTAGCTGTAAACGGCGCTCCATCGTTCGCCTTATAAATCGCTCCCAACTCCCAACCGTTTGCGACCCAGGCAGCCGGTCCGGAAAGAGACTTTCGGTCCGGTACCTGCCAAGTTCCGCTGATCACCAGAGTCCGGCCGACATTGAAGTCGGACACCCCGCGGTTCAATTTCAAGTTGAACCAGGGCAAGCTTGCGATCGAATTGACAAAGTTATCTGCGATTGACCCCGAGGAGCTAGTATCGATACTCCGACCCCAGGTAAAAGAGCCTTGGAGGGCCAGACCGTGGCTCATTCTTTTCGTGATCCCTAATTCGAGGGAGTCGTAGAAAGAACTCCCACGCCAATTCAAATACCTGATCTCCCCAGCATTCGGGTTAAATAACCGTGCCGCTGCCTCCCGGCGACGTCGAGCCGAAGGCAGGCGTTGATCTTGAGGATCGCCAAGGCTGGGTAGGTGCTGGGGGGTTCGGGAAAGCCGATGCATCGATCGGACGAGCCGCTTATTTCCGGCCCTTCAGATCCTTGAAGTCGTTGCGAACTTTGTCGATTCGCTCGCGATAGGCGGCAGCATCGCCATACGGGAGGAAATGCGAGTACCGGTCATGGGCGTGCTGAATTCGCCGTGCGTGCTTGATCGGGCACCAGTGCTGTTCCGTTCGCCCTGCGATTTCCACAACGTACGCTAGTAACCCGTTAGCATACGAGCAGTACATGCAATTCAGCCCCTCGAGCGAGTTCAAATACCGCAATTTGTACCGGTCAATCGCCATATAATCGCCGCGCCGTGCTTTCGGTATGCCGTAGACGGGAAAGCAAATTGCCTGGTACATCGAAACGAAGAGATCAAGCAGCACAAACGGAATCACACAAGCATAAATGACCGGTGCGGTAACGATCGCGAAGAATCGGGAATGCAGGACGTAACGGAAAAGCGAAGTCTTTAGCCGCCGGTGCTCCCGCTTGATTTCCTCGGAGAACCATATCCTGCCATTACGCAGTTCGTACAAATGTGACTTGATCTCCTCCTCCAGTATCTCGCCACCGGGAAGATGGAGGAGAGGGTCGGACTTCTTCGAGCGATGATCGGTCACATTCACCTCGCATGCACCGGCTCGCAAAACAAGTTCGATATCTTCTCTACTGTACCGCCGATTTGGAAATCAGATATCCGGGCGGAAGGTTCACGAGCTAGTGCCGACCAGGGATATGCAGGTCAGAGCACATCAGTCTCTGAGCCTCCAAGCGGCGTGTACCGCGCTACCTTCGAGGATGTGGAAGGGCGGGACGTCCGCCCCCTTCCACGCGATCAGGCTCTGCTGATGCATGTCGTGTCAATTCGTGTTGCGACCAGCTTGAGCGGACTTCGTTTTTACCGGTCCTACAACAACTTCGCTCCTGAGCTCTTTTTCAGCTCTGATCCAGTCGTCGACATCCTTCCCAGGCTCGCCGCCCCGTTGCACATACAGCTCGTAAGCTCGGTGAGCGATAACTTCTTTGGATAGTTCCTTGGCTTCGATCATGGCAACCTCCTTGGTTGTCGGCACGAGGGTCCGCATTCGACCGCCGCAGGTGATATGTTGGATTACTTGCCGTGTGCTGAGACGCTGATCTTGATCTGCTTCGGCTTAGACTCCTCACGCTTAGCCAGATGGAGGGTCAGGACTCCGTTGCGATATTCGGCCCGAATGTTCTCAGAGCTGACCGTGTTCGGCAGGGAAAAGCTCCGCATGAACGAACCATATGCGCGTTCAATTCGGAGGAAATTATCTTCGTTGACGTCCTTCTCGAACTTCCGCTCTCCACGGATGGTCAATGTATTGTTTTCAACGCGGACGTCAATGTCCTTGTCTTGGAGATCCGGCAGATCGGCCTTTACGACCAATTCATGTTCGGTTTCGTATATGTCTACCGGTGGCGCCCAGGTTGCCAGGTCGGCATGACCCGAGCGGTCGCGAGTAAGGTTGTCCTCGAATAAACGATTGACTTGGTCCCGTAACGTCAAACCGCGGGACTGGTCCCAACGTGTAATAGTGTTCATGGCAATCTCCTTGGATGTCTTGGCCAAGGGGTGATTCAGATAGCTTCCGTTGTGTTCAGGTGAACTGAAGAATCCCCGGTCTGTAGTCACCTTGTGCTCATGTTGCCTTACTGTCAAGGTAATTACGACATCGGGCATGAAATAGTCTAACTTTTAGGCGTAGGCACTTCGCAAGCCAAGCACACGAGGCTCTTAACGCTGTCGCACACATACTCCACGTCTTAATTCCCGCTCATGATCGCACGGTTCCGAGCTGAAAATGCATTGGTTGAAGGGCATGAGGAAATCGTACAGACCGAAATGCAACACGTCAATTCTCAGATGCCGGGACATCAGTTATCAAACACTTAGCAAATGGGTGAAGTCTGGCCTTCGGTCGAACAGGAACAGGTATTAAATGACCATGATGGGAATCTTATCGTGCTCCACACCCACGGCAGGGTTGGCAGTCACTGTCTTTAGTCTAAGTGAGAATGCCCCGCCCACATTATTATTGATGACATAAGAGCAACGGTCTCTTGTTCTAGCCATCTGTGGTCGTGGGCCTTATAGTTGAAATTTGGATTGGTCACACGAAACGAATATGGATTGGCCTGATGGTTGGATCTGGAGCCTAGCCAATCGGCGTGAGGTTAGGTTCACAGTTATTCGTCCGCAATCAAAGACACCGCAATTCAGCGCGATCGTAAAACCGCCGTATCACATCCTCCGGGCTGCAATCGAGGTCGTACTCGTGTAAACGTCAACGAGATTCGTTCAAGCAGGAGAGTGTGGATTTCAGTATTTCACCGACACCAGGAAAATGAAAGAAGCTATCGACGGCGAACTCTTCTGGGAAATGAGCACGGGCCGGGGGCCGATACATCCTGGCAGGACAGATTATCGGAAACGGAGCGCCGGCAGCTGGTGACTTATCTGCGCGTCCTGGCCCCTTTCGGACTTTACAGATACTTCGAAAGGCCGATTCCACATCGTTAGGCTCCAGAATGCGCAGCCCCCCTGCTACGCTGTGAAGGCTTCATGGAATTGAACTGCCATTTCGGAAATACAATCTTGCAACTCTTCCCTGCAATGTCAGCCATGCGTTTGATGAACAGCAGCGCGGAATATCGAGTTCCCGTTTCAGCACCGTTATCTCAAAGCTACTCGGTGTTCCTGAATCTGATCCCCGGCAGCCTCAACTTGTTTCCATTTCCGATATACATTGGCAACTGCGAGGGTCCAGAAGGGAACCAGATCGACGCCAGGCACCAGTTCGGCGATCAATGACGGCAGGAACTCCCAGTGCCAACCAATCAGACTAGTCAATGCCACCGCCACGACGAAATCCAAGACGTCATCTAGCGGCGATAGCGCGCCCTCCGCAAACCACGGAAAACCGAAGATTTGAACCGCATCGGCCACCATGGCCAGCACCATGGCGGCACGGAAGCGTGCGCGCGGAGAGTTTAGGAACGAAGTATCGGGCATAGCAACCTTTGCCGGTTGGGTCCAGCTTACCAGAAACGAATGGGGAGTACGAATTGGTACCTGCTGCGTTGCATCGCAGCCCAGAGACGAGAGGCTTCGCCGGAGGCTTTCCTCACAAGACGACCCTGTTTACCCTCAAAGATGCAGCAGGACAAGGTCTGGCTGGTTTTCCTCAGCGAATGATGCGGCAAACGGGACGCTCTTTGCGATTCGGGTTCGAAAAGTACCGGCAGGAAAACACTGGAACTGCGAAGGCTCATCAGCGAGACTTTCCCGCCTTTATGTGATACAGCCTGGCCGAGGCCTGTCCCACCCACGGTGACAACCTTATTGCAATGGCGCACAGCCCGAGTGGCGCGCGATAACGCACAGGTGCTTCAGGGACGAATAAGGGCAGGCGTGGATTCCGGTGGTTTGCGCGCGTGAGTTGTCTGCTCGAAACCATAGGCGAGCTTCAACAGTTCTGGCTCGCCCCAAGGACGCCCAAGAAATTCAATCCCAACCGGCACGCCAATGGGTGCATTTGCCGTGGGTGCCGAAAATCCGGCGGGAACTACGATCGCGGGAAAGCCCGTCAATGAACCCACAGGGCCATTGCGGTCCCGCTGGAGCGTCTCACTAATCGGAACGACCAGGCACTTTTGATGCGGATAAACTAGGGCGTCGAGATGGTTTTGTGCCATCAGGTTAGCAACTTCGATCTTGAGCGCATCGATTTTTACCCGGCGCTGCATGTATCCTGGCTCATGAAAACCATCTTCGTGGCTCTGGGCTCTAGCGAAAAACTTTTCAAGAGTCTTGTCGTACTTACCGGAAGCAATAATCTCGGCGAGGGAATGCACTGCAACATGTGAACCTTGATCGTGCAGGTAGCCGTTAATCTCGGCTTTGAACTCGAATTCATTGAGGCGGAGATGGAGATCTTCCAACTTACCCGAGTCCAAGGCCGGATCTTCGACAGGCACGATCACAGCACCCTGTTGTTTTAGAGCGCCGACCGCCTTGGCCATGACCTTGTTCACTTCCTGGTAGTCCGGACCGTTGCCGAACAGGTTCTTGAACACGCCAATCCGCGCGCCTTTTAATCCGTTCTTAAGATAAGCGGTGTAGCTCTTGGGAATATGCCCGACACTCAGGGCCGTGACCGGATCATTTGGGTCATACCCCGCCATGGCATCGAGCATGCGCGCGCAATCGGCCACATTTCGAGTCATCGGTCCAATCGTATCCTGAGTCACGGAGACAGGCACGATCCCATCGCGGCTAATCAGCCCCATGGTTGGCCGGATGCCGACCAGGTTGTTGGCGGAGGAAGGAGAGCGAATAGATCCACCTGTATCGGATCCCGTCCCGGCTGCTGCAAAGTTAGCGGCCACAGCAACGCCTGTTCCACCCGACGAACCCGAGGGCGTTCTGGTCAAGTCGTAGGGATTCTTGGTCTGGCCGCCCAGCGAACTTACCGTGATTCCTCCACTCGCGAATTCCTGCAGGTTTGCTTTCCCCAGAATCAGCGCGCCCTTCTCCCGCAGCTTAGTGACGGTGAAGGCGTCCTTAGCGGGTTGGGCTCCCTTCAGTAAGATGGACCCGGCAGTCGTCGGCATGTCCGCGGTCTGGAAATTATCTTTCAAAACGATGGGAATGCACCCGAGCGGCTTGAGTTTCCCGGTGCGCTTGAACTCCCGGTCCATCTCGTCGGCTTGCTCGAGGGACCGCGGATTCACGTAGAGCAGGGCATTCACCGCCGGCCCTTGTTTGTCGTAGGCCTGAATTCGATCCAGATATTGTTGAACCAGGCTATGGCAGGTGAGGGTTCCAGCCTGCAAGGCCTCATGAATATCAGTAATTGAGGCCTCCATAAGAGTAAATGGCTGGTCCGCTGCGTAGCCACCGATGCACGCTATACAAACGGCAAGCAGAATCGTTGTTATCTTTAAACGCATAAAATCATCCCGAAAATCTTCGACAGTATAGGAAGCTTTGCATAGATGCGCAATCTGCCTGCGAACCTTCTTCGAAGCTCCAGACCGGATACCAGGAAAGTGTCGGGCGGAAATACCAGCTGAACCATGACGAAACTATTTGTTTCCAAACCACTATAAAAAGGAATTGGACACGGAGACTCGGGTCCTTTAGCATGGCCTCGGGAATATCAGTAATGGATGTTGTGGGGCATGGCCGACAACCCCTGGGAGGTAGTCCATGGTTATCGACGACTCAAACAAAATTGGTCGCGGCCTCCCTATAGACGTGATGTTAGCGCTCGCTGTGCGCGTATCCACTCCGGTCTATGCCCAGGTGGTCGGAGCGACGCTCTCGGGCACCGTGACTGACCATTCCGCCGCAGGCATTCCCAACACTCGGATCTCCATCATCAAGACTCAGTGCTTCGCAGTACCCACGGAACCGTCCGCTGCCTTTTACGCGGCGAATCGCGATCCCACCGCCGGCACTTTCCCCCAGTGCTTCAACCTGCGCGCAAACTCCGGACGTAATACTCTGATCGGGCCGGGAACGTCGCGCCCAGATTTCTCGGTGTTCAAAAACAATCGCATCCAGCGGGTTTCGGAGAACTTCCACGCGCAGTTCCGGGCGGAGTTCTTAAATGTCTTGAATCGCACAAACTTCGCTCAACCAATAGACTCCAACAATACCGACATCTTCGATTCCCACCCGAGCGCCGACCGGAGTTGCGGGTCTCCTAACCTCGACGACGACAACTGCACGGGAGATTCAGTTCGCTCTGAAACTGATTTGGTAGCCTGAAGTTGATGTGGCCGTGCGATTAAATGGAGGAAACGGTGAAACAACACTTCGCGATTGGCACGATTTTAGTCGCCGCTCTGGCGGTACCCGCGGTGATGAGTACTTCACAGCCGGCCGCGCAAGAGGTCTCTGGGTCCGCGGCGGCCCAGTCCCTTGATTTTGAGTTTTTCAAGACCCGCGTTGAGCCCATCTTCCTGAAAAAGCGGCCTGGCCACGCCCGCTGCTACTATTGCCATTCGTCCGAGGAGAACCCCGCCGCCTTCCACCTGCAGAAACTGTCGCCTGGGAGCACCTTTTGGACCGAGGAGCAATCGAGGCTCAACTTCCAGAGCGCCTCGCTACTCGTGGTTCCCAGTGAACCGACCGTGAGCCGGCTCCTAATACACCCGCTCGCGCCGGAGGCGGGGGGCGACCCCGTCCACCCGGGAGGCAGGCAATTTGCATCACAAAACGACCCGGACTGGATGACTCTAGCGGAATGGGTCCGCGGGCAAAAAGCGGACGGTTCTTCCAAAAAGTAGCTGACACGTTCTGGATTCAGGTCCTATCGTGAGTAGCGAGTCATAAACATAAAGATGACATCACCATCTCTCGGATCTCGGTACCTAATGGCTGGGCAAGACTGGAATGGGCGGTCCGAACTCAGCAGGGCTACACCACGAGTATGGTCCTGAAACTAATGCAGCCTGAGCCGTGGTGAAGTTTTTTCGCAACACAGGTTCTTTGTCGAAATCCTCCAATCCATGGTTTAACGCTCTCGAACCGGTCGAACGTTTTCCCCGCCACCCGTAGCCTCGCGGCCGTCGCCGCTGGATCAGAGTTCCAGGAGCTTCGCCGCCGTACCGCCGAGGATCGCCCTGCGTTGCGCGCTGGTGAGGTTGATCTGCTCAAGAAACTGAATGGGGTGCTCGTCCCCCATGTCAGACGGATAGTCGGTGCCGATCATGACGCGCTCTGCGCCCACCTCCCTGATCACATACTCCAAAACTGGCTTCGAGTGCACTATCGTATCGTAGGTAAAGCGCTGCAGATAGGTGCTCGGCGCGTTCGGCAGGTGCCTGGTCTCAGGGCGCACTTGCCAGCCCCGGTCGAGGCGCCCAATTTGGATGAGAAGCGTGCCGGCCCCGTTGGCCAAGCCGATTTGAAGCTTCGGATGGCGATCGAGCACCCCGCCGAAGATGAGGTGGCAGGCGGCGATCGCCGTGTCGAACGCATTGCCCAGCAGGTTTCCGAGATAGAACGGGCGCAGGCGCTTGTCGTCCATTGTCTCCACGTGATGCACAAAGAGTGGCAGGTGGATATCTTCGATGCGCGCCCAGATCGGCTCGAACAGCGGATCGTCGAGATCTTTGCCGTTGATGGTGGTGCCCACATAGACGCCGCGGATGCCCGGCAGCTTGCTCGCCCGGTTGAGCTCGTCGATGGCGCGGTCGGGATAGGGCATCGGCAGAGCCAACAAGCCGACGAGCCGGGTCGGATACTGCTGGTGCGCGGCGCTCACGCCATCGTTCCACGCCGTGGCGAGCTTGTGGGAGAGCTCCGCATCGCCCCAATAAGCCATTGTGGGGAGGGAAAGCGATACTGCCTGGAGTGCCACCCCCTGCTGATCCATGTCAGCGACGCGCTGTTTCAGGTCGATGACTTTGGTCGCGCTCGGCCCGCCGCTTCCGGCAGGAGTTTTGTAGTAGAAGCCCTTGTCCGTCATGCGGTATTCGGCGTTGAAACGCTTGCCGTCTTCGTTAAAGACGTTGAGATATGCCTCCGGTAAATAGTGGGCGTGAATGTCCACCGCGCGTACGTCGGCAGCGCGCCTCCCATGGCCTTCACGTTGGGCCTGACTTTGGGCCAGCGCGTCGCCCTTCCTACTGATCGCGCCGAACGCGGCGGCTGCCAATCCTGTTTGCAGTAATCGACGGCGCGACAGCCCCTGCACGCAATCGCACCCCTTGTGTGCGGTCATCGTTTCCCTCCCAGCGTTCATTGTCTCAGGCTGTCAGGCGTTCCTTCTCACCATCGAGAGGTACCATTATTAGCCTTGCTAGATGTTTCCGATTTGTCGGTGGCCAACTGGGAGCCCACCAGGGCTTTTCTGGTAGTCCCGGCGCGAGTATATCTTAAAGTCGAATTCCTCGAGATAGCGAACGACGTCCTGAGACGTCCTGGATCAACTTCGACGCGCGGCTAAACGTGCTCCGCGGCATCGACCAGGGGGACTTTCAGACCACGCAACGCGGCCTGGCGCTCTGATCGCGAGGTCAACAGTCGTCCAGGTGAGCGCGCGTAAGTTCCGTTCCACATGTCATGTCGGCAAGCGGGGAAATACCCCAATGTGGTTACGGCCCAGCAAGAGACTCCGACCCTTGTGGAAGAAGCGACAAATCGAGGCGACCAAGAGTCCGATGGCCTCTAACATGGCTGGGTACTATTGCAGGTTGCCTGCGGATCGCAATGATCAAGTTGTTGATTTCATAGGCGGAACACAGTTATTGGCGAGCACAGCAGTCACACACAGAGCAACGGCCGCCACTGCTATTCCTCCGATAAGCCAGTTTCATAAATATAGATCCTTCCCTTCTGCCTAATTCTTGCAAGAACTTTAATCTCGACGAAGAGTTGCGACTCAGTTTTTGCGGCGACGCGTAGCAGAAGGTAGTGAGGTGTCAATATCAAAAGTATTTGTATTATTAATTCATGTTATAGACCGAACCTGGTTGTTTCCTGCGGTAACCAGGTGTATCGTCTTGCCGCTCGATAAATCCAACCATTCGGAGGCTGCGTGAAGATTTCAAGAATTGCTGCGATTTCTTCGGCACTCGCGGTTTTGGTACTCACTGCATCCCTCCCAGTTCACGCGCAGGTTGCAGGAGGCACGCTCTCCGGGACGGTTAGTGATAAGTCCGGAGCCGTTATTGCCGGCGTGCAAATATCCATTAAAAATGTAGCGACGGGGCTCGTGCGAAACATTGACACTGATACAGCCGGGTTCTACACGGCCCCCAACTTGCTGCCGGGCAATTACGAGATCTCGGTTTCGGCTCGCGGATTCGCAACTCAGGTGCAGACAGGCATAACCCTCGAAGTAGGGGCTCAGCAGGTCCTAAACATCACAATGCGGGTGGGGCAAGTCGCCGAAACCGTTGTGGTAACCGCCGAGGCGCCAGAGGTTCAACTGGCGACATCC
>Ga0209526_10001860_pt1 | contig 14141 bp, 7 predicted proteins | sample JacPinW_OM2H0_M1_FD_188566 | JGI IMG/M metagenome (GOLD analysis project Ga0209526, IMG submission 188566) | Forest soil microbial communities from Algoma, Ontario, Canada - Jack Pine, Ontario site 1_JW_OM2H0_M1 (SPAdes) (version 2) | ecosystem: Environmental > Terrestrial > Soil > Boreal... | reverse complement strand
AGGCGCCATCGGTGCGCTGCGGGGACCCAAACACGGCGGCGCCAACGAAGTGGCCTTCGAAATTCAGGCCCGTTATGCGACGCCGGATGCCGCCGAAGCCGATATCAGGCGGCGGGTCGCGGACAAAGAGGTCATCATCGGCTTCGGGCACCCGGTTTACACCATATCCGACCCGCGCAATCAGGTCATCAAGGAAGTGGCACGGAGCCTGGCGCGCGAAGCCAACGACATGCGCGGATTCTTGGTGGCCGAGCGCATCGAGTCCGTAATGAAGGAGGCCAAGAACATGTTTCCGAATCTTGACTGGTTTTCGGCGGTCTCGTATCACCTCATGGGGGTGCCCACAGCGATGTTCACGCCGCTGTTCGTCATCAGCCGCACGTCCGGTTGGGCGGCGCACATCATCGAACAGCGCGTCGACGGCAAGATCATCCGGCCAAGCGCCAACTACATCGGCCCCGACAATGTGAAGTTCGTGCCGTTGGCCGACCGGCCGTAACGACAAAGGAATTCCGTCGTCTCCATGTCACACGATATCAAATCGGCCGAACGGCCTGCGCCCGACCACGTCCTCACTGCCATCGCCGACTATTCGCTGAGCTACGACATCTCGAGCGCTCTGGCGTATGAAACCGCGAGCTACTGCCTGATGGACACGTTGGCCTGCGGCTTTCAGGCGTTGAAGTACCCGGCCTGCACCAAGCTCATGGGGCCCGTGGTGCCCGGTGCCACCTTGACCGGCGGAGCACGGGTTCCGGGAACGTCCTACGAACTCGACCCCATCAACGCCGCCTTCAATATCGGCGCAATGATTCGCTGGCTGGACTTCAACGATACCTGGCTGGCCGCGGAATGGGGTCACCCGTCCGATAACTTGGGCGGCATCCTGGCGGTTGCCGACTACCTGTCGCGAGGCGGCAAGGCGCTGAAAGTGCGGGATGTACTCACGGGAATGATCAAGGCGCACGAAATTCAAGGCGTGCTGGCTTTGGAGAATAGTTTCAATCGCGTCGGTCTCGATCACGTGCTGTTGGTGCGCGTCGCCTCGACGGCGGTGGTTACGGCGATGTTGGGCGGCACACGCGAGCAAATCATCAATGCCGTATCGAATGCCTGGATCGACGGCGGTGCGCTCAGGACTTACCGGCACGCTCCCAACACCGGTTCGCGCAAGAGCTGGGCGGCGGGGGACGCCACCAGCCGCGCGGTGCGGCACGCGTTGTTCGCCCTGAAGGACGAGATGGGCTATCCGTCGGCTCTTTCTGCGAAAACATGGGGCTTCCAGGACGTGCTGTTCAAAGGCAACGCCCTGAAGCTTCCCCAGCCCTTCGGCAGCTATGTGATGGAAAACGTACTGTTCAAGATTTCCTATCCCGCGGAATTCCATGCGCAAACTGCGGTGGAGGCTGCGATGACGCTGCATCCGCAAATCAATTCCAAGCTCGATCAGATCGAGCGGGTGACCATCGAAACGCAGGAACCCGGCGTGCGCATCATCGACAAGACTGGACCGCTGGCCAATCCCGCCGACCGCGATCATTGCATACAGTACATGGTTGCCATTCCGCTGTTGTTCGGCCGGCTCACGGCCGCCGATTACGAGGACCAGGTCGCCAACGATCCCCGTGTCGATGCGCTGCGCGCCATGGCGATCTCGCCCGTCCGCCGCCTGGTCGTGCCGCGATTGGTCGCGACGATTCTGATGATGCCGGTCTTGACCGCGATCGCCGACCTGCTCGGAATCCTGGGCGGGATGGGCATCGCCATCCTCGAGGCCACGGCCGACCGGGTGGTGGGCACCATGCCGGTCGAGGGCAACACGCAGCCCTATGGCCTGCTGCACGGTGGCGCCTCGTGCGTGCTCGCGGAGACCCTTGGCTCGCTCGGCGCGGCACTGCACGCCGGGCCGGACCGGTTCACCGTCGGCATCGAGATCAGCGCGACGCATCACCGCGCCGCTGCTGCCGGGAGGGTAACCGGGGTCGCCACGAAGTTGCACGGAGGCCGTACGGTCGCCACCTACGAGACCGTGATCAGTGATGATCGTGGCCGGCGGGTCTGCACCGCGCGGCTTACCTGCGTGATCAGCGACCGGGTGCCTGGCGGTGGCCGGCCCATGGCCGCCCCCGACGCTGTGACCTCCCCGGCCAGCTGATGACAGCCTTGGCGGCGAGGCCCGCGAACGGCCAGCTCATCACCTGACGTAATGCGCTGGATCCACGGCGCCACCTGGAGAACGGCGAGCTACCGGACGTTTGCCGCAAACCCTCGGGGGAATGACGGGTCCTTTGCGCCGCACCGGCGCACCTCGCTACCGTGGAGGGGAGGGCCCGGGGCAGCCGAGTAGAGAACATGTCGACCCGGGGAAGGCCGACACGGCACCAAAGGTGTGTCCCGGGCCCTTGAGCCCGTCCCGCGGTCACCGCGGCAGCGGCCCGCGTCAGCTCTCCGCGCAGCCCGTCAATCCAAGATCACGGAACACTCTCAGTCGTGGCGACTGAGAGACTGCCGTGATCATAAAGACTTCAACTCCTCGATGCCTTCGGCCTCCCGCCGGCTGTCTGCTAGCCGTCTGCGGTCGGCTTGGCCTCGGCGGGCTTGCTATCCGCCGTGTCCTGGCCGCCGACCGGGCCGGGGGTCGGCGCCTTACCGGAGTTGGCCGCCTTACCGGAGTCCGCCGCCCTACCGGAGTCGGCCGCCTTACCGGCGTCCGCCGCCTTACCGGAGTCCGCCGCCTTAGCCGTGTCCGTCGTCTTGGCGGAGTCCGCCGCCTTACCGGAGTCCGGCGCCATGGCGCCGTCCAGCAGCCTCTCGGCGACCGCCCGCATGGCCAGTCGCTGGTCCATCGAGGTCTTCTGGATCCAGCGGAATGCCTCCGGCTCGGTGAGCCCGTGCTCGGCCTGGAGCTTCCCCTTCGCCCGGTCGAGGATCTTGCGCACCTCGAGCCGGTCCTTCAGGGTGGCGACCTCGGCCTCCAGCACGGACGTCTCCTGGAAGCGGCTTGCCGCGATCTCGATCGCGGGGACAAGATCCGCCTTGGTGAACGGCTTCACCAGGTAGGCCATGGCCCCCGCGTCCCGTGCCCGCTCCACGAGTTCCCGCTGGGAGAACGCGGTGAGGATGACTACCGGAGCGATGTGATCCGCGGCGATCCGCTCGGCCGCGGAGATCCCGTCCAGAATCGGCATCTTGACATCGAGGATGACGAGATCGGGTCGGAGCTTCGTAGCGAGCTCGACGGCGGCTTCGCCGTCGGCGGCCTCCCCGGCCACCACGTACCCTTCCTCTTCAAGCATCTCCTTGAGGTCAAGCCGGATTAGCGCCTCGTCTTCGGCGATTACAACACGCAATGGGGTCTGGCTCACGGGCACGAGCGTACCCGTACCGGGTAGATTGTCGTTCGGCCGACCGTCCCTAAGGCGGCAGGCCAGGCCCCGGTAGACCAACTGGCAGAGTCCATGGTCTCAAACACCATGCAGTGTGGGTTCGAATCCCACCCGGGGCACCCGTCAGCCGCGGGCGTCGGCCGCGCGAAGTGTACGGCTTGAGGCGTTCGTTAGCCGGGAAGCCCGGTGCGGCCGCCCGGTTACGAGGGCGGGAGGCCAGAAAGCCCCGCATCGGGACCGACGACATCGCCGATGCGGTGCACGCGCAGCGCATTGGTGGTGCCCGGGCTGCCCGGCGGGGTGCCCGCGACGATGACCACCAGGTCGCCCTTGTCGCAGCGCCCGATGCCGAACAGCGCGTTGTCCACCTGGTGCACCATGTCGTCGGTGTGCGTCACAGGCGGCACGATGAAGGTCTCCACGCCCCAGGTCAGCGCGAGCTGGCTGCGGGCGCTGGGCAGGGGGGTGAAGGCGAGCAGCGGGATCGGCGAGCGGTACCTGGCCAGCCGCCGTGCCGTCTCGCCCGTCATCGTGAAGGCCACCAGGGCCTTCGCCCCGACGATCGCCCCGACCTCCGCGGCGGCGCGCGTGATGGCGCCGCCCGTCGTGGTGGGCACCCGGCGGATCGACGGAGCGGCGCGGAGGTATTCGCGTTCCGCCTCGACGATGATCCTGGCCATCGTCTCCACGGTTTCCACCGGGTACTCCCCCACGCTGGTCTCGGCGGACAGCATCAATGCGTCCGCGCCGTCCAGGACGGCATTGGCGACGTCCGAGGCTTCCGCCCTGGTCGGCCTGGGCGAGGAGATCATGGACTCGAGCATCTGGGTGGCGACGATGACCGGCTTGGCCTTGTCCTTGGCCCGTTCGATCATGCGTTTCTGCGCCATCGGAACCGCTTCAAGCGGCATTTCCACACCCAGATCCCCGCGGGCGACCATGATCCCGTCGAAGGCTTCGATCACGTCGGGGAGTGCCTGCACCGCCTGTGGCTTCTCGATCTTCGCTATCAGAGGGAGGCTGACGCCGGCCTCGTCCATGATCCGGCGTGCGGGAGCGGCGTCCTCGGGGCCCTGAACGAACGAGAGGGCGATCATGTCCGCCCGCAGGCGCAGCGCCCAGCGCAGGTCTGCCTCGTCCTTCGCGGTCAGCGCGGGCACGCTGACCTTCACCCCGGGCAGGTTGATGCCCTTGTGGTCGGAGACCATGCCGCCGACGACGACACGGGTCCGGACGGCCACACCCCGCACGGCCAGCACCTCAAGGACTATGCGCCCGTCGTCCACCAGCACCCGGTCCCCCGGCCTGACATCGTCGGCCAGGCCGGCGTAGGTCGTCGATGCCTGGCTGGAGTCACCAGGAACGTCCTCGGCAGTGATGACGAACTCCTGGCCCGCCGACAGCCGCACCGGGCCGGCCGGAAAGGTGCCCAGCCGGATCTTGGGTCCCTGGAGATCGACGAGCACGCCCACGCTGTGCCCGGAAGCGTCCGAGGCGGCCCGGACCGCCTGGTAGGCCCGCTGATGGCCGTCCAGGGTGCCGTGGCTCATGTTGAGCCGGGCGACGTCGAGCCCGGCCGCCACGAGCGCGGCGAGCCGCTCTGGGCTGGAGGACGCGGGCCCCAGCGTGCAGACGATCTTCGCTCGGCGGCTCATGGCCTCTGCCTTCCGGCCGGTCGGGCCCAGCCGCAGGAGTATCGGCAGGTGAAATGGGCACACCTGATTGGTCTATACCACTTTAGGCTCGCGCTCAGCCCATGCCGAGCCCTGACCGGCAACGTTTACCGAACGGTCATCCGCCACGGCTGGTTGCCCCCGATCCCGGATCAAGAACTCCTTCCGACGCGGTCGATGTGACATCGTGCCCCTTATTGGGGACTCGATGTGACATCGATCCGGCTCAATCGCCGGCGGGACCGCGGGCCGGGCCTGAGCCGCGCCGTGCGGACCGGCGGTGCTCAGAGCCAGCGCGGGCAGGCCCTGAGGTAGACAGCCCTGACGGCCATGATGATCGCGCAGTATCCGGCGAGCACAGCAGCTAGGAGCGGGAAGAAGGCCATCGGCGGGGCGTGCATGCCGATGGCGGGCGCCAGCGGCGAGAGCGGCAGGCCCAGGCCGACCACGAAGATCCCGGCCGCGCCGAGCAGCACTGGCCACGCCGCCCGGTTGCGCGGCGATGACCCTGCGCGGCCGCGCTGCGATGACCTTGCGCGGCTACGCAGCCATGGCCCGGCGCGGCTGCGCAGCACGAGCACGGCGAGCGCCTGGGTCAGGAGGTTCTCCGTGAACCAGTCGCCGCGGAAGATGGCCATGCCGGACCGGGCGTCATGGATACCGCCGAACCGCCAGAGCATCACGAAGGTGGCCAGGTCAGCCAGCGTGTTGATCAGCCCGAAGCACGTCACGAACCGGGTGAGGTCACTGCGGTCGAAGGTGCGCGGCCGGTGCAGCCCAGACTCATCGACGTGGTCGAATGCGATGCTGAGCTGGGAGAAATCGAAGCAGAGGTTCTGCACGAGGACCTGCACGGGCAGCATCGGGAGGAAGGGCAGCAGCGCGCTGGCGGCCAGCATCGACGTCACGTTGCCGACGTTCGAGGAAACCGTGATCTTGATGTACTTGATGATGTTGGCGAAGGTCCGCCGCCCTTGAGCCACCGCGTCGCTCAACGCGATGAGGTCCTTGCGCGCCAGGACGACCTCAGCCGACTCCCGTGCGACATCGACCCCGCCCTCGACAGAGATGCCCACGTCGGCCGCGCGAAGCGCAGGGGCATCGTTGACACCGTCACCCAGATACCCCACGCTGCGCCCTGAGGCACCCAGGGCGCGCACGATCCGGGCCTTCTGCTCGGGCCCGACCCGGGCGAACAGCACTGTCCGGGCGGCGATCCCGGCCAGCGCTTCATCCGTGAGGAGGTCGATCTCATCGCCAAGGACAACGCGGCCGGGGCTCATGCCGACTTCCCGGCACGCGTGCGCCGCCACCAGCGGATGGTCGCCGGTGACCACCTTGACCTCGATACCGTTCCCGGTCAGTGCGCGCACCGCCGCGGCCGCCGAGTCCTTGGGCTGGTCGCGGAAACCAACGAAGCCGGCCAGCGTCAGGCCGGCCTCGCCAGCCGCGCCAGCGGGCCGGTAGCGGCCCATGCGCGGCGGCACTTCGGCGGTGGCCACGGCCAGGAGGCGGACACCACCGGCCGCATGATCATCCGCGAGCCGGGTCAGCTGTGCGTGCTCGTCAGGGCCGAGTGCCATGGTGCCCGCGGCGGTCCTCAGCTGATCGCAGCGCTCAAGCACCTCATCCGGCGCCCCTTTGGTGATCACGAGACGAGCACCCAGCAGGCCGCTCGGCCGCAGGACAACGGTGGCGCAGCGCGTGGTGAACGCAAAAGGGATCACCTCGACTCCGGCGAAGCCCTGATCGACGGCCAGGCCGAGTTCGGCCGCCCGCTTGAGCAGCGCCTCATCCAGCGGGTCAGTGACCTGCCCGCCCGCATCTTCGGCCAGCCACAGGCTGTTCAGGCAAGCCCAGCGCAGTACGTCGGGGTCGGGACGGCCGCGCGCGTCCACGCAGAAGTCCAGAGCCGCGTGGCCGTCGGTGAGCGTGCCGGTCTTGTCGGTGCACAGCACGTCCATCGCGCCGAGGTTGTGAATCGCGGGGAGTTGCTTGACGATCACGCCCAGGCGGAGCATGACCCGGGCGCCGCGGGCGAGCGCCGCTGTGACCACCACGGGCAGCATCTCAGGGGTGAGGCCGACGGCGACCGACACGACGAACAGGAACGCCTCGGCCATATGCCCGCGCGCCGCGACGCTGACCGCCAGCACCAGCAGGACGCTGATCAGCATGAAGCGGATCAGCGTCCAGGACACGCTCTTGACACCCCGGTCGAAGCTGGTCGCCGGTGACTGCCTCGGCACGCCGCCGTACGCTGCGCTGAGGTAGGTCTGTGGTCCGGTGGCCACCACGATCCCGGTGCCGGACCCGCTCAGCACACTTCCTCCCGCCAGGCACAACCACGGGCAGTACAGCGGCGCTGACTCTCTTCCGGGCGGGCCAGCCTCCCTTCCGGGCGGGCCGGTGGGCAGGCCGGGAGGGGCGGCGGCCCGCGATGCGAACCGGCCCGGCTCAGGCGCCGGATACTTGCCGGCCGGTACCGACTCCCCGGTCAGCACGGCCTGGTTGATCGCCAGATCCGCCGACCGCAGAACGCGGAGGTCCGCGGGAATCATGTCTCCGGGCGCAAGCTCGACGATGTCACCAGGCACGAGCTGATCAACCGGGACTTCCCGGCTCACCGGAGCGGCACGGGGGGTGGCCCGCCTGGTCACCGTGGCCGTGGTGGCGACCAGGGCCCGCAGGGCAGCAGCCGCCTGGCCGGACTGACGCTCCTGGTGGAATCGCAGCAGGCAGCTGACCGCGACCAGGAAGCCGATGACCGTCGTGCTGTACAGGTCGCCGATGGCCGCGGATACCGCGTCGAGGCCCAGCAGCACCAGCACGAAGGGGTTGCGGGCCGTCTGAAGCAGCTGAACGCTCCAGTGCGCTGGCCGGCCGGAGGTCACGGCGTTGTCGCCGCAGCGGGCCAGCCGGGCCTGGGCGTCATCCTCTACCAGGCCGCGCGGGGTGGACTGCAGCCGGCGCAGTACCAGCAGGCGCGGCACCTCGGCGTACTCGCTCAGCCGACTGCCCCTGAGCGCCGTTCCAGCAGGCCGGGCCGCCCCGGCGGACCGGTCCGCGGCCGGCCCGGGCGACCAGTCCGCGTCCTGCGCGGCCGACGGGTCCGCGGCCGGCCCGGGCTCGGGCAGGTCAGGCGCCCACGCCACGAGTGCGCCCTGGGTCGGCGTGCTGGTGCTGCAGAGAGCCGACCATCTGGCGCACGATCCTGACCAGCCCGGGATCGCCGACCAGGTAGACCTGGCGGCGGCCTTCGCGGCGAGACTGAACCAGGCCCGCCAGCTTCAGCTTGGCCAGATGCTGGCTGATCGTCTGCAGCGTGCCGCCGGTCCGCTCGGCCAGCGTTCCCACGTCCGCCTCTCCTTCGGCGAGCGCCCACACGATGTGCAGCCGCATGGTGGAGGCCAGGAGACCGAACGTTGCTGCCGCGTGCTGCAGCACTTCCGGCGGCAGGTCCCCGCCGTCGCCAGTGCCGGCGACCTGTGACACCTGACACCTCCCGCCGAGACATCCCGGAATATGTGCGGCATAGCCTCCCGGAACCTGCCGTGATGCGCAAACAGGGCGTACCGGCCGCGCGGTACGGTGTAATTACTTGCCGAGTTGCGCAACAATTAACCTGGCAGTCTGTACCCGCACCTGGCACCCACAGCATTGGCGAGGTTGAGTATGGCAGACTGGCGGCCCGGCGAGTCCCGCCGTGGGCGCACTCCGCCCCCTCACGCGGGGCCCCCGCACGCAGGGCCCCCGCACGCAGGCAGGTCCCGCGGTGCCCAAATGTCTGGTGGGGCCAGACCACCGCGCACTGAGCCCGGTCGCCGCGGCGGCACGCGAGAGTACCGGGCCGGGCTCCGGCCCGGCGGACAGCCCCGCGAGCCCCAGCCGGTCCGGCTGACCAGGCGCGGCAAGATACTGGTGTGGGTCGCCGCGGCGGCCAGCGTGCTCGTGGTGGTGGTCAGCCTGGGCGCCTACGCGATCTACGCGAAGCTGGATGGCAACCTGAGCGTGACGGACGCGTTCGGCGGGCTGAAGAACCGGCCGCCGCCGTCCGCGCGCGGCGTGCAGAACTTCCTCATCCTCGGATCTCAGACCCGCGACGGGCAGGGGGCTGGCTTCGGCTACGACCCCGGCACCGACCTGTCGGACAACCTGATCCTCGTCCACGTGAACGCGGCTCACACGCACGCCACTATCGTGTCGATCCCCCGGGACACGATGGTCTACGAGCCGGCCTGCCGGGCGCGGACCGGCGGCGGCACCGTGCCCGCCATACCGCAGGCGATCATCGACGGGGCCATGAACCAGGGCGGCCCGTCATGCGCGGTCGCCACCGTGGAGCACCTGACCGGAATCCGGATGGATCATTTCATCCGGTTTGACTTCAACTCCTTCCGGACCATGGTCAGCGTGGTGGGCGGGGTTGAGGTGTGCCTGCCCCAGGCGGTGAACGACCCCTTCAGCCACCTGAACCTGTCGGCCGGCCGGCATCTTGTCACCGGGAACCAGGCGCTCGCGTTCGTCCGTACCCGGCACGGCGTGGGCAACGGCGGCGACCTGGGCCGGATCGAGCTCCAGCAGGAGTTCATGTCATCGCTCATCCAGAAGATAGACAGCCAGGGCACCCTGGGGAATCCGATCAAGCTCCTGAGGATCGCGGATGCGGCCACCAAGGCGGTCACCGTGGATCCAGGCCTGGGATCAGTCGCCAAGCTGCTCGGCATGGCCTCCGGTTTCCGCAACCTGCACAGCAAGAACGTCACGTTCGTCACCATGCCCACGATCCCGGACCCGGCCGACATCAACCGGCTGCTGCCCAGTGAACCCCAGGACGACCTCATGTGGCAGATGCTCAAGACGGACACCCTGTGGCATGGCGCTCTGCCTGCGCCGTCACCCCGACAGGTGCAGGTGGCGGTGCTCAACGGCACTGGCATGGCCGGGCTCGCCGGGCAGGCCGCGGCCGGCCTCAAGAAGCTCGGGTTCGACGTGGTCAGCGTCGGCAACGCGCCCCTGACCACGGCCACGACCAGCATCAGCTACCCGGGCACGGCCGGGGCCGGCGCTGCGTACGTCGTCGCCCGGGCGCTCACCGGGACCTCCGCCAGCCAGAACACGGGCCGCCAAACCACGGGCGGCGCGGGGCCCGTCACCCTGACCATCGGATCCGACTTCACCGGGGTCACGCCACCGCCCGCCCCGGCCAAGGCACGAGCTACCTCACCCGCATCCAGCCCGCGGGCCCCGGCAGGCCAGCCGGCCGCCGTGGAAAGCCGCAACGCCGCGCAGAACATATGCTCCGGCGTCCCGGGCGCGAACCCTAACCCCTAAAGACCGGCCTAACGTCAACCGGCTCCTGATCCCTCAGGACATCGGGCGGGCCGTGGGCGGGATCGGCTCCGGGAGCACCGTGCCGCCGGTCAGGTACGCGTCCACGGCGGCCGCGGCCGACCGGCCCTCCGCGATCGCCCACACGATCAGCGACTGGCCGCGGCCCATGTCACCGGCCACGAACACGCCAGGCACCGAGGTGGCGAACGAGCGATCCCGCGCTACGTTGCCGCGCGCGTCGAAGCCCACACCGAGCTGGGCGAGGAGCCCTTCGGGCTCAGCCCCGGTGAACCCCATCGCCAGTAGGGCCAGATCGCAAGGCAACTCGCGTTCTGTGCCTGGTATGGGCAGGAACCGTCCGCCCGACGATTCCACGGTCACCAGGCGCAGCGCGCGCACCCGGCCGTCCGGGCCGGCCACGAACTCCTGCGTGGAGACGGCGTACACCCGCTCGCCGCCCTCCTCGTGGGCGCTGGACACCCGGTAGGTCATCGGGTAGGTAGGCCAGGGCTGGGTTTCCGGCCGGTGGTCGGGCGGGCGGGGCAAGATCTCCAGCTGGGTGACCGACGCCGCACCCTGGCGGTGCGCGGTGCCCAGGCAGTCGGCACCGGTGTCGCCGCCACCGATGATGATCACGTGCTTGCCGCGCGCGCTGATCGCCGGCTCAGCGACCCGGCCGCCGGCCGCCGCCGTCACCGCGCGGTTGGACAGCGGCAGGTACTCCATCGCCTGGTGGACTCCGGCCAGGTCGGCGCCTGGCACCGGCAGGCCGCGCGGCACCGTCGCGCCGCCCGCGAGGACGATCGCGTCGTGGCCGCCGCGCAGTTCCTCGGCGCTCACGTCGACGCCGGCGTGCACCCCGCAGACGAACGTGGTGCCCTCCGCCCGCATCTGGTCCAGCCGCTGGTCGAGATGCTGCTTCTCCATCTTGAACTCGGGAATCCCGAAGCGGAGCAGGCCGCCGGGTGCGTCCGCCCGCTCATAGACGGTCACCGTGTGCCCGGCCCGGGTGAGCTGCTGCGCCGCCGCGAGCCCGGACGGCCCAGAGCCGACCACCGCGACCTGCCGGCCAGTGAGCACGGCCGGCGGCTGGGGCGTCACCCAGCCCTCCGCCCACGCCCGGTCAATGATCTCCACCTCGACCTGCTTGATCGTCACTGGATCGGCGTTGATGCCGAGGACACAGGCGGTCTCGCAGGGCGCCGGGCACAGCCGCCCGGTGAACTCGGGGAAGTTGTTGGTCGCGTGCAGCCGCTCGGCCGCCTCGTGCCAGTCCCGCCGCCAGACCAGGTCGTTCCATTCCGGGATCAGGTTCCCTAGCGGGCACCCCTGATGGCAGAACGGAATACCGCAGTCCATGCAGCGCCCAGCCTGCTTCTCCAGCTTGCTGGGGCCGAATTCGGTGTAGACCTCGTGCCAGTCCTGGATCCGGATGTCCACCGGGCGGCGGCCCGGTGTCTCGCGCCGGGTCGTCATGAACCCCTTGGGATCAGCCATGATGCCACCCCCTCTCAGCCGTGCGCCGCGGCCATGACGGCCTCGTTCACGTCGCGGCCCTCACGCTCGGCGAGCCGTGCGGCATCCAGCACCCGCTTGTAGTCCTTGGGCATGACCTTGCCGAACCGGGGCACCGCCGTGTCCCAGTCGGCCAGCAGCCGGGCCGCCACCGCCGAGCCCGTCTCCACGTGGTGGCGCTCGACCAGTCCGCGAACGAGCTCGGCGTCGCCTTCGGCCAGCGGCTCGAGGTCGGCCATCTCGGTGTTCACCCGCAGCGGCTTGGGATCGAGCAGGTAGGCGACGCCGCCGGACATGCCGGCCGCGAAGTTCCGCCCGACCCGGCCGAGGACTACCACGGTGCCGCCGGTCATGTACTCACAACCGTGATCGCCGGTGCCCTCGGCAACGGCGGTGGCGCCCGAGTTCCGCACGCAGAATCGCTCGCCTACCACCCCGCGCAGGAACATCTCGCCGCTGGTCGCGCCGTAGCCGATCACGTTGCCCGCGATGATCTGCTCCTCGGCGGCGAACGCCGCGTCCGGGTCCGGCGCCACGATGATCCGGCCACCCGACAACCCCTTGCCCAGGTAGTCATTGGCGTCACCGGCCAGCCGCAGGGTGATACCGCGGGGCAGGAACGCACCGAACGATTGCCCCGCTGAACCGCGGAAGCGCACATGAATGGTGTCGTCGGGCAGCCCTTCGCCGCCCCAGCGCTTGGTCACCTCGTAGCCGAGCATGGTGCCGACCGTCCGGTTGACGTTGCGGACCGGCAACTCAAGCGCGACAGCGGTGCCGTCCTGCAGCGCACCCTCGGCGAGCTGGATGAGCGTGTTGTCGAGAGCCCGCTCGATCCCGTGGTCCTGCGCGACCGTGTGGCGGCGGGTGGCGTCGATAGCCGAGTGCGGCACGTGCAGCACCCGGCTCAGGTCGAGCCCAGCCGCCTTCCAGTGGCTGACCGCGCGGACGGTGTCGAGCCGGTCAACCTGGCCGACCGCCTCATCTAGCGTGCGGAACCCGAGCGCGGCCAGGTACTCGCGGACCTCCTGGGCGATGAACTCAAAGAAGTTCACCACGAACTCCGGCTTACCGGTGAACCGCTTGCGCAGTTCCGGGTTCTGCGTGGCCACACCGACCGGACAGGTGTCCAGGTGGCAGACCCGCATCATCACGCAGCCGGCGACCACGAGCGGCGCGCTGGCGAAGCCGAATTCCTCGGCCCCGAGCAGGGTGGCGATGACGACGTCCCGGCCCGTCTTGAGCTGGCCGTCGGCCTGGACCACGATCCGGTCCCGCAGGCCACCGCGGAGCAGCGTCTGCTGGGTCTCGGCCAGCCCGAGCTCCCATGGCGCGCCCGCGTGCTTGAGGCTGGTCAGCGGGGCGGCCCCGGTGCCGCCGTCGTGCCCCGAGATGAGCACCACATCGGCGTGCGCCTTGGAGACGCCGGCCGCCACAGTGCCGACGCCGACCTCCGAGACCAGCTTGACGTGCACCCGGGCCGCCGGGTTCGCGTTCTTCAGATCGTGGATGAGCTGAGCCAGGTCCTCGATCGAGTAGATATCGTGATGCGGCGGCGGTGAAATGAGGCCCACGCCGGGTGTGGAGTACCTCGTCTTCGCGATCCACGGGTAGACCTTGTGGCCGGGCAGCTGGCCGCCCTCGCCGGGCTTGGCGCCCTGCGCCATCTTGATCTGCAGGTCGTCCGCGTTGACCAGGTACTCACTGGTCACCCCGAATCGGCCGCTGGCTACCTGCTTCACCGCGGACCTGCGGCGGTCGCCGTTGGCGTCGGGCACGTAGCGGTCCGGGTCCTCACCGCCCTCGCCGGTGTTGGACCGGCCGCCCAGCCGGTTCATGGCGATGGCCAGGGTCTGGTGGGCCTCGGCGGAGATCGAGCCGTATGACATGGCGCCGGTCGAGAACCGCCGCACGATGCTGGAGACCGGCTCGACTTCGTCCACCGGGATGGGCGCGTGAGCCGGGTGCGCCGTTGCGCCCAGCCCACGCGGGCTCCGGGTGTCCGCCCCGTCCGGGGCGGCCAGGCCAGCGTCGGCCGGGTTGGCGTCGTCCACGCCGCGGATACGCAGCAGGCCGCGCAGGGTCATCAGCCGTGCCGACTGGTCATCGACCAGCCGGGTGTACTCCTTGAAGATCTCGTACCGGCGGCTCCGCGTGGCGTGCTGCAGCTTGAACACGGTCTCTGGGTTGAACAGGTGCGGCTCACCCTCGCGCCGCCACTGGTACTCACCGC
>Ga0209526_10001859_pt1 | contig 14145 bp, 14 predicted proteins | sample JacPinW_OM2H0_M1_FD_188566 | JGI IMG/M metagenome (GOLD analysis project Ga0209526, IMG submission 188566) | Forest soil microbial communities from Algoma, Ontario, Canada - Jack Pine, Ontario site 1_JW_OM2H0_M1 (SPAdes) (version 2) | ecosystem: Environmental > Terrestrial > Soil > Boreal... | reverse complement strand
ATCCGTTCGAGTCTCGCTCGCCCGACCACGTCGCCTCATCATCCCGTCTGGGTTGATTGTTCCAGACGAGCGTCCGCCTGTCTCTGGTATGCTGATAGGCGCCGCCACCATACGCGCCGCTGGCAAACAGCAGCAGCGTAGTGCAAATGAAAAGACATCGCGCGGTCATGGTCTTCCTTTTTTCCCAGCCCAATCTCCAGCAACGCAGGGAAGATTTAACGCGTTCGAAAAACCAAAGGCAAGCTCAAACCCAACGAGCAAGTTCTGCCTGCTCTAATTCTCAGGCACTTCGAATTGACTCATCAGCTTGAACGTTTCGTAGCGCTCGTTGATCTCGTCCATCGACAGATTGCGCAACCGTTCCAGACTGAATGCTTCCACACAAAAACTGGCGAGCACGCTGCCGTAGATCATCGCTTTGCGAAGATCGGTGAAGTGCACCTTCTTCACCGTGCCGGCCAAATATCCAGCCATGCCGCCGGCGAACGTGTCCCCTGCTCCGGTCGGGTCGTGAATGTCTTCCAACGGATACGCGCCGCAGCTGAAAAATTCGTTTTTTTCTCCAAAAAGCAGCGCGCCGTGTTCGCCTTTCTTGATCGCGACATAGCGCGGCCCGAATTCGCGAATGCGGCTCCCGGCTTTGATGAGACTGGTTTCCTTGGTCATCTCGCGCGCCTCGCTGTCGTTCAAGATGAGAAGATCTACATTTGGAAGGATGGCGTCGAGATCGGCGCGCGCTGTTTCGATCCACAGATCCATCGTGTCGGCCACGACGAAGCGCGGGCGCTCCATCTGTTCAAGCACGTGCGATTGCAGAGAGGGCGCGATGTTGGCCAGCAAAACAAAATCGGTTTTGCGATACGATTCAGGTAGCGCCGGTTTGAAATTTTCGAACACGTTCAATGCGACCGAACGCGTCTCGCGCGTGTTCAGGTCCCAGGAATATTCGCCCGACCAGCGAAAGGTCTTTCCGTTCACGCGCTGCACGCCTTCGCTGTCGATGTTGTGTTTCTTCCAAAACTCGAACTCCGATTCCGGAAAATCGCTGCCGACAACGCCGACGAGTTTGACCGGCGAAAAGTAACTCGCTGCCGTCGCCGCGTAGGACGCCGATCCGCCTAACAAATCGCCATGTTCTTCGACCGGTGTTTTCACCGTGTCGAGCGCGATAGAACCGAGGACCAGCAAAGACATGGGAAATTTAAGATTTCAGATTTTAGATTGCCGATTGAGAATGCGCCTAACGGCTCGCCCGTAGTCAGCAATATCGTCCGCTTTAAGAAGTCCGGAAACGATCGCGACACGGCGCGCGCCGGCAGCAATGACGTCGGCGAGATTGTCGATCTTGATTCCGCCGATGCAAAAGATCGGCAGCGTTACATCGACATGGACTTGCCGGATCTCTTTCAAGCCGATCGGATCGTAATCCGGTTTCGTGGGCGTGGCGAAAATGGGACCGAATCCGATGTAATCGGCGCCTTCACGCTGCGCTTCCCTCGCCTGCTCGAGACTGTGCGTCGATTTTCCGACGATCAATTTTCGCCCTGCTTTCTCGCGGGCGATTGCGATTGAATCGTCATCCTGGCCGACGTGAACGCCTTCCACAGGAACTTTGGCAGCGATCTCGGCATAATCGTTCACAATCAGTGGAATGGAAGACCGAGATGTAATCTCATGAAGCTCCGTTACAAGATCGACAAGTTCGTCGACCGACTTCTGTTTTCCGCGCAACTGAATGAGATCGACACCGCCGTCGATCATCGCCCTGGCCACACGCACCACGTCCACGGCATCAACATAACTTAGATCCAGAATACCGTAGAGCCGGCAATCGCTTAGTGTTCGCAACGTTTTACTCGCGCAATCGACGACCAGGCGCGGACATCAGCTCGAAGTTTTCCGATTTCATCAGCCTTTCCACGAAGCCGGTGTCGTATTTGCCTGCACGGAATTCACCGCTGCGCATGATCGCCGCGTTAAATGGAACGGTTGTTTTGATTCCGGTAATGTAATACTCATCGAGCGCCCGGCGCATCCGGTCGATCGCCGATGTGCGGGTGGCACCGACGGTGATTATTTTCGCGATCAAGGAATCGTAATATGGCGGCACGACGTAACCGGTATAGGCATGCGAATCGATCCGGACCCCGCGGCCGCCGGGCGCGTAATAAAAGGCGATCCGGCCGGGTGAAGGTTGAAAATCTTTGGCTGGATCTTCCGCGTTGATCCGGCACTCAATGGCGTGCAATCGCGGCGTGGCATGTGCGACATGCGGGGAAAGCGGCTGACCCGCAGCGATACGGATTTGCTCTTTCACAAGATCGCAACCGTAAACTTCTTCCGTGACCGTGTGCTCGACTTGGAGCCGCGTGTTCATCTCGATGAAATAAAAATGACCCTTTTCATCGACCAGGAACTCAATCGTTCCGGTGTTTTCGTACTCCACCGATTTCGCCAGCTTAACTGCCGCGTTTCCCATCTTCTTGCGAAGCCCGGACGTCATGAGCGGTGACGGACATTCCTCGATGACTTTTTGGTTGCGCCGTTGAATGGAGCAATCGCGCTCGCCCAGATGAACAACGTGGCCGTGGCTATCGGCCACGATTTGGAATTCGATGTGGTGTGGATTAACGATCAGCTTCTCGATGTAGACCGCGCCATTGCCAAAAGCTTTTTCGGCTTCGAGACGCGCATTGTGAAAACCGGAGAGAAGCTTCGGCTCGTTATGAGCCATACGCATCCCTCGCCCCCCGCCGCCTGCCACGGCTTTGATCATCACTGGATAGCCGATCTTCTTCGCGACCTTGATCGCCTCTTTTTCGTCCTCGACTATGCCGTCGCTGCCCGGCGTAACCGGCACGCCCGCTTTGCGCGCGTAAGCGCGAGCTGAATTTTTGTCGCCCATCAAATGCATCGTCTGCGAAGGCGGACCGATAAATTTGATTTTGCAGCTTTCGCAGACTTCAGCGAAATGCGCATTCTCGGCGAGAAAGCCGTAGCCGGGATGAATGGCGTCGACGTCTCCCACCTCGGCCGCGCTCATGATGCGATCGATTTTCAAATAACTTTCGTCGCTCGGCGCCGCGCCGATGCAGATCGCTTCGTCCGCCAGTTGAACATGGAGCGAATCGACGTCCGCTTCGGAATAAACCGCCAGCGTGCGAATGCCGAGTTCTTTACAAGCGCGAATGATGCGCAGCGCGATCTCACCGCGATTAGCAATCAGGACTTTTTCGAACATGTGCCGCTCCCGCGAGTTGGCGGGCCGCATCAATTATCGGACACGGAAAAGCACCTGGCCGAACTGCACCGGCTTGCTGCCTTCCGCCACAACTTCAGCAATCACTCCGCTTGTTTCCGCTTTGATTTCGTTCATCACCTTCATTGCCTCGATAATGCAAACCACTGTGTCCTCGGTCACGTTTGCTCCGACATCGACAAATGGCGGTGCATCCGGCGAAGCGCCGCGGTAAAACGTACCCACCATCGGTGAAACAATTTCCTTAAGCGACGCCGCCGCGGCCGCGGCTGCCGCCGCCGGACCGTTTGCAGGCGCCGGTGCGGAAACCGTTGGAGCAGCAGTCGTGGAAACAATCGGTTGATCGCCGATGCCTTTTTGCAGCTTCAGTCGAAAGCCATCCTTTTCCATCTCAAAGACCGAGAGGTCGTTCTTCCTCATCAAATCGATGATGGCTTTGATGTCTTTGAGTTCCAAAACGGGCTCCTATTCCTGAAAACTGAGGCGTTTACGTAAAGCGGTTTTCCCAGCTAGGTCAAGTGCCAGAATGGAGTGCTGGAGTATTAGGATAATGAAGTTTTGATCTAGACCGCGGTCACCCCTCCATTACTCCATCACTCCCCTACTCCACTTCCAGGTCGTTGATGAAACCGACGACTATCTCGTCGTCGATAAGCCGCCGTTTCTCTTGATGCATCCGACCAAACCGGACGGAGCGCCGACCCTTTGGAAGGAGTTGCGTGAGTTGCTCGCGTTCGAAATTGCCAATAACGGTCAGGTCTCAATTGTGAACCGGCTCGACCGCGAAACGAGCGGACTCGTTCTGGTCGCAAAAACTTCGGCGGCGGCGAGAAAATTCGGATTGCTCATGCAACAACAGCGTTTCCGGAAAGAATACCTCGCCATCGTTTGGGGCTGGCCGGATTGGGCAACAAAAATTGTCGACGCGCCGCTGGATCGACAAGGCAAACATCGGGAATCAGCGATTTGGCTAAAACAAGCGATTCATCTCGACGGCGCGCCGGCTCGGACGGAGTTCGAAGTCGAGCGGCGCTTTACAAGATCGACAATTGCGGATGAAGTCTCCGGCAAGAATTTCATATTCACTGATGACAAGCTCAGTCTGATTCGAGCAATTCCGCGCACTGGCCGGACGCATCAAATCCGCGTGCACTTGGCCTCGATTGGCCATCCGATTGTCGGCGACAAAATCTACGGGCCTAACGAGCAGCTTTATCTCGAGTTCATTGAAACCGGTTGGACGAAGAAACTCGAGCGCCAATTACTTTTGCCGCGGCACGCGCTTCACGCATCGAAGCTCGGAATCGATGGCGAACACGAGTGGACAAGCCCGTTGCCGGTCGATCTTGTCAATTTTATCGCAGGCTAAATCATTTCGCCATCGAGACCTGGATGTCAGCCAGGCGAATGATCTTGTCTTTAAAGTGGTGCTGCTTGGAAAGATAGATTCCGCTGAAGTCTTGATATTTTTCCCACGTTCCGTGTACGGTCGTGTCCGCCTTTGGAATGTAATCCCAGGCGCGCACGCGTTTGGTCCGTGGATCGACATACAACACGTACTGGTCGGTTGGGGTGAGGCCGACCTTGTCGAAACTTAGCCGCAGCATCTCGCAGTTTACGCCTTCGGATTCTTTCATTCCGTCGAACTTAGTGTGCACGCCCGGGTCGCGCACTTTGAGCGGCGCGAGCAACCAATAGGAATCGTTGACCCAGCGGCCATAGGCTGTCTTTGAATCTTCATCTGTGCCGGGCGCGCCGAGATTTACTTTCATGTGTTTCTCGTTCCCACTTTTATCTTTCCATTTCACGTCGTCCGTGTTGGCAGGGACGTTCCAAACATGGTCGGCTTTAAAAAGCTCCTTCCCCTCCTGCTCGACTACAAAACTAAAACGGACTTCGGCAACGTTCGCCCATTGTTCGCCGCCACTTGCTTTCCACACGTCCGTCGCCAGCTGTTCCGCTTTCTTGTCCTGATCTTCAGCGGCGCGGCCGCAAAAAATTCCGCTCAGAACAACCAGAGCTAAGATCGAGATCTTCTTCATGTCCATATGCTGACCGGAGTTCGGTCGAATTGCAATTGAATCAACTCACCCTATGGTTGCGCGCGATGAATTTTTCTCGCGTTGCAATTTTCGCCCTCGCGGTTTTTGCAGCCTTCCCGGGACTTGCCGGCGCGACGACCGAACCAGGAGAAACGCTTGATGCGCCGCGATTCGAAATCGCGGCTGAGTCCGCTTATCTGTTTGGCTTCATAAATAGTCCGCACAGTTACGAGATTGGCGCGGAACTGATCACCGCGCGCGCGCGTTGGGGAATCGTGGAAGGCGACAGTTGGTTGCGCGGCTACAATCAATTCTATTTCTCCGCAGTCGCCGAGCCAATCTTCCGCGGCATAGAAAATCATTATTTCGGGATCGATTTCGGTCTCCGCTATAACTTCGTGCGGCCGAATAGCCGGCTCATTCCCTACGTTTCGGGCGGTGTCGGATTAGGTTGGATCGACAGCCATGCGAGCATTCCCGGCGCGCAAGGACAGGATTTCACTTTCAACATTATGAGTGCTGTCGGCGTTTCCTACCAATTGAACGACCGCTGGAAACTCAACGCCGGCGTTCTTTATGAGCACCTTTCCAACGGCGGACAGACCGATCCGAATCCAAGTTTGAATCTGATTGGTCCGCAGATCGGTGTCACCTATTCGTTTTGATTAACGCGAAAGTTTCCAAGCGTGATGTCGATTTCTGTAGGGGAAGCTGCCAGCTTCCCACCATTCGGAGACGGGACGCTAACAGCGTCCCCTACAGCCAAAGCAAGCGATGAATCCGCCTGATGAAAACATTCTGGTTATAAAGCGAAGTCTCTTCGATCAGCTCGGGAGTTTTCATGGACTCAATTTCGAGCCGCGCAAATATCTCGACGCCATTTTATCGCGCGGAAACAATTTCTTCCTGCCGCGCGCGCAAGCCGAACGCGATCCGACCCATAAGCAAATCATCCCCTACGCGCTGCTCGCGTTTGGCAACAAAGTTCTCTATTACGTGCGCGGCAAAAAAGCGGGCGAGCAACGTCTGGTCGCGAAAGGCTCTATCGGCATCGGCGGACACATGAACGAAGGCGATGAATCGCTTTTTGCCTTGGACGAAGCGGCTTATCGCGCCGGTGTTGAGCGCGAAGTGAACGAGGAAGTCAAGATCAACACGAAATTTGAAGATCGCATTGTCGCCTTGTTAAACGACGACACGACCGAGGTGGGCCAGGTTCATCTTGGCGTCGTTCACGTCTTCAAACTGGCCGCGCCGAAAGTGGAGAAACGGGAAGCGATGATTACGAACCTGGCGTTTCTGGACAAAGACGAATTGGTCGCGCGTCGCGATTCGCTCGAAACCTGGTCCCAGCTTTGCCTCGATTCGCTGGACCGTTTATTGGCCTAACGATCGGCCCGTCTATTTCTAGCGCTGGATGCTGTAACTCAACTTCACCCCGTCCAATTGCCATCTACTAGCCGGGTGCGAAGTCGCAACTTCGAGCGTGGCCGGACGCGCCGGATAATTCAGATGCGCGATGAAGTAGCCTTTCGGCTCGAAAAAATGCGATTCAAAGGTCACGGTCATATCAATCGCGATCGGCTGACTCGGGGTGCCGAGCTCCTGAAATTTCGACATGATGTGTTCGCGCTCCGAGGGCGGAAAATCCAACTTCGCCTGTGGGCCCAGGCGGTCAGAAAAAAACGCTGCGTCATGATTTACCGCGAGCCGTTCGACGGCCATTTTGCCAAACTCACGTGCCTCCTTATCCATCACCGCCTTGTTCGAATAAAGATACCAGGTGCCGCCGCCGACCAGCGCCAGGATGATAATGAGAACAACTAACAACTGTCCGGACGAGTTGGATCGACAATTACGTTTCATGTTTTTCATTAATAACCTAAACCAAGACCTTTCACCACTTCGCCATTACGGATGAGCGCGCCGTGATTTTGCATTCCGGTGTAAGCGCCGAATCGGTTGCGCGCATTAACTTTAAAGTAAACAACGTAGCCGTAAAGATGTTCGCCGTTCTTGCCCAGATCATCCGGCTTGGGGTCGCCAGTCCACTCGATTCGCGCGCTCCCGGCATCGACGAGCTGGGTATTGAGCCATTTCATGACGATTTCTTTGTAATTAGTTGGATACGGTCCGTAACGGGAAGCATCCGGCGTTTCGGCTTGGGCCAGCGCCGGCGCAGCGGTGCTGATGAACAATATGCCAGCCAAAAACGCAAGCGTTTTCACGCGCCGATTTTCGACCGGTTGAATTTTTTAGTCCAGCCTAATGAGTCTCACGGAATGCGCGGATGCTCTTGAAAGAATTTGACGATGACAGTGGTGACCGGCGGCGGATAGATGTGGCCGAAAGGATGAATGAATGTCTCAACCGGCGCGCCTTTCGAGGAAGAATAAAGAGTGCAACTCGCGCCGCATGATTGGCCTTGTGCGGGGCAGCCATTGAACGTGCGGATTTTCTCGATCGTTCGCTGCTGATTTGCGAATCGCGCGATCCGGTCGCGTTCTCCTCCGTAATGCAATATTGGTCGCGGTTGCGTTGGCTGAACGGAGGGGAGGAGAACTGCGCCTCCCGGTGCAAGAGCAGCGAAGACATTCCCGCGCGCCGCCCAAAGCAAGTAGGTGAACAAACCGCCGTTGGAAAAACCGGTCGCGTAAATCCGGCGCTCATCCATCGAATATTTTTCGCGCAGCGTTGCCAGAATCGCATCGACGAATTTCAAATCGCGGTCCTGTTGCTTTCCCGGCTCACGCTGCCAGCCAGGCTTCTCACCTTTCTCGTCCATGATCAAACCCGGTGTCGGCAAACCTTGCGGGTAAACGACGATGGCTTCCGGCCAGAAATTCTGGAACCCCATGCCCCGCGCGGCGAAGTGCATGTTCCCACCATGACCATGGAAGGAAAAAATCACCGGCGCCTTTGCCTTCGTAGATGTCGATGGAAGAAAAACGAGCGCTTCGCGTTGCACGGCATCGACCGTCCACTTCATCGGCGCCGGTTCGGCGGCGAGCGCGGTCGAAGATGCGGAGACAATTGCCAGAACGAGCGAGACGAGAAGCTTCATAATTCTTGAAAATAGAGACCGACGGACTTGCCTGGACGTTACACACAATTGTCGATCTAACGAGCGATTCGGATTTCTCTCACCATCTGGCCGCAGCGAATGCTTTTCTTTTGTTCGAACATTCGCTATTTCCCTCGTTCATGATCAACCGTTCGATTTTGTCATTGCTTGGGCTCTGTCTAACAATCGCGTTCTCGAGTGAGATTCGCGCGCAACAAGCGCCGACACCGCCGCCGGCTGCGAGAATTTCCCCCGCGAATCCGAGTTCGTTCGAGCCGGCCGCTGCCACCCAAGCCTGGCTCGACACTGTCCCGCCCGATCAACGCGCAAAATCCGACACTTATTTCGAAGGCGGCTACTGGCTGATTCTGTGGAATTTTCTGCTCGGCGCTGCGATCGCGATTTTCCTTCTCGCCTCCCGCACATCCGCGGCGCTGCGCGATTTTGCCGAGCGCATCACACGCCTCAAAACGCTGCAAGTAATTGCTTACGCGATTCCGTTCACGCTGATCACCACGCTTCTCGTGTTTCCAATGGAGCTTTATCAGAGTTTTTTTCGTGAACACGCCTACGGACTCTCCACTCAAAATTTCGGGTCCTGGGCGGGCGACGAAGTAAAAGGGCTCATCGTTGCGCTCATCGCGAACACGATTTTGCTCGGCGCACTTTATTTTGTTTTCCGCCGTGCGCCGCGTTTATGGTGGGCATTCGGAGCAGGCGTCGCCATTCTGCTCTTCATCATCGCCGTGATGGTTGCACCGATTTTTGTTTTTCCGCTGTTCAACAAATTTCAGCCGCTGACTGATACAAAAATTCGCGATTCCATTCTCGCGCTCGCGCGGGCCAATGAAATCCCGGTTACGCAGGTCTACGAGTTCGATGCGTCCCGCCAGACGACCAAGCCAAGCGCGAACGTGTCCGGTTTTCTCGGCACCACGCGCATCTCGCTCAACGACAATCTTCTCAAGCAATCCACGCTGCCGGAGATTCGTTTCGTCATGGGCCATGAGATGGGCCATTACGTTCTCAACCACACCATGAAGCTTCTCAGCGGATTCGTGATGTTCGCGCTCGTCGGATTTCTGTTGGCGCGGCTCGCTTTTGATTTCGCTCTGCGAAAATGGGGCGACCGCTGGCGCGTTCGCGGCATCGCTGATCCGGCCGGGTTTCCGTTGCTCGTCCTCATCTTTTCCACGCTCGCTTTCGCCCTTACCCCGATCATCAACACCATCTCGCGCAACGTTGAGCGTGAAGCTGATGCATTTGGCCTCAACACTTCACGAGAAGCTGACGGCATGGCCCAGGCATCGCTCAAACTCGGCACTTACCGAAAAATGAATCCGGGTCCCGTCGAAGAATTCATCTTCTACGATCATCCGAGCGGACGCGCCCGTATCCGCATGGCCATGGACTGGAAAGCAGCGCGTTTGCCCGCCGGAGATGTCGATCTTACACGTTAGATCGACAATCAGCTTTCGCGCAGCCTAACGAGCTTGTGGAAGCGCGTAGATGGTTAAACGGGAGAGAGAGATAAAGAATTCGTCCGCGCGGAATCTGCCAGAGGATCGTGCCATGTTTTTCCAATCTCGTCCTAACAGAATAAGACGGCGGCGACAACCGCAGACCCTCAATGAAGCGAAACTTTGCCGAAAGGTATGTAATGTCGATCAACCGCGCGCGACCAGAGCAGAACGAGCTCGTGCGCGTTTGATGTTTGCGCGAATGTGTGTGCGCCGGCGTTAAGAAAACGCGTGCCGTCGTACGGCGTGCCATCGAGAAAGCCGGCCACGGCCGCATTTGGCGCGATGATTTGATAGGACGCTGGAATGACCACTTCGAAATTAATTGTTTGTTCGGAAGATGTGGATGTGAGCCTCACGCCGGCCACGCGAAGCAGTTCCGTGACGGGCAAATAATTTTTCTGCACAAACGCGCCCGCTTTCTCCGAGATGTGCGCGCTAATTGTCGCCACACACGTGCGCGTTTCCACGCAGCGTTGCGGAATATCATCCGTCATGAGTCCTCGCGCGATGCGTTCACGCGTAATTTTTTCGAGGATAAGGCGAGTGCAACGAGGGCGGAAAAGCGTTTCGCTTTTGCAATCGAACACGTGATCGTTCGGCGCAGTAAGGGCGAGGACATCACGCACGAGATCGATTTCAACTTTCGCGCCGTTGATCCAAAAAGGGCGCGTGCTCAGTGAAAAAGCAAATTCGAACGCCGCGATGATCGCAGCTAGCCACGCAGGACGAAGAAATTGACCTATGAGTCCACCGGACTTTTCAAACCAGGCAGCAATCGTGAACAAGGCGCCGCTAACAAAAACGAAAGCCAGCGGATAAAACGGAAGAAAATCCTGTCGCGTGATCAGCGTCCAAAAACTGTAAAGCACCGGCTGATAAAAGCCGACGACGAGCACAGCGAAGCCGCGACGCAAGCTCAGCACTGCGTCATCAGTGAATCGAGCGATGAGTCGCGCGGCATAAACGACGAACGGAAACGCAACTAAAGAGAGAATGACGTTCCCCACGCGATGATGTGCTTCATCGACATTCGACAACAGATTGTGCTCGAAAACGCTGTAGCTGAACTCAGACCAGACACCGTTCAGCGCAAAAAAAATCATGATCGCGCATGGCACAATCAGCATCGACATAAGAAACGCAGCTGCGGAGAGCGCCGCATCTTTCCGAGAAAAACTGAGTGGTTTATGTCCGAGCAGAAACACCGCACACGGCGCACTCATCAGCAGCACCAGCAAAAACACTGTCGACTTTAACGAGACACCGAAGCAAAGACCGAGCAGCAAACCCGCGACCAGCGCGCGCCGGATCGTAAATGGCCCGCTGAAAAGAGTCGTTAAGCACAGCAGCCAAAGCGGCGCCCAAAGATTGTCAGTTCGAAATTCGAGCGAACGAAAATGATAGTGCACGTAAAAGCCGGCGAGAAGGACCGCCCACGCGCCGGCGCGCCGTGAGAAAAGGAGTTCACCGATCCGATAGGTGCACCAAGCCGCCACGAAATACATCGGCAAGAGGAGAAAGCGCATCCAGAAAAGCGCCGTGGCCCGCTCGCCCACGAGCGCGAAGATCGGCGCGAAAAGGATCTGAAAGAGCGGCATGTGATTATCGAACACGTCCCGGTATTGGACGAGGCCGCGTGTCCACGCCCAGATCACGTGCAGGTGCTGCGCTTCATCGCTGTCAAAGCCCTGGTACAAAATATTGACTGCCTTGAAAGCGACGAGCAGAAGGAACAAACTCGCCGCGGCAAACAATTCTGCGCGACCGGACATGCCGAAATAATTTGCGGCGCGTTGTACGAATGAAGCGCGTTGGGACATTGTCGATCTTGTTTGCTCGAGCGCGATCGAGAATTTAAAACCCCGGCGCGATTACCACATTAAGGCAAACGCCTCGAAAAGACGCGTGTGCAAGTGGTTCGATGTGATTGCGGAAGATCCGAAGCATCCAGGCACGGCTTGCCCAGATCTGTGACTGCCCAATCCCAGTAAAGAATGCATTTTGTCGCAGCATTCATGGCCGGACGTCATGTATGGCTGATGAATTTGGAATGGCATACACGGTCAATCCCGGAGAAAGATACTCTATTCTTCCATGCGGCACTTGCCACAACACGATCCCGTTTTTTTCCAGATCGTTGTAGAATTCGCTGTCGCCGGAAATCGAAACGTGATCTTCGCCCACGGTGCGCCGATAATTTGAACCGGCCGCGATCACATGCGTAATCCCCAATCGCTTCATGTTGTCGATGTTCTTTAGCGTGGTGGAAAAGAACGGCGGAGAAACGCGGCGTTGTGGCAATTGGGCTCGCCAATCGTTTGGATCGCGGCTGGGCCAAATACGCGCCTCGTGCGCGATGACTGCATTTGCCGGCAAGTGATCGCGAATCCATTCGACCATTTGTGTTCGCCGATCGTGCGCAAATTCTTTTTCATCGAGAAAGACGAACGGCAATTCCGCGAAGATAACAACAACACACGCGAGAATCGCGATGGTTGATTGCGGAAATCGCGGATGCCGTTCAGCGATCCAACTCGCCGCCGAACGCGTCCCCCATACTGTGAAGATCGACAACAGAGTAGCGAGCGGAATGAGATAACGATCCTTGCCTAGCGGCGTCAAACAAAGCCCGATCAAATAAGCGAGCGCGAAAATCAGCAAGCCGCGCTCGATCAGTGGCTTCTTCTCGCGACGGCCGAAGAACGTCCCGATGTAAGTCAATCCGCCGAGCACGAGTAAAGGCCCGGCATGTCCAACCAGCCGAAAAAAATAATTCGTCTCAAGTAAGCCGGAAGTTCGGTCGCGGTTAATACGAATGAATTCACTGCCGATTCCGTTCAACGCTTCGAGCGGATGGATTACCGATTGAAAGTCGAAAATGGCAAACGTTAGCAAGTAGACTGAACAAAGCAGAATCAATTTCCGGTTTATGCTCGACCAGGTTGCGCGACGCATCTTGAAAATGAGAAGTGCGATCGAAAATACGAGAGCGAGGATGCCGAGATATTTCGCCGAGGCCGCGACGCCGGTGGCGATGCCGGCCAGAACCAGCGAAGCGTTCGATTCGCTATCGCAAAAGCGGTCCAGCGCGTACCAAGTCCAAGTCAATCCCGCGAGCAGGAAGCAATCTTCTTTCATGTAGTGCGTCGCCTCGAAGAGAAACGGATGCAGGCCCGCCATCGCCCCGGCCAGCAAACCGAACCACCAGTCGCTGTGACGTCGGACAATTAAGATCACTGCCGCAATCGCGAGCACGGCCGCAAGAGCGGACGTCCAGCGACCAACAAGGACAACATTTTGCGGCACCTTGTCGATCTTGAGTGCCCGAACGACAAGGTCGGTCGCATTAATCATCAAAAGCGGGTGACGATAATTGTGTTTTCCGCTGACGACCTGCTCAACTTTGCCCGGCTCGTCCGTGTGATAGTAAAAAGGAAAGTTGTTGTGTCTGGTGTAAGCCCACAACAGGAGTGCGAGCAATGCCGCCGAAAAAATTGGGCCGCTGAACTTTTTCATGCCGCGATGCGTGCCAGTCGCGCGATCGTTCTAACTCCGCGCGGCGCGTTTCATCTGCTTTTCATTCGCGCAATCAACGTGTCGGCCATCGTGGCCGGCGTATCGGCCACCGCGATGCCAGCAGCTTTGAGCGCTTCGATTTTGCCTGCGGCTGTTCCCTTTCCGCCGGAAACAATCGCGCCTGCGTGACCCATGCGGCGCCCTGGCGGCGCGGTCACGCCGGCGATGAAAGCGGCGACAGGCTTTTTGCAATTTGTTTTAATCCAAGCGGCGGCTTCTTCTTCGGCTGAGCCGCCAATCTCTCCGATCAAGACCATTGCTTTCGTATGTCGATCTTCGTCGAAAAGCTTCACCGCATCGAGATGCGACATGCCATTGATCGGGTCGCCGCCGATTCCGATGATGGTCGATTGTCCGTAACCTCGCGTAGTCAATTGCCAGACCGCTTCGTAGGTGAGCGTCCCGGACCGCGAAATCACGCCGACTGCGCCCGGCTTGTGAATGTAACCGGGCATGATGCCGATCTTGCACGCGCCCGGTGTAATGATTCCCGGACAATTCGGGCCGATCAGTCGCGAGTTCTTTCCCTTCATTTGCGCTTTCACGCGCATCATATCCATCACGGGAATTCCTTCGGTGATGCAAACCACGAGTTCTACACCGGCATCCACTGCTTCGAGAATTGAATCCGCCGCAGCCGCCGCGGGCACGAAAACCATCGAGACATTGCAACTCGTTTTC
>Ga0209526_10001858_pt1 | contig 14146 bp, 10 predicted proteins | sample JacPinW_OM2H0_M1_FD_188566 | JGI IMG/M metagenome (GOLD analysis project Ga0209526, IMG submission 188566) | Forest soil microbial communities from Algoma, Ontario, Canada - Jack Pine, Ontario site 1_JW_OM2H0_M1 (SPAdes) (version 2) | ecosystem: Environmental > Terrestrial > Soil > Boreal... | reverse complement strand
GAGCGGACCTCGCTCGTGCTCGGGTCGGTCAAGATGTCGGGATCGACAAAGAAGACGACCCCCATATCCACGCTTTGACCGGGCCCGAGGGTCTGACTGTTGAAGCAGAAGCATTGCAGCTTGTCGAAGTAGATCCCGGCCTTGGTCGGGGTGACATTGTAGACCGCCTGGGCCGTGATCGGCGCCGCAGTGCGGTTGACGGCGCGGAAAAAGACCTGGCTCTGAGCGCCGGGATGAACTGCGATCGCGCTCTCCAAGGGCCGAAATTCCCAATCGAGGCCTGGGGCGACCTGGGCGTCGAACCGCACGGTAATCAGCCCGGCGGCTACGCGAGCCGGCGGCGTCTCCGCTCGCTGGGTGGTGCCGCCAAAGCCGGTCGCCGCGCAGAACAGGCGGTAGAGCGGCACCGACGCAAAGGACAGCCCGACCATGCCGGCGACCACGGAAATCAGCAGCACCACAGTCCCGCCATTGCGTCGGCTGCGCGATCGGCCGGCGGCCGCCATACTCTTATCCTCCCATCCGGACGATGGTGAGGGCGTAGAACAGCGCGGCAAGTGCGACAAGCACGGCTACCAGCGCGCGGTTGCGGGTACGAATGGTCTTTTGCCGGTCGCGATGCGCGGCAATCAAAGCCAAGCCCCGCTCGCGTGGTCGACCAGCAAGAGGCTGAAGATCAGAAACAAATAGAGCAGCGAGAAGGCGAACATTCGGCGGGCACTGCGATCGGAGGGGTCACGGCAGACAAGGATCGACCAGCCCGTGAAGACAGCGCTCAACAACAAAGCGCCGACGCCATAAAGTGCCCCCGCAACTCCGAGTAGCCACGGCGTCAGGGCGACCGGCCACAGCACGACCGTATAGAGCAGCATCTGTCGTTTCGTTTCGCGTACCCCGGCGACGACCGGCAGCATCGGCACGCCCGCTGCGGCATAGTCCCCGGTGCGGTACAGCGACAAGGCCCAGAAGTGCGGCGGCGTCCAGAAAAAGATCACCGCGAACAGCGCGATCGCTCCCCACCCAATATCGCCGGTGACCGCCGCCCAGCCGATCATCGGCGGAAAGGCGCCCGCGGCGCCGCCGATCACGATATTCTGCGAAGTTCGGCGCTTGAGCCAGATCGTGTAAACAAAGACATAAAAGGCGATCGTCAGGGCGAGGAGCTCGGCGGCCACAGCGTTGACCGCCAACCCCATCAGCAGCACGGCCCCGACACCGAGCACAACGCCGAAGCCGAGCGCCTCGCCTGGCATCATCCGGCCCGCTGGCAATGGCCGGCTCGCGGTCCGGCGCATCACTGCATCTATGTCGCGGTCGTACCACATATTGATGGCGCCGGCGGCTCCCGCCCCGATCGCAATGCACAGCACTGCGACCGTTGCGAGCAACGGATGGAGATGGCCCGGGGCCAGAACGAGCCCGACCAAACCCGTGAAGACGACGAGCGACATCACCCTGGGTTTGAGAATCTCGACATAATCCGCAACCCCGGCGGCCGGCGCCGAGGCGAGGCGCAGCGGTACGGACGTCGGGGTCTCAGTTAAGTCGCTCACGAAGACGCCTGCTGCAGCTAAACGACTACCGGCAATTCTTCGTAGCTGTGGAACGGCGGTGGCGAAGACACCTTCCATTCGAGGGTGGTCGCACCCTCACCCCAGTAATTGGCGCCGACCCGCCGACCCGAAGTCAAAGTGTGCAGCACGATGAACACGAAGAACAAGGTCGAGCCGAACGAGATGAAAGACCCGACGGAAGCGATAAAGTTCCAGGGAGCGAACGCATCGGGGTAGTCGGCGATCCGCCGCGGCATGCCGGCGAGCCCGAGGAAATGCATCGGAAAGAAGGTCAGGTTCACGCCGATAAAGCTGGTCCAGAAATGGATCTTGCCCCAAGTCTCGTTGTACTGGCGGCCGGACATCTTCCCGATCCAATAATAGAAACCGGCAAAGATCGAGAAAATGGCGCCTAGCGACAAGACATAGTGGAAGTGCGCCACGACGTAATACGTGTTGTGAAGCGCGAAGTCGACGCCGGCATTGGCCAGCACGACGCCGGTCACGCCGCCAATCGTAAACAGGAAGATGAAGCCCATCGCCCACAGCATGGGCGTCTTGAAATCGATCGAGCCGCCCCACATCGTCGCGATCCAGGAGAAGATTTTCACGCCGGTCGGTACCGCGATGACCATCGTCGCCGCAGTGAAGTAGGCGCGAGTATCGACCGAGATCCCGGTGGTGAACATGTGATGGGCCCAGACGACAAAGCCGATCACGCCGATCGCGACCATCGCATAGACCATGCCGAGATAGCCAAAAACCGGCTTTTTCGAGAAGGTCGAGACGACCTGCGAGATCATCCCGAACCCCGGCAGGATCAGGATGTACACCTCGGGATGGCCGAAGAACCAGAACAGGTTCAGGAAAAGCAGCGGGTCGCCGCCGCCGGCCGGGTCGAAGAAGGTCGTGCCGAAATTGCGGTCGGTCAGCAGCATCGTGATCGCTCCTGCGAGCACCGGCAGCGACAAGAGCAGCAAGAATGCCGTCACCAGGATCGCCCACACGAACAGCGGCATCTTGTGCATCGTCATGCCGGGCGCGCGCATGTTGAGGATCGTGGTGATAAAGTTGATGGCGCCCATGATCGACGACGCGCCGGCAAGGTGCAGCGAAAAGATCACCATGTCGACCGCCGGCCCTGGGTGCCCGACCTGGGCCGAGAGCGGCGGGTAAACCGTCCAGCCGACTCCGGCGCCTTGTCCCACCATCGTCGAACCGAGCAGCAGCGCAAATGACGGGACCAAGAGCCAGAAGCTGACGTTGTTCATCCGCGGGAAGGCCATATCCGGCGAGCCGATCATCAGCGGCACCATCCAGTTGCCGAACCCGCCGATCATCGCCGGCATGATCACGAAGAACACCATGATCAGCCCATGGGCGGTGACGATGACGTTGTACAGCTGATGGTCCGAGATGAACTCATTGGCCGGATGGATCAGCTGCATCCGCATGATCACGGACAGCAGGCCGCCGATCACCCCTGCCACGATCGCGAACAGCAGGTAAAGGGTGCCGATGTCCTTGTGATTGGTCGAGCAGAACCAGCGGACGAAGAACCCCGGCGCGTGGCCGTGGCCCTGCACGTCATGACCGTGCAGGTCGGCGACATCGACACCGCGCTCATAAGCCATTTCTCGCTCCCTCGATCTCAGTTGCCGGCCGGGGCCGGCTGGGCGGCGTCGGTCGCAGCCGAAACCGCGGCGACGCGCACCGCACCACCGTTTTCGTCTTTATGGGCGAACTTCTTTTTGGCATCACCCAGCCAACGCTGGAAATCGTCTTTCGACACCGCCTCGATCTTGATCGGCATGAAGGCGTGGTTGATGCCGCAGATCTGATTGCATTGACCGTAATAAACACCCGGGTGCTCGACATTCATCCAGCTTTCGTTGAGCCGGCCGACGATCGCGTACTCCTGGACCCCGAAGGATGGGACAAACCAGCTGTGGATCACGTCGGTGCCGGTTATGTAAACGCGGATCACGGTGTCGACCGGGACGACCAGCGGATTGTCGACGTCCAGCAGCCGTTTCTGGTCGGGCTTCAGATCGGCTTCCGGAATGATATTGCTGTCGAAGCTCAGCCCATTTTGGTCGGGATACTCGTACGTCCAGTACCACTGATGTCCGGTGACCTTTATCGTCATGTCCGGGTTCGGCACCCGGTCCATGTAATACATCAGCTTGAAAGACGGTATCGCGATAATCACCAGGATCAGAACCGGCACCACTGTCCAGAGCATCTCGATGACGGTGTTGTGCGAGGTCCGCGTCGGCATCGGGTTGCGTTCTTGACGAAAACGAACGATGACGTAGAGCAACAAACCCAAGACGAATAGAGTGATCAGAAAAGTGATGACCAAGAGCTCGTCATGAAATGCGGTCAGCCGGTCTTTGACCGGCGTGGCCGGCGGCTGCATGCCGATTTCCCAGCGCCACGGCCCGTCTGCCCAAGCGAGCGCAGCAAAGGCGGTACTGCCGATCAACACCAGCGCGAGCGTAAACATTGCGCGGGCGGCGACCTTCCTCGTGAACAATCTCGTCATCTCACCTTGAGCCTGCAGCCTCTCACCCGTCGCTGGCACCAGGAGCGGCGTTTCCGAGAGGGGCTTCCAAAGGGGAGAACCTGTCCCCATTCCGCTCGACCAAATCTAACACCGGGTCTGTTCGAGCCCGAACGCAATACAGAGCTATACCATAGCTCACCGCGACAACAACCGGCACAAACCCGGCTGCGACCGTTTGCGTCAAGCCGCCGCACGCCAAGCTGTCGGTGGGAAGCCTTGGGTCGCGGAACTTCCGCCTTTCTCTATGGGTCGGCCGCGACCATATTGAGGCGGACCCTTTATGGAGTTGCAGATGACCGATCTCGCCGTCACCGACGCGCTGTTTTTCGAACGGACGGGCATGGACCCGGGCCGCATCGAAGCGCTCGTCGACCAATCCTTGGCAGGAATGGATGACGGCGAGCTCTACCTCGAATACAGCCAGTCCGAGAGCCTCGCTCTCGATGACGGCCGGATCAAGAGCGCGAGCTTCGACACGACGCAGGGGTTCGGTCTGCGGGCGGTTGCCGGTGAGGCTGCCGGTTATGCGCACGCGTCCGAGCTGTCAGAAGCGGCGATCCGCCGCGCGGCCGATACTGTCCGAGCGGTGGCGAGCGGTCATTCCGGGGTCTTCGCGGCGCCCCCTCCCGGGACAAACCGGAGCCTCTACACCGAGCAGAACCCGCTTGGCCTCGTCGATCTCGGGGCAAAGACGCGGCTCCTTGCGGAAATTGACGCTTATGCGCGCAGCCGCGACCCGCGCGTGAGGCAAGTCATGGCTTCGCTCGGCGGCGTCTGGCAGGCGGTGCAGATCATTCGACCCGATGGCCGGCGGGTCGCGGATATCCGCCCGCTGGTGCGGCTCAGCGTGGCGATCGTCGTCGGCGACGGCGACCGCATGGAGACCGGCTCCTCCGGCGCGGGGGGCCGCGTCGGCTACGATCTTTATCTCGATCCGCAGCAATGGAAGGCACAGGTCGATGAAGCCTTGCGCCAGGCGCTCGTCAACCTCGGCTCGGTACCTGCGCCGGCGGGCGAGATGACCGTCGTCCTGGGGCCGGGGTGGCCGGGGGTCATGCTGCACGAGGCGGTCGGCCACGGGCTCGAAGGCGACTTCAACCGCAAGAAGACGTCGGCTTTCTCCGGAATGATCGGGCAACGCGTCGCGAGCGAGGGTGTGACGGTCGTCGACGACGGGACAATGCCCGACCGGCGTGGCTCGCTGACCGTCGACGATGAGGGTACGCCGACGAATTATACCGTCCTCATCGAGGACGGGGTTCTCAAAGGCTATATGCAGGACCGCATGAATGCGCGCCTCCTCGGCGCCGCCCCAACCGGGAACGGCCGACGACAGAGTTTTGCGCATGCCCCGATGCCGCGGATGACCAATACCTACATGTTGGCCGGCCGCCATGACCCGGCGGAAATCATGGCCTCGGTCAAGCGCGGGGTCTATGCCGTCAATTTCGGCGGCGGACAGGTCGACATCACCTCTGGCAAGTTCGTATTTTCTGCTTCCGAAGCGTATCTGATCGAGGACGGCAAGGTCGGACCCGCGGTCAAAGGCGCAACTCTGATCGGCAACGGACCGGATGCGCTGACCAAAGTCACGATGATCGGCAATGACTTGCGCCTCGATGATGGGATCGGCACCTGTGGGAAAGACGGTCAGAGCGTGCCGGTCGGTGTCGGCCAGCCGACATTGCGGATGGATGGCCTGACGGTCGGCGGCACGAACGCGTGAGGCGCGCCGCAGCCACGCTCTTCCGAACCGCGCTCCTTTCAGCGGCAGTATTAACTACCAATTCATTTGACGCAGCTCGGGCTTGCGCGGATTTCGCGACGGCGCCGTCGAGCCGGTGGACACTGACCACGGGCTCCGGCGCTTCATGGCTGGTGACACCCTGCGGCGAGCGCTTTTTCAGCCTGGGGGTCAATGTCCTGGACGGCGGCTATCCCGAGCGCGAGAACGCCGGCAAGGTTTGGTACAGCTGGAAGGCTTTTACCCCGACTTTGGCAGATTGGGCGGCTGAAACCCGCCACCGTCTGTCCACCTGGGGCTTCAACAGTGCGGGCGGCTGGGCGCTGCCGCCCGACGAACTCCAACTTCCGACAATCATCAATCTCGAACTCGGTCGCCTCGCCCGGTTTCACTGGTTCGATCCGTTCGACCCGGAAACCGAGAAGCGGATGAATGCGCTGGCCCGCGAGCTTGTCTCGCCTTACCGCGGCTCGCCCTACCGGATCGGCTATTTTTCGGACAATGAAGTCGGCTGGTGGGCCGGAGCCTTATTCGTTTTCTATTCGGCCAAGCCGGCGAACTCGTCTACCAAGCGGCACTGGGTCGAAATGCTGCGCCGGCATTATGCCGGTGACTGGTCGCGCTTCAACGCCGATTTTCTGCCCCCCGCCGGGGTCGCTTCGTGGGAGGCGCTCCTCGCCACCACGGAGAGAACCCGGATGAGGCCGGGTGGCGCGGGGATTGATGCGGTGCGCGAGTGGACCGGTATCGTCGCCGAACATTATTATACGCTCGCCGAGCGGGCGATCCGCGCCGCCGACCCCGATGCCCTGTACTTCGGCGACCGCTTGCCGATCTATTACGACCCGGCGGCGGTGCGGGCGATGGCGCCGCATGTCGACGCGATTGCCGCGAACTATAACGTCGACAGCGCGGACGGCTGGATTGCGGATTACTTTTTCGACGGGCTCAGGAAACTATCGGGCGGCAAGCCCGTCCTGATATCGGAGTGGTTCTTTGCGGCCCGCGAGAACCGCACGGGGAACCGTAACAACGGCCACCTGATGACGGTTGCGACGCAGAACGAACGAGGTATCGGGGCGGCCGCCGCTACCCTCAACTTCGCGGCGATACCGGAAATCATCGGTGCGCATTGGTTCCAGTACTACGACCACCCTAAGGGCGGGCGCCGCGACGGAGAGGACTACGATTTCGGGCTGGTCGATATCAACGACCAGCCCTATCAGCGGCTGACCTCGGACCTCGCGATCGCCAACCGGCGCGTTCGCCAGGTTCACTCCGGCGCGACGGTTTCAGCGGCGCCGGCGGCGCCCCCGAGGATTTTCGTGCTGCCGCACGCGGCCGTTTCTGTCGACGATCATTCGCTCGCCGATTGGCCCAAGCCGTCCAGCCTGCTGCCGCGGCTCACGCCCTCGCCGGGTGCGGTCGAGTTCGGTGAGGCTTACCTCTCGTGGAGCGAGCGAGGCCTCGCCCTGGCGACAATCGGACAGGATTATTTCGACATCGACCTTTTCGCCTATGAGGGCGAGTTTCCGCTGATCGACGCCTACCGGGTCGAGTTGGGCATCGACATCGGCCCCACGGGACAAGCCCGTGGGCTAAAGGCCCACGAGCCGCGGCGCTTCACGCTGTTCTTCATCCCGCCGCGGACCAAGCTTCACGACCATCCGGAAATGGCCGCGCAGCTGTGCGCCGGGCCGGCGCAGCAGGCGATAAGCTTGGGTTGTACCGAGGTCAGCGGCGCCAAAGCCGCCTATTTCGGTGCCGACCAGCCTCGGATCACGGCGGAAATGGTCATTCCGTGGTCGGCGCTCGGCATTGATGCGCCGGCTCCGGGAGTTCAGCTGCGCGCCGAAATCGCCGTTACCTCATGGCATCGCGAACGCTGGATGTCGCTGTCCGGCCGCCCGCCAGCTGCAGCGTTGAACGACCCGAAGGCTTGGCGCGCGATGCGGCTCGGCAACGGCCCGCAAATGATCGAGACCTCCCCGGCGCGCCCGGTGCTGGCGCCGGGTTGAAGCGCCCTCAATATGCGTAATCGGTGAACACCGGATCGACGTTGCCGCCCCAGCGGGTACGGAAGTCTTCGAGCAGTTCTTCCGCCGGAGTGCGGCCGGAGCCGGCTATCGCGAAAAGCGGGTCGATAAAATGGGTCTCGTCCTCGCCTGCCGTGTTGCGCCGCGCCCGACGATGCAGGCCTTCCCGCGAGATCTCCAGCATTTCGAGTGCGATGTCGCGGAATGTGCGGGAGCGCAGCGGCGTCGCGAGCCCGAGCCGCGGCACATCGCGACGCATCGCCTCGCGCTCTTCCGCGGTCCAATCTGCGATTAGGTCATAAGCCGCATTGAGCGCCGCTGAGTCATAAAGAAGCCCAACCCACAAGGCCGGCAACGCGCAGAGCCGGCGCCATGGACCGCCATCTGCCCCTCGCATTTCGAGAAACGTCTTTAGGCGCACCTCGGGGAAGGCGGTCGTCAAATGGTCGGCCCAGTCGCTTATGCGTGGGGCGTCATTGGTCAGCATCGGCAGCTTGCCGGCAATGAAATCTCGGAACGACAGCCCGCTCGCGTCGATGTATCTTCCATCTCGGTACACGAAATACATCGGCACATCGAGCATGTAGTCGACGTAACGCTCGAACCCGAAGCCCGGCTCGAAGACAAAGGGCAAGGTACCGCAGCGGTCCGGGTCGGTATCGGTCCAGATGTAGCTGCGGTAGCTGAGAAGGCCGGAGGGCTGTCCTTCGACAAAGGGCGAATTGGCAAACAGCGCCACGGCAACGGGCTGGAGCGCCAAGCTTACACGGAATTTCTTCACCATGTCAGCCTCGGACTGATAGTCGAGGTTGGTCTGCACGGTGCAGGTGCGCAGCATCATATCGAGGCCAAGGCGGCCCTTTTTCGGCATGTAGTCGCGCATGATCCGGTAACGCGCTTTCGGCATAAACGGTATGTCGTCGCGCCGCCATTTCGGGTCGAAGCCAAGCCCCAGCATTCCCAGCCCGAGCTCGTCGCAAACTTCGCGCACCTGCCGCAGGTGCTCGTGGACCTCGTCACAGGTCTGATGCACGGTTTCGAGCGGCGCCCCACTCAGCTCGAACTGACCGCCGGGCTCGAGCGTGATCGAACATCGAGCGTCGTTGGCGAGCGCTATCGTGTTGCCGTTTTCGATGATCGGCTTCCACCCGAAGCGGGTCATCTCGCGAAGGATCGCCGCAATCCCGTCCGGTCCCTCGTAAGGGACGCGCCGCAGGTCCGAGCGCCGGAACACGAATTTTTCGTGCTCTGTGCCGACGCGCCATGCCGCAGGCGGCTTGCAGCCGGCTTCGAGGTACTCGACAAGCTGCCGCTTGTGGGTGATCGGCGCTCCCGGCGTACTCGGAGTGGTCGTCATCCTCGGCGAAACTCCAGCGCTAACGGCGTGGCGGCAGCCCGACTAAGCAACCGTTTAATCGACCAACAAGCAAAAGCGGTCAACGGATACGGACGCGGCGCCAGTCACCGGCGATCGCCTGAAACACCGCCACGGCGGCGAGCGCGGCGGTTTCGCCACGCAACACCCTTGGGCCGAGCCCGACGCGCGTAACAAAGGAGAGTTTGCCGATAGCGTCAAGCTCCGTTTCATCGAAGCCTCCCTCGGGACCGACAAGGAGCGCCACCGGCCCTGGCGGAAGGCGTGCAGCCGCATCGCTGATCGGCTCACCGGCACCGCTCTCGTCGCACACGACGAGCCGGCGCGCGCCGGGCCACGTGGCCAAGAGCCGCCCGAGCCGTTCCGGTGCTCGCAGCTCGGGTACCGAGAGCCGTTCGCTCTGTTCGGCGGCCTCGACAGCATGCGCCCGCAATCGATCGAGATTGACGCGCTCAACCTGTGTTCGCGCCGTCCACACCGGCAACAATGCCGCGACGCCGAGCTCGGTCGCCTTCTCGACGAGCCAGTCGAGCCGCGCTCGCTTGATCGGGGCAAAGAGGAGCCACAGGTCGGGCTCGCCTCCGGGTTCGGGGGAACGCAATTGGCGTTCGGCTGTCAGCCGCGCGCCATTTTTGCCGATCCCGGCAATCCGACAAAGCCATTCGCCATCTTCGGCGTTGAACACCGCGACCGCTGCCCCCGGGCCGAGCCGCAACACCGAACGCAGATAGTGCGCCCGGGCCGGTTCCAGTTCGATCTCGCGGCCGGCAGCAAGCCCGGCGTTTAGGTGAAGGCGCGGTGCGCGGCGCTGGGCCATTCCCTGCTCACTTGAGCGAGAGACGTAGCGTCGTCAAGATTATCCCATGACAGTAGAAAAGGACCCCAGGGAAGCCGCCCTCACCCACCCAGCCCTGCGGCCTGGGCCCCCCCTCTCCTGCAATGCGGGAGAGGGTGTCGAGCGCAGCGAGACGGGTGAGGGTCTCGCCGCGGTCGAAGCGCCGGCCGATCGCAGCGACATCCATCAGAATGACCGGGTCGAGCGCTGGCTGCCCGCGGCGGCCCGGCCATATGCCCGCCTTGCCCGTCTCGATCGGCCGATCGGAACCTGGCTCTTGCTATTCCCCGGGTGGTGGGGAATAGCGCTCGCCTCGCCGCGCTGGCCCGACCCGGTCCTGCTGCTGCTCTTTGCGATAGGCGCCGTCGCGATGCGCGGCGCCGGCTGCACCTTAAACGACATCGCCGACCGGGATTATGACGGGCAGGTCGCCCGTACCCGGCTGCGGCCGCTGCCGAGCGGGGCCATTTCGGTGCGCCAGGCTGTGGTCTTTCTGCTCCTGCAGCTGACGATCGGGGCAGCGGTACTGTTGAGCCTCAACCTCCCAACGATCCTGCTCGGGGCTGCTGTTCTCGGGCTGATCGGCACATATCCGTTTATGAAGCGCATCACGTATTGGCCACAGGTTTTTCTGGGCCTCAATTTCAATTGGGGAGCGCTGATCGGCTGGACCGCCGTCACCGGCGAGCTCGCTTGGCCGCCGCTGCTGCTGTACGTCGGCGGCGTGTTCTGGACGGTCGGCTATGACACGATCTACGCGCATCAGGACAAGGAGGACGATATCCGCATCGGCGTCAAATCCTCGGCAATCGCTCTCGGCGTGCATACGCGGCCCTGGGTATTCGCGTTCTACGGGGCCGCGCTGCTGATGTGGGGCGCGGCAGGCCATGCGGCCGGAATCGGTGCGATGTACTGGGTCGGGCTTGCCGCTGCCGCCGCGCAACTGGCCTGGCAGGCGGCCCGGGTGGCGACCGAAGACCCGGCCGATTGCCTGCACAAGTTTCGCTCGAACCGCGCGGTGGGTTGGCTGCTGCTTGCCGGGATTGTCGCCGGCCATTTTGCCTGACCTGCCTTGGACCCGGCTCTCTTCGTCCGCCGCAATACCGCGATCGCCGCTCCACCGCTGGTGCCGGAGATCCGGCTCCATCTCGCCACTGAGATTACTCCGATTTGGCAGGCCACCGAAGAAAGCTTGGCGCGCAGCGCGGTGCCGCCGCCGTTTTGGGCTTTCGCGTGGGCCGGCGGCCAGGTGCTCGCCCGTTACGTCCTCGATCATCCCGCACAGGTCGCGGGCCGGTTCGTGCTCGATTTTGGCGCCGGGTCCGGGCTTGTCGCGATCGCCGCTGCGAAAGCCGGCGCGGCTCGTGTGTTGGCCGCCGAGATCGATCATTTTGCCGCCGCTGCGATTGCGATAAATGCCACCCTGAACAAGGTCGCGGTTACCGTCACGACAGCCGACGTCATTGACACCACCGACTCCCGCTGGGAAGTCGTCGCCGCCGGTGACGTCTGCTACGAGCAGCCGATGGCGACTCGCGTCGCCCGATGGCTGGCGGCGCTCGCGGGGCGCGGCAGCCTCGTGCTGCTCGGCGATCCCGGACGAGCTTATTTGCCGGCCAATCGCCTGCGCGAGCGCGCCCGCTACCTTGTGCCGACGAGCCGGGAGCTGGAAGACCGCGACACCCGAGACGGCGTCGTATGGCAGGTGCTGCCGTCCTGAATCGTGCTCGCGAGCCGATCAGGCCGCCCCCATATAGCCTTCATGCCGTATGCGAGCCTGCGCGACTTCATGGATCGGCTCGAAACCGCCGGGCGGCTGGTGCGGGTCGCCGCACCGGTGTCGCCCTATCTTGAGATAACCGAGATCCAGACGCGGCTGCTCGCCGAAAGCGGGCCTGCGGCATTGTTCGAGAGCGTTACCCGCGATAGCCGCGGAAGCTATCCCATGCCGGTGCTGGTCAATCTGTTCGGCACCGTCGAGCGCGTCGCTTGGGGCATGGACCGCGAGCCGCACCAACTGCGCGAGATCGGCGAGACATTAGCGTTTCTAAAGCATCCGGAGCCGCCCGGCGGTTGGCGCGAGGCGCTTGAGATGCTGCCATTGCTCCGCACCGTAATGGCGATGCGGCCGCGTACCGTGGCTGCCGCGCCGTGTCAGGAGATCGTATTGCGCGGCAGCGAGATCGATCTATCCACGCTGCCGGTCCAGACCTGCTGGCCGGGCGAGCCCGCGCCGTTGATCACCTGGCCGCTGGTGGTGACGAGAGGCCCGGGCGTGCGGCGCGAGGACGGGTTCAATCTTGGCATCTACCGAATGCAGGTGACCGGTCGCGATACGACCCTGATGCGCTGGCTGAAGCATCGCGGCGGCGCGCAACACCATCAGCGCTGGCGCGCCGAACGGGCGGAACCTTTGCCGGCCGCGGCGGTGATCGGCGCCGACCCCGGCACGATCCTCGCCGCAGTCACACCGGTCCCCGACACCCTGTCGGAATACCAGTTCGCCGGACTGCTGCGCGGCCGCAAGGTCGAGCTGGTCGACTGCAAGACCGTGCCGTTGAAGGTGCCGGCCGAGGCCGAGATCGTTCTCGAGGGCCATGTTTCGCTCGACGAGTACGGCGACGAAGGTCCCTATGGCGACCACACCGGCTACTACAACTCGGTCGAGCGTTTCCCGGTTTTCCGCCTCTCGGCAATCACGATGCGGGCCAACCCGATTTACCTGTCGACCTTCACCGGCCGGCCGCCGGACGAGCCGTCGATCCTCGGCGAAGCGCTGAACGAGGTTTTCATCCCTCTATTGCAGCAGCAATTTCCGGAGATCGTCGATTTTTGGTTGCCGCCCGAGGGCTGCTCCTACCGCATCGCGGTCGTGGCGATCCGCAAGGCCTATCCCGGGCACGCCAAGCGCGTGATGATGGGGATCTGGTCGTTTCTGAGGCAGTTCATGTACACGAAATTCGTCATCGTGGTGGATGACGACATCGACGCGCGCGACTGGAAGGAGGTCATGTGGGCGATCTCGACCCGCATGGATCCGGTGCGCGATGTGACGCTGATCGACAACACCCCGATTGATTATCTCGACTTTGCCTCGCCCGAATCGGGCCTCGGCGGCAAGATCGGCCTCGACGCAACCGGTAAATTTCCGCCGGAGACCCGGCGCGAGTGGGGCCGCCCGATCCGCATGGCCGATGGGATCGTCGCCGAGGTGACCCAGAAATGGGCGAGCTACGGGTTGCCCGGATCGGGCAAGCCGATTTGGAAATGACCGGAGCTCCTATGGCTGAAATCAACAAGGAAGCGGGGGCCGCGCTCGACCTCTTGCAAGACCTGATCGTGCGCGCTCGCCGTGCCGGCGCCGATACCGCGGACGCGGTGATGTTCGAAGGCATCTCGCTGTCGCATGCCCGCCGTCTCGGCAAAACCGAGAAACTCGAACGCTCGGAAGGCCAAGATCTAGGGCTCAGGGTGTTTATCGGGCGTCAGCAGGCGGTCGTGTCCTCCAGCGACCGCTCGCCGCAGGCGCTCGACGAACTCGTCGAGCGGGCGGTAGCGATGGCCCGCACGGTCCCCGAGGACCCCTATTGCGGCATCGCCGACGCTTCCGAGATCGCCCGCGACTGGCCGAGCCTCGACATGTTCGACCCCGAAGAGCCGGGCGCCGAAGTCTTGATCGAACGGGCGCGCGCCGCCGAGGAAGCAGCACTCGCCGTCACGGGCGTCACCAATTCCGAAGGCGCCGAGGCCGGATGGGGCCGCTCCAGCGTTGCCCTTGCCGCCTCCAACGGCTTTGCCGGCTTTTATTCGGGGTCGAGCCAGGGGATCAGCGCCAGTGTCATTGCCGGTTCGGGCACCGGCATGGAGCGCGACTATGATTACGCGAGCGCGATCCACGCGGCCGATCTGCGCGACCCTGCCGAAATCGGTAGGAGCGCCGGCGAGCGGGCGGTCAAGCGGCTGAGCGCGAAGAAAATGCCGACCTGCCGTTGCCCGGTGGTGTTCGACCCGCGCGTCGCGCGCAGCTTCCTCTC
>Ga0209526_10001857_pt1 | contig 14147 bp, 11 predicted proteins | sample JacPinW_OM2H0_M1_FD_188566 | JGI IMG/M metagenome (GOLD analysis project Ga0209526, IMG submission 188566) | Forest soil microbial communities from Algoma, Ontario, Canada - Jack Pine, Ontario site 1_JW_OM2H0_M1 (SPAdes) (version 2) | ecosystem: Environmental > Terrestrial > Soil > Boreal... | reverse complement strand
TCCACCAGGAGATCCCCGTTGAGTAGTCGTTCGACGATCTGACTGGAGCGGCGCGCGCATGACTCAATTACCGAGCCGTGCGCGCGCCGTCGTCATTGGTGGCGGGATCACCGGCACCAGCGTTGCCTTCCACCTGGCGCAGGCGGGATGGCGAGACACGGTGCTGCTCGAAAAAGCCGACCTGACCAGCGGGTCGACGTGTCATGCGGCGGGGCTGGTCACCCAGTTCAACCCATCGCCCACCATGATGCGGTTCCGTCGTTACAGCATCGAGCTCTACCAACGGCTGGGAATCTTTGAGACAGTTGGCAGCCTGCGCTTCGCCTCCAGCCGCGAGCAGCTGATGGAGCAGCAGCGGGGCGTAAGTCGGGCCCACGCGATCGGGCTGGACGTCGATCTCGTCTCGGCTGCGGAGGCCGCGCGATTGATGCCGGCCATCAGCATGAATTCGTTGTTTGGCGCGGTCTGGGTGCCGGGAGACGGCGCCCTCGATCCCCACACGGCCACCTTCGCGCTGGCAACCGCCGCCCGCCACCTCGGCGTCAAGGTGCTTACGGATACCCAGGTGACCGGGATCGAACTGTCGGCCCGAGGCGCCATCCAGGCGGTGCAGACGCCGACCGGCCGGATCGAGGCTGAGGTGGTGGTGATCGCGTGTGGCATCTGGGCCCCTCAGGTGGCGGCAATGGCCGGGGCATTTGTCGTGTCCACGCCGGTCGATCACCAGCACGCCGCGCTGCAGGCGGTCGAGGGTGCCGAGCTGCCGCAAAACATGCCCTGCTTCCGCGACCCCGACAACCTCATCTATGGCAAGGCCGAGGCGGGAGGGGTGGTGCTCGGCGGCTACGAGCTGGACCCGCACGCTCGATGGATCGACGGTGTTCCCTGGGACCACGCGGGAACGTCGGTGACTCCGGACCAGGGCCGATTCGAGCCGCTCCTCAACGGGGCCGCGCGGCGGTTTCCCTTCATCAGTGAGGCTGGGATCGTGAAACTCGTCTGTCATCCGGACGCCATGACGCCCGACGCGAATCCTCTGTTGGGGCCGGTTCCGGGCGTCCGCGGACTGTACATGGCGGCGGGGCTGTCGCTCAACGGATTCGGCGGCGCCGGCGGGATCGGGAAATCGCTGACCGAAATGATCACCGCAGGAGAGAGCGAGCTAGACCTCTACGCGTACCGCCCCTGGCGGTTCGGCCCGGTCCACCGCGACCATCGTTACGTGGCTGAGCTGGCGAAAGAGACGTACCGCTACTACTACTTCCTCCGCTATCCGTATGACGCCGACGAGTGGGGCCGGCCGCGCCGGACGAGCACGCTGCACCATCGAATGCAAGACCTCGGCGCGGTCTTCGGCGCAAAGCATGGCTGGGAGCGGCCCGAGCACTTTGAGCCGGGCAGGCCATGGCGGCGGGCGGGCGCGGACCAGCGCCGCTTCGGCTGGACCCGACCGCCATGGTTCGAGCTGCAGGCCGAGGAGCATCGCGCCTTCCGCGAGCGCGTGGGGATCATCGACATGACGTCGTTTGGGAAGATCGAGCTCGACGGACCGGGAGCGCTGGCGCTGCTCGACCGTGTCGCGGGCAACGCGATCGACAGGCCGGTTGGCAGTGTCGTCTACACGCAGCTCCTCGACCGCCGCGGAGGGATCGCGGGGGACGTCACCATCACCCGGCTCGGCGCGGATCGGTTCAGGCTGGTCACCGGTGCCGGCTACGTGAACAGCGACCTGGGCTGGCTGCGTCTGGAGCAACGCGAGGAGGATGGGCCAGTTGAGATCCGCGAAACGACCGAGGACCTGTGCGTCGTCGGGATGTGGGGACCACGGGCCCGTAACGTGCTCGAGGGCCTGACCGATGACGACGTCTCGGAGGAAGGCTTCCCGTTCATGCAGGCTCGCACCATCGACATCGCGGGGTTCAACGTCTTCGCCCAGCGCGTGACCTACGTCGGCGAGTTGGGGTGGGAGTTCTACGTCGAGCCCACGGTCGCGGTGCAGATATGGGATCGATTGATGGCGGCCGGGCGAGCGGTTGGCATCCGCCCCGGTGGATACCGATCGCTGGACTCGCTCCGGATGGAAAAGGGCTACCGCTACTACGGCACCGACCTCACCCTGTTGGACAATCCGCTGGAGGCCGGGCTCGGGTTCTGCGTGCGTCTCGACAAGGGCAATTTCAATGGGCGAGACGCGCTCGTCGCAGCGAAGGCGGCGGGCATCACACGCCGTTTGCGAACGCTGCTGGTCGGCGAGCACGAGTACGTCACCGTCTACGGCGGGGAAGCGGTCTATGCCGAGGGGTCGATTGTCGGCCGCCTACGCAGCTGCAGTTATGGATTCACTGTCCGGCGCAACGTCGCGTACAGCTACCTACCGGTCGGACTGGGACCGGGAGCGCGCGTCGAGGTGGAGGTCTTCGGGCAGCGGGTGCCGGCTGAGGTGAGCACCGACGCCGTGCTGAAACGTGAGCAACTGGTTCCGCATGACGCAAAGCATGTCGCGAGCTGACGACGCAGTCGGTCAGATTTCGCTCTGGCGAGGCAAGGACGTTACGATCTCTTCGCTGTCTGGCGGGTTGACCAACGAGAACTACCTGGTGGAGGCCGGCGGCGAACGGTACGTGATGCGTCTCCCCGGAACGTCGACGGAGCTCCTCTCGATCGACCGGGAAAATGAGGTCTTTAACGCCCGGGCCGCGGCCAGCACCGGCATAGGGCCCAGGGTCTTGGAGCACGTCCCGGAGCTGAACCTGATGGTGCTTGAGTTCATCGACGGACCCACGATGTCGGCGGCGACCCTGCAATCGGCGCGGATGGCGAGGCGGATGGCAGAGTCGTTCAAGCGCCTGCACGCCGCACCTCGCTTCTTGAAGGACTTCGACATGTTCCGGCTGATCGAGGAGTACCTGCGGATCGTCGAGGAGCACGAGGTAAGGATTCCTGCAGATTATCGGCAGCGGTTGCCGCTCGTGAGAGAAGTCGAGCGCGCAGTCCGCGTCGGGTCAGTCCCCAGCGTCTCGTGTCACAACGACCTCCTCTGCGAAAACTTCATCGACGACGGGCGTTCTTTGCGGATTGTCGATTACGAGCTGAGTGGAAACAACGATCCCTGGTTCGACCTGGGCAACACCGCGCAAGAGGCGAGCTTGGATGATGAGCTGCGCGCCGTCCTCTGCGAGGCGTACTTCGGCCGGCTCGATTCCCAGCAACTCGCCCGGATGAACTTGTTCGCCCTCATGTCCGATGTCGGGTGGACGCTCTGGGGAGCGATCCAGGCCAAAATCTCCACGCTGGACTTCGATTTCGCCGACTACTACGCGACACGATGGAACCGAGCGCTCGCCGTCATGGATTCGGATCGCTTGCAAGGCTGGTTGCGGCAGGCGCAACGCGAGGGCCCTTGACAGAGTTCGTATTGCAGAAGAGACTTTCGGCGTACACCAAAGGTCGCCGCTCAACCGTGGAAGGAGGATGAGACTCGTTGGCCGTACTTGACAGTGTTTTGAAGGCGTATCAGTCGCCGACGCGGATGGTGCACGCTATTGGCGCGCTTTCCGCTTTGGGGCAGGAAACGGCGGCGATCAACGTCAAGCGGCCGCTCGTCGTCACCGACCAGGGGATCGTAAAAGCCGGCCTGCTGGACGAGGCGCTCAAGCCGCTACGCGCCGCGGGACTGGATCCGGTCACCTACGACCAGGTCCGTGCCAATCCCGGCATCAGCCTCGTGGACGCCGGCGCGGCCTACTACAAGAAGGAGCGCTGCGACGGCCTGGTCGCCATCGGCGGCGGCAGCTCCATCGACTCGGCGAAAGGCATCGGGGTCGTGGCCGTGCACGGCGGCAGCATCGTCCAGTACGAGTGGGGCAAGGATCCGATCCACTCTCGGATCCCTCCGCTGGTCGCCGTCCCGACGACTGCCGGCACGGGGAGTGAGGTAACGCTCTGGGCCGTGATCACCGATCCGGACCGGAAAATCAAGTTCAACGTCGGCGGCACGCCGAATATCGCGTCCTGGGTGGCATTGATCGATCCGCAGCTGAGCGTGAACCTGCCCGCCGGGGTCACGGCCGGCACCGGCATGGATGCGCTGACGCACGCCATCGAGTGCTACACCATGGCCTATCACCAGCCATTCACAGATGCCGTCGCCATTCACGCCATGGAGTACTGCGGTCGCTGGCTGCGAGTCGCCTACGCGCAGGGCCACAACCTCGAGGCGCGCTATCACATGAGCATGGCTGCCATGCTGGCCGGCCTTGCCTACGGCACCGACTCAGCCGGCGCGGCGCACGCGATGAGCCAAAGCGCGGGGGGCGTGCATGACGCGCCGCATGGCGCGCTGACCGGCCGCTTGCTCGCACCCGTCATGGAATACAACTACGCCGGCGAGCCGGAGCGCTTTGCTCGGATCGCCCAGGCGCTCGCCCTGGACACCACGAACAAGACCGTCTGGAAGGCAGCCGAGGTTGCTGTCGAGTACGTCTATCAGCTCACCGAGGACCTCGACATCCCATCGTTGAACGAGCTCGGCTTTGCCGAGGACGAGATTCCCATGCTCGCCAAGAAGGCGGAGGAAGATTCGCAGAGCATTGGCAATCCTCGCGACGTCGATGCGCGCAATTACGAAAAGATCTATGCGCGCGCCTTCGAGGCGGGGCGGCATCGAAAAGTCACGCGCCAGCTGGCGCACGCGGGCAGCTGAATCGATGTGGACCAACACGCTGAAGCCGACCGACATCCTCTCTGAGGAGCAGGTCCACCAGATCCACGAGCACGCCATGCAGATCCTCCAGGAGATCGGCGTTGATTTCCTCCACCCACGCGCCATCGACCTGTTTCGTAACGCAGGGCTTCGCATCGAGGAGAACCGGGTTCGCTTCGAGGCGGCCTTCATCGAGGAGCAGATCAGGAAGGTACCGGCGACCTTCCAGGTGCAGTCGCGCAATCCGAAGAACACGGTCACCATCGGCGGCAACCACATGGTCAATGCGCCCGTCTACGGACCGCCCTTCATCACGGACCTCGACCGCGGCCGCCGGGGCGCGACCATCGCCGACTTCACCAACTTCGACAAGATGGCGCAGGCCACCCCGCAGATCCATTGCGCCGGCGGCACGACTGTCGAACCGGAGGACCTCCCGCTGGAGACCCGCCACCTCGACATGGTGTACTCCCACATCCGGTGGACTGACATGCCCTACATGGGGAGCGTGATTTCGGAGGAGGGCGCGCGCGACTCCATCGAAATGTCCTCCATCCTGTTCGGGGGGCGCGCCAACATCGAGAAGACACCGGCGCTGCTGGCCCTGGTCAACGTCAACAGCCCGCTCCGCTACGACGATCGGATGCTTGGGGCATTGATGACCTACGCGGAAGCCAACCAACCCGTCATCGCGACGCCGTTCCTGATGGCGGGCGCGATGTCGCCGATGGGCCTCGCCGGCACCATCGCCCAGCAGACCGCGGAGGCGCTGGCGGGCATCGCGCTTATCCAGCTGATCCGCCCCGGGGCGCCGTGCATCTATGGCTCCTTCCTGACGAATATCGACATGCAGTCGGGGAGCCCAGCCTTCGGCACCCCGGAGTCGGCGATGGGGATCCTGGCCAGTGCCCAGATGGCGCGCCACTACCGCATCCCGTTCCGGGGCGGCGGCGCGCTGACCTCGTCGAAGAGTCCTGATGCTCAGGCGGCCTACGAATCGATGATGTGCCTCTGGCCAACCATCATGGGCGGGGTTCACTTTGTCCTTCACGCCGCGGGCTGGCTGGAGAGCGCGCTGCTCGCCTCCTACGAGAAGTTCATCATCGACGTGGAGACCCTGCGCATGTTCGAGTGGATCCTGACCAAGGGGATTCCCTTCGACGACGAGGGCTTCGCCATGGACGGTATCCGCGAGGTTGGCCCCGGCGGGCACCATCTCGGTTCCGAGCACACGATGCGGCATTACCGGACCGGCTTCTACCGCCCGTTGATCTCATCGACCGAAAACTACGACCGCTGGCAGCGGATGGGCTCGCGCACCGCGGACAAGGTGGCCAACGAGAAATGGAAGCAACTGCTGGCCGATTACCAGGACCCGACGATCGACTCCGCTGTCGATGAGCAACTCAAAACGTTCATCGAAGTGCGCAAAGACGCGATACTGCACGCGAGAGTCTGAGGAGGCTGGCAACATTCATGAAGGTCGTCGAGAAAACGCAAACCCTCAAGATGTTCATCGGCGGGCGATGGGTCGACTCAGAGAGTGGGGCGACCTTCGAGGCGACGAGCCCGGCTACCGGTGAGGTGATCGCCACCCTGCCCAAAGGGACCCGCGCCGATGCTGCCCGCGCCGTCGAGGCGGCGCACCAGTCGCGGGCGGCGATGGCGGCGCTGGGCGCCTTTGACCGCGCGGCCCTGCTGCATCGCGTGGCGGAGGCAATGGAACGCCACCGCGAGGAGCTGGCCCAGTGGCTCACGCTCGACCAGGGCAAGCCGTACAAGGCGGAGGCCGTCGGCGAGGTGGGTGAGGCGATCGAGTACTTCCGGATCGCCGCCGAAGACATCAAGCGGCTGGAGACCAACGTCATCCCGTCGATGAGCAAGAACAAGCTCGTCTTCACGCTGCGCGTTCCGCGGGGTGTGTACGGCGTGATCACACCGTGGAACTGGCCGCTCACGATGGCCACCGAGGTAATCGCCCCGGCACTGGCCGGCGGCAATACGATCGTCTGGGCTCCAGCCTCGTCGACGTCGGCGATCTCCGTGAAGCTGATGGAATGCCTGGCCGAGGCCGACCTCCCGGCCGGCGCCGTCAACCTGGTGACCGGCCCCGGGTCGGTGGTGGGTGATGAGATCGCCGGCCACCCGTTGATCGCCGGCGTCGGCTTTGTCGGCTCGACCGAGACCGGGCGTTCGGTGGCGCGGCGTGCGGCCGGCAAGCACGTCATGCTGGAGCTCGGTGGCAACGGCCCGATCGTCATCTTCAACGACGCCGACATCGACCGCGCGGTCGAGGGCGTGATCGTCGGCTGCTTCCTCTGCGCCGGACAGAGTTGCACCGCCGGCGAGCGGATCCTGGTGCAGCGCGATTTCCAGGATGCCTTTATCGACCGGCTCACCGGTGCGGTCAACCAGATCCGGCTCGGCGATCCCTTCGACGATGCCACGACGATGGGCCCGTTGAACAACGAGGGCGTCGCCACCAAGATGGACGAGCATGTCGCCGACGCCCTCGCGCAGGGCGCGAACGTCGTTACCGGCGGCCATCGCGCGACCAGCTTCCCCACCCGCCTCTACTACGAGGCGACCGTGCTACGCGGAGTGAGCCCGCAGATGCGGGTCAGCAGGGAAGAGACCTTCGGCCCGATTGCGCCGGTGATCCCCTTCCGTGACGAGGCCGATGCGTTGGCGATCGCCAACGACTCACCCTACGGTCTGCTGGGATCGGTCTACACGAAAGACATCGATCGAGCGCTGCGCTTCGCCCAACAGCTGGAGACTGGCTGGGTCAACGTCAACGAATCATCCAATTACTGGGAAGCCCACATCCCGTTCGGTGGCCGCGCGGGCAAGGAGAGTGGCATCGGCCGCGTAGGCGGTTATCGAGCCATCGAGCAGATGACCGACCTGAAGACGATCATCGTGGACGTCCAGGAGCGCTGAGCTGGCCACCGACACCCGCGTCCCGATCGCCGACGTCATCGCCGAAGCTGAGCGGATCGCGGCGGCCGCCCGCGCCTCGAAAGTTCCGGTCAAGCTGGTGGGCGGCGCGGCCGTCAACCTGCACTCCGCGAGCGCCCGGCAGGCACCGCTCAAGCGAAAGTACGGCGACCTCGACTTTGTGGCGTCTTCCAAGCAGCAGGCGTCGGTGCAAAAACTGTTCGAGTCGCTCGGTTACGAGGGGGATCGCCGGTTCAACACCCTCAATGGGCATCAGCGATTGCTCTACCTCGACGGCGTGAACGGCCGGCAGATCGACGTCTTCATCGACCGCATGAAGATGTGCCACGTGATCGAGCTGGCCGACCGCCTCGGCGGCGACGACCCCTGCCTCACCCCAGCGGATCTGCTCCTCAGCAAGCTGCAGGTCTTCGAAGTCAACATGAAAGACCTGGTCGATTCCATCGCCCTTCTGCTCGACCACCCGATCGCGGACCACGATGACGACGCGATCAACGCCACCTACCTGGCTCAGCTCCTGTCGCAAGACTGGGGCCTCTACCGGACCATGCAGCTGAACACAGCGCGGATCCGAGAGGCCGCAAAAGACCTCCCCGTCCCGACGGACACGATCAATCAGCGGCTCGATGAACTCTGGGCGCGCACCGAAGCGCACCCCAAGTCACTGAAGTGGCGACTGCGCGCGAAGGTCGGCGACCGCGTGAGCTGGTATGAGCTGCCCGAGGAGGTTCGCCAACCGTACCAGGCGGAGTAGCACTTCAGAGGACATTGACATCGTCGCCGCCCCCGCCGATAGTGTGAGGCAAGGACGGCAGCGACTTCCAGCCCTCGGGGTCCGGCTCGAGAAAGGGGGCGACCATGGCCCGCACGACGCTTCCCGAAGACGACACCATCCGCGTGCTCTTCGTCCAGGACGACCCGGCGGTGGCGGAGATGTACAAGCTAAAGCTCGAGCTCGATGGCTACCAGGTCACGATCGTCTCGGGCCGCCAGCAGTTGATCGATACGAGCGCCTCGGTGCGGCCGGACCTCGTCTACCTCGATATCCGCCGAAGGGAGCAGGAGGGCATCGAGATGCTCCACGCCTTGCGCGACGGCGAGCCAACGAAAGACGTGCCGGTCATCATCCTCTCCGACCATCGGCCGGACGAGATGGTGAGCCGCGGATTCACGGCGAACGTGATGGACTATGTGGTCCGAGCCAACGTTGCGCTGACGTCGTTGACGGACAACGTCGAGGAGTGGGCGCGGCCGGAATCGGCCTAGCGGTTCAGGCGGCCCGCTGCCGCTTGTCGGCGTACATCGAGCGGTCGGCCGCCCCCAGCAAGGCTACCGCGGTCGTCCCGTCGGGAGGAAAGGCTGCGGTCCCGATCGAGACCGATATCGGACCCAGTGGATCGTCGGGATTCCGCAGCGTCCCGCCAACCCGGCGCGCGAGGGAGACGCCGCCCACCTGGTCCGTCCCGGGCATCAGCAGCACGAACTCGTCACCGCCCCAGCGGGTCACGAGGTCGACCGAACGCATGTTGGATGTCAGCACCGACGCCACGCGTTTTAGCACGGCATCGCCGCTGGCGTGACCGCGCGCATCGTTGACCTGCTTGAGTCCGTCGACGTCGAGCATGATCACGCAGAACGGCTCGGGCGAATCGGAGGCAAGCCGCTGCTCGAGCTCCCGCTCGAATGCACGGCGGTTCGCCAGTCCCGTTAAGGGGTCGGTCCGCGCGGTCGCGGCCAGCCGCTCGATCAAGCGGGCGTTGAAGATCGAAACGGCGGCCTGGTTGGCAAGGATCGTCATCAAGCGCAGGTGGTCGCCGGTGTACTGATGCAAGCCGAGCTTGACGGTGACGATGATGCCGATCAGGTTGTCCTCGAAGATCACGGGAAGCGCCAGCATCGACTCATCGGTCTCGGTGGTGCCCGGGATGTGCATCGCCTTCGGATGCTGCACGGTGTCACCGACGAGGGCGCCCTGCTTAGTTTCGGCGACCCACCCGGTGATGCCCTCTCCGACCTGGACAGCCAGGGTTTCGGCGGTGACCCCGTCGTACTCCGCCCGCTTGGTGTCACTGAAGTACACCGGTCGCAGCGTGTGGCCGTCGTCTTCGAGCAGGTAGACCCGGCACTGGTCATAGGGCAGCAGGGTCGTGATGGTGCGGCCGATGGTGTCGCAGATCTCTGGCACGCTGACGACGGTCGCCAGCTGCCTACCAAGCTGCTGGATGGCATCCAGGTGCTGGGTCCATGAGTGGATAAGGGGCATCTTGCGATCTTTGTGGAGCGCGTTTTCGACTGTCCCCGCCACCACCACCTCACCGGATTCGATGACTTCGAGCAGGGCTCGGACGACCTGCGGATCGAACTGCCGGCCGGCTTGGGCCCGGATCTCCTCCATGATCCACTCGCGCGGCCGGGCCTGGCGGTAGGGCCGGTCGCTGGCCATCGCCTGGAAGGCGTCGCAGGCATGGATGATGCGCGCCTCGATGGGGATGCGCTCGCCGCCAAGCCGATCCGGGTAGCCGCCACCGTCCCAGCGCTCGTGCTCCGCGCGAACGATCGGTCGGATCCGCGACAGGAATGGGACCGAGGCCACGATCCGTTCGCCAATCACGGGATGCTCGTGCATCACGGCCGTCTCCTCGTCATCGAGTGGTCCCGGCTTGTTCAGGATGTAGCCAGGCACGCCGATCTTTCCGATATCGTGGAGCAGCGCGCCGTACTCGAGAAAGCGTAAAGCCTCTCCCTCGAGCCCGAGGCGCTGCCCGACCGCCTTGGCGAGCGCGGCGGTCTCGCGCGAGTGTTCCTCGGTATGGCGGTCCTTGGCGTCCAGCGCAGCGGCCAGGGCGGCGACGGTTGCCAGGTAGCTCTGTTCCAGCTCCTCGCGTCGCTGCTCAGCCACATGGTTCTCTGCACGCAAGGCCTTGCGCACGAGGGCCGGGATATAGGCGCAAATCACCATCGACGCCGCCAGCAGGACCACGGAGCGCGCGTAATAACTGTCCCACCCCTGGATCACGAGCGGGAGGGCAGCCGCCAGGATCGCAGTGACCAGCACGGCAACAGCCGTCTTGAATTCGAGAATCGACGCGGTGAAGACGACGATGACCAGGTAGAGCACGGATAAATGGGAGTGCGTGCCCCCTGTTGCCAGGACGCCCACAGTCAGCATCGCGAGCCCGCCGAAGACCACCGGGACGAACCATCTGGCCGGGATCTCCGCCCATGGCAACGTCCAGCACACCACGCCCGCCGCGCAGGCAAGCGCGGTGATTACCCATTCCGTCGGGTAATTGACTTGCAGACCGCTTCCCAGATAGTCAGTGGCCATCACGATCGTCGCCAGCCCCCAAAACGAGACGGCCGCAACCTTGAGCGTCGCACGTTGCAGCTGCAGGGAGCCCGGACGAGGCGTGGTCATGCTGGCGAATACAACGCCTCCTGCTGGAGCTTCCGTCGCCAGCAAGCCCCGATAGCATGAGGCCGGCATGTTCTGGACCTTTGTCGATGCCACCCCGATCTCGGGCGGCACGGTCCGGATCGAGGGGAAAAAGGGGCACCACCTCGCCCGGGTCCTGCGGGTCCATCCGGGTGAGCGCGGTGTCGCGGTCTTTGCCCGCCGCGAATACGACCTGGAGGTCGTCACGGTGGAGGGTTCGCGCGTCGACGCACGCGTGCTGACGGACCGGCCGGCGCGCGGAGAAGCGAGCACGGCGGTCACGCTGTTGCAGGCGGTGCTGCCGAACCCAGATTTCGATGCCGTGCTCGAAGGCGGCAGCGCCGTCGGCATCCAACGTTTCGTCGCCGTCCAGGCGGCGCGGTCCATCGGGCGCCCTTCGGTCGGACGTCTCACCCGCTGGCAGGCGATCGTCGAGTCCGCGGCCGAACAGAGTCACCGCGGCGAGATCCCCACAGTGACCGGTCCGGTTACGCTGTCGGCCGGTCTCGATCAGGCGAGTGGCAGCCGCTTGCTCGCGCTCGACCCGGCCGCCTCACTGCTCATGGAACAGGCTATCGATGGATCGTCGGCCTACGCCATCGCTGTCGGTCCCGAAGGCGGGTGGACCGATAGCGAACTGACCACGCTGCGCACGCGCGGCGCCGTCGCCGTCAACCTCGGTCCGCGCATCTTGCGGGCCCGCCTGGCGCCGATCGTGGCCGCTGCTATCCTCGTCCAACGGTCATGAACGTCTCCATCCAAACGCTGGGCTGCAAAGTGAACTTCGCGGAAATGGCCGAGCTCGGCGACCGGCTGGCCCGCGCCGGTTTCACGGTCTCGGATACGGACGACCAGGCCGACGTCTGCGTTATCAACAGCTGCACCGTCACAGCGCAAGCGGACCGAAAGCTGCGCACCATGGTCCACGGCCTGCGCCGCCGGCATCCGAAGGCACACCTGGTCCTGACCGGGTGCCACGTCGACAACCCAAACCCGCGCGTGTCGGCCGTGCCCGATGTCGACACGGCCTTCCCCAACGCGCGGAAGCGCGAAATCTTCGATTACCTCTCGTCCAATTTCGAGCCGGGGGCGGCGGGCGGATCGACGACCTTTGCCCGGTCGCGGTTCTTTCTCAAGGTGCAGGATGGCTGCAATCACCGCTGCACCTACTGCATCGTCTGGCGGACACGCGGCGTTTCCCACAGCGAAGAGGAAGCGGACCTGATCGACCGCGCGCAGCGGGCGGTCGCCGAGGGCTACGGCGAGATCGTGCTGACCGGCGTCGACCTTGGGGCCTTCGGTCGCGAACGCAAGCAGGGCCTCGCACCCTTCGTGCAGCGGCTGCTGGACGCGATCGCGCCGGCGCGGCTTCGCCTCAGCTCGATCAACGCCAATGACATCACGCCGGACCTCGCGGAGCTGGCTGGTGCACCCCGTTTTTGCCGCCACCTCCACATCCCGTTGCAGTCCGGCAGCGACCGCGTGCTGAAGCGCATGGGGCGGCTCTATCGCCGCCGGGATTACCTCGAGGTGGTCGCCGCCCTCCGCAGACAATCGCCGGATCTCGCCGTCACTGCCGACGTCATCGTTGGCTTTCCGGGTGAGAGCGACGGGGATTTTGCCGACACCCAGCGCGTGGCGCGGGACGCCGGCCTGACCGGCATGCACGTCTTCCGCTATTCGCCGCGGGCAGGGACCGCGGCCCCTCGACTCGGCCTCCCCGTGGACGACCCGGTCAGCCGCGCGCGCAGTCACCAGTTGCAGGTCCAGGCCGACACCCAACGACGGGCCTACGAGGCTCGCTTCATCGACCGGGACCTGGAGGTGATCTGGGACCGGCGCCTGCCGCAGCAGATGCGCGGCCTGAGCGACAACTACATCACCGTGCGTGCCCCCCAGCGCGACCAGACCTTGGGGTCGCTCGCGACCGTGCGTCCATTGGCGACGAGCCCCGACGGTCTCCTCTGCGGGTAAGCTTGGCCGATGGCCGAGGACTGCCTTTTCTGCAAGATCTTCGCTCGCGAGATTCCGGCCAAGGAAGTCTTCCGCGATGAGGAGATCGTCGCCTTCGAGGACATTCGCCCAGTGGCGCCGACCCACGTGCTCGTGATCCCGAAGGAGCACATTCCCACAGTCCACGACCTCCTCCCCGCCCACGGGCCGATGCTGATCCGGATGTTCCAGGTGGCCAACCAGATAGCCGACGAGCGCAAGATCGATCGCGACGGCTATCGCCTGGTCGTCAACAAAGGGCCCCAGGCCGGCCAGACCGTTTATCACTTGCACCTCCACCTGCTCGGCGGTCGCGCGATGAGTTGGCCGCCGGGCTGACCCGCCGGCCGACCTCGAAAGGTATTCCGTAGCCTCTGTCGCGACTCTGCGACAGATTCACTCGATGCCAGCCACGCGCGCGAAAGAAGGACTGTAATTCGCTCGCGGTAGGGTAGGTCGCAAATGCGGTTGTTTCCCGCGCGACCCAGGAAAACGGAGGAGCGCCGCCGGCGGCGGTTCGGTCTCCTTCTGTTCTTCGGCAGCCTGCTCGCGCTGTTTTTCCTGGTTCGCGCCGTGCCCGCCGATTGGGAAATCGGCCCCTTCCGGATCGACGCGAGCGGCAACGCCGCGGATCCGTCGGCCAGTCTTTATTTCGCGGATGACCCGCACGCCCCGTTCTGGCTGCTGGTTCCGACCTTCAATCTTCCGCCGCGCTTCTTCGCCGCCCGCCCGAATAGCTCGCGGCCGGTGGCGCTCGGGCCGACCGCTACCCCAACGTCGCCAAGTGGGACGCCTTCAGGGTCGGCGGTGCCGACGGCAACTCCGTCGCCGAGCCTGAGCGGATCCCCCACGCCGACGCCGTCGGCGGGCCCGACACCGACACCTACGCCCACTTCTGGCCCGACACCCACGCCCACGCCGACGTCAACGCCCACGCCCACACCCACGCCGACACCAACGCCAACCCCCACGCCCACGCCCACACCGACGCCTACGCCTACGCCTACCCCGACGCCTACGCCTACCCCGACGCCTACGCCTACCCCGACGCCTACG
>Ga0209526_10001855_pt1 | contig 14156 bp, 10 predicted proteins | sample JacPinW_OM2H0_M1_FD_188566 | JGI IMG/M metagenome (GOLD analysis project Ga0209526, IMG submission 188566) | Forest soil microbial communities from Algoma, Ontario, Canada - Jack Pine, Ontario site 1_JW_OM2H0_M1 (SPAdes) (version 2) | ecosystem: Environmental > Terrestrial > Soil > Boreal... | reverse complement strand
TCGTATTAAGTGACCATGATACAATCGATGTCGACGTGCTGCCGCTGGGAGAGCCGGCGGGCAGGCGCGCGGGGGACGCATCGAAGCCGGGGCTACCGGCCGGGCTGACCCTGCGGGAGCTGGAGCAGCAGTACATACTCCAGACGCTGGAGGGCGTGGGGGGCAACCGCACGCAGGCGGCGCGGCTGCTCGGCATCAGTCTCCGCTGCCTCCAGTACAAGCTGAAAGCATATCGGCAGGGCGGGCTCGATCAGCTGGCCCAATTCAACGGGGCCCCAGAAAGCCAGCACCCACTAGGAGTCTAACCATCATGATGAGAACGCTTCGATTGTCGTCTCTGCTCTCGCTGTCGCTGCTCCTCCTGCTCGCGCCGTCGATGGCGATGGCGCAGGCGCCCACGAAGCCGATCCAGCAGGACAAGGACTACATCATCGGTCCCGAGGACATCCTCGAGATCCAGGTCTGGGGCAACAAGGACCTCAACCAGGTCGTCTTCGTGCGACCCGATGGCCGCACCTCCCTGCCCCTGGTCGGTGAGATCGGCGTCTCCGGACAGTCGGTGCAGCAGCTCCAGGACCACCTCACCAACGTCTACGAGAAGACCGTCAAGGGCGCGGTGGTCACGGTCATGGTCAAGGAGATCAAGAGCCGCCCCGTCTTCTTCATCGGGGGCTTCGGCAAGCCGGGCGTGATGCAGCTCACGCGCGAGCTCACGCTCTTGCAGGCGATCTCCGTCGTGGGCGGTGTCGTGCCGAACGCGGACGCCGAGAAGGGCTTTCTCCTGCGCGGCGACAAGCGGATCCCGATCGATTTCAACCGCCTCGTCCAGCGCGGGGATCTGAGCCAGAATCCCAAGCTCGAGCCGGGCGATTCGATCGTCGTACCGCTGGCGGATGCGGTCTACGTGAACGGTGAGGTGAAGGCCCCAGGGTCGGTTAAGTATACGCAAGATTTGACCATTTTGAAGGCCCTCACCCAGGTCGGTGGGCTGACTCCGCTGGCCTCCGCCGGGCGGGTGGACGTGCTTCGCGGGAACGCAGAAAAGAAGGAACGGATTCGGGTGGATGTTGATAAGATGATGCGGTCGCCGGACGAGAATCCTGATATCCGGCTGCAACCGAACGACATCATCTTTGTCCCACAACGACTGTTCTAACGGCGAAGTCAGTGGGCTCGGGGAGCCGCGCGGCAGGAGCGCCGCGCGGCTCTCCCGGGTAATCACTCTCTCCCTCGCGCTCCTCGGCGGGGGCGCCGCTTCCGCGCTCGCCCAGACGCCGGGTACTCCCTCGACCGACCCGTCGTCGCAGCAGCAGCCAGGGCAGCCCCAGGGCCAAGGCCAGACCGAGCCGACGACGCCGAGCCCTGCGACCCCCGAGGTCCAGCCGGCGCCGCTCCAGCAGTATCCGATCCAGCAGCCCGGTCGCACCCCGCTCACTCCGGGCATGCCGCCCGCAACCACGCTGCCGCCCTGGACGCCTCCGCTGCCTCCGGCTCCGTCGCAGACGAACATCCCGGCGCCCCTGCCGGTCCCCGTTCCGGGCGCCCCGGGCCTGCCGGGCACCGCCGGGTACACGGGAATCCCGAATCTGTCGTTGCCGGGCGCGTTTTCTCCGACGATCACGAGCGTCCGCGGAGCCACTCTCGAGTTCCACCCGACCCTGCGGGCGTCCGAGGAGTACAGCGACAACTTCTTCCAGACGTCGAGCCATGCGCAGGACAACTTCCGATCGACGCTCGGGCCCGGGCTTATCATGCTCGTCAACGGGGCGCGGACCTTCGGCTCGCTGGTCACGACGGTCGATCTGGTGCACGACACCGTGAAGAATGCGGGGGACGAGGTCAAGGTCTTCCCGAGCGTGAACGCGGCGATCCGGTACCTGTTCACTCCGCGGCTCAGCCTGACCGTCACCGACACCTTCGTCCGGAACGATTCACCCAGCGCGGTCGACCAGTTCGGCCTTCGTCGCGGCCGCCAGATCTACGATACCAACGCGCTCGGGGTGACCGTCGACTGGCTCCTCGACCAGATCGCGACCCAGGCCTACTACCGAAACGTCCTGTTCTTCAACGAGAGCGGCGGCGGTAGCGGTACCGGGAACAACTCGGTGGGTAGCAACGTGAACCAGAACGACCAGGTCACCAACATCCTGGGCTTGAACGCCTCGACCCGCGTCCTGGTCGATTACCTGGTGCGCCTCGGCTACGAGTTCTCTCGCACCGACACGATGAACGGAAGCAGCAACAGTAACAACGGTAACAATGACAACACCAGCCACACCGTTTTCGCCGCGTTCTCCCGGCAGTTCGGCCTTTACACCACGGCCGGCATTTCGACCTCGGCGCAGTTCCAGACTCAGGACAGCACCCGAATCTACAATGCGTCGCTCTTCGGCGCCTACGGGCTGCCTTCCGGGCTATCCCTGTCGGCCGCCGTCGGGTACAGCATCCTGGACAGCGACACCCGGAACACCGAAGGGGCCGTCTCGGCGAACGTGACCGCCAGCTACCGCTTCAACCGGGCCTTCTTCTCGGTCGGGGTCTTCCAGGACTTCCGTCAGACCGCCCAGCAGGGCCAGAACTTCGGCACCGTCCAGACCCGGTCGTACTTCGGCAGCTTCCTGTACCAGTGGACTCCGTTCATCAATACGACGCTCAACGTGTTGTACAACGAGAACGAGCCGACCGGCACCGGCAACGTCCGCAACACGAATCAGAGCCAGAACACGCTGACCTACGGCGCGAGCGTGAACTGGCAAGTCCTGAGATGGCTGGCCGCGAGCCTGCGGTACACCTACACGAAGCAAACCGGCACCAACACCTTCAGCAACAACCAGGGTCAGTTCGGTGGTGGCGACTATTCCGAGAATCGTGGAACGCTGAATCTCTTCGCCACCTTCTAGCTAAAGCTTTCCCCGCCTCTCCCCCCGCAGTTCTTTCAAGTTGTCCCGCAGCCGCTGGACTTCTCACACGCAAAGGTTGCATCGCGCAAATGCGATGTAACCATGTGTTGGATATAGCGATTCTTCTATCCTGGCGGAGGGCTCAAGAGACCCCAACGCAGATTTCCGGATGGGGGGAATGGAATTGCCCATTTAGAGGATCGTATTTCTTTGGATCCACTCAAAATATATCAATAGGGATAGGTACTTAGAGATCACGAGCCTGCATTCCCCTGGCACTGCGCTTGCTACCAGTAGCCCCGGAGCAAGTCATGCTAAGGATCTTCCGGCACTACGTTTCGGGGCTCGCGTTCATCCTCTTCCTCGGGGATGTCGCGGTCATCTCCGCGGCCCTCTATATCACGGAGCTGTCGGCGGCCTGGGCCGGCTACGCGCCGTTCGCGGCCCGCCTCGCCGAGGCCGCCGCGATCATCACCTTCGTCCTCTATGTGGGCGATCTCTATCAGGTCCGGCAAGCCATCGGACCCCGCGAATTGGTCGCGCGAGTCCTCATCTGCCAGGGCGCCGCCGCCATGGTCGTCGCGGCGCTCGGCTTCGCGGTGCCGGGCCTCCGACTCGGCCGTTCGGCCTTCCTGGAGACGTTCCTGCTCACCACGATCGGCCTGACCTCCTGGCGCACCATTCTCCTGGCGGCGTGGTCGCAGCATCAGATGACTGCGCAGGTCCTCGTCCTCGGTACCGGCCAGGTTGGGCGCCTCATCGCCGATCTCGAGCCCACCAGTGCCCGCCCCTTCCGAATCATCGGCTACCTGGACGACGTGCCGGAGGCGAGCGAGATGGTGCCGCCGGGCTACGCGCTCCTGGGCAAGATCCAGGACCTCGACGTCCTCGTCGAGGAGACCCGACCGGACATCGTGGTAGTGGCTCAGATCGACCGTCGAGGGTGCTTCCCGACCAAGGCGCTACTGGAGTGCCGTCTGCGCGGGATTCGCGTCGAGGACTGGCCCACGTTCTACGAGAAGGCGACCGGCAAGATCCTCGTCACCGCGGTCCGGCCCAGCTGGCTGATCTTCTCGGATGGCTTCGTCAAGACGACCCGCACCGAGATCGTGAAGCGGCTGTTCGACATCACGGTTTCCGTGATCGGGCTCGCCCTGGCCGCGCCGATCATGGCCGTGGTAGCCCTCGCGATCAAGATCGAGTCATCCGGCCCGATGCTCTATCGTCAGTCCAGGCTCGGTCAGAACGGCTGCGTCTTCATCCTCAACAAGTTCCGGTCCATGCGGCAAGACGCCGAGAAGCACACCGGCCCGGTCTGGACCACCGCCAAGGATACCCGGATCACCCGGGTCGGGGCCGTCCTGCGGCGGACCCGTCTCGACGAGTTGCCGCAGCTCGTCAACGTGCTCGTCGGGCACATGAGCTTCATCGGACCTCGGCCGGAGCGTCCGGAGTTCGTGACCGAGCTGCAGAAGACGATTCCGTTCTACATGGAGCGCCTCGCGGTCAAGCCGGGCATCACCGGCTGGGCCCAGGTGAGATATCAGTACGGCTCGTCCGTCGAGGACGCGGTCGAGAAGCTTCAGTACGACCTGTACTACATCAAGAACCTGTCGCTCTTTCTCGATCTGCTGATCGTGTTGAACACGGTCCAAGTGGTTCTGTTTGCCAGAGGGCGCTGAGCGCGTCCCCTACTTCACTCAAGGAGACACGCGGCTCATGGATACCAAGACGGTACTCAAGCAGGTGGCCCTCTCGCTGTTTGCCCGGCGAAAGCGATGGATCGTCCTGACGACCCTCGTTGCGCTGGCCATGCTCCTTCCGGCGGCCTTCGTGCTGTCGAAGGAGCCGCCGCGTTACCGGACCACCGCCACGATCCTGATCGAGAACAAGGCGGAGCGGACTCCGGTGTTCCAGGAGTTCACGCCCTACCGTCCCCTCCCGGTACAGCTCGCCATCCTGCAGAGCCGTCTCCTCGCGGCCGCGGTGGTGGAGGCGCTGCCCAAGGCGGCGGTCGACGACCTGATCCACAATCCGTACGGTCGTGATTATCTCGGCGACCTGATGGAGGGCATCGGGCGGCTGCGCGGCAAGATGCCGCCCTCTCCCAGCACCCAACGCCGTGCCGTCGACGAGTTGCGGGTCGACCGGGTGCGCTTCAATAGCCAGCAGGGGAATGCCGGAATCGTCGAGATCCAGGCCGAAGGGTCTCAACCGCAGGTGGCCCTGGACATCGCGAATACCTACGTGGACGTGCTCCTGGCGCGGACGCGATCGTTCAACGTCGACGACGCCAAGAACACCCGTGAGTACCTGTCGCAGCAGACCGCCCAGGTGTCGGATTCACTCACCCGGAGCGAGTCCGCCCTCCGGAGCTTCACCATGTCCCGCGGCGGCATCCAGATCCCGGCCAAGAGCACCGAGACCGCGCAGCGGCTCTCGCAGCTCGAGACCACGCTCGCCGAGATTCAGGCCAACAAGAACATCAGCCAGACCCGTCTGGCTGCCCTGAAGACGAAGCTCGAGTCGATGCCGGCTCCCCCGCCCGCGACCAAGGCGGCGCCGGCCGCTTCCCCCGTGAACGCGGCCAACGCGGGGCGGCTGCGGTCGAAGCTCGCCAGCCTCGAGGCGCAGATGGTCGAGGCCAAGACCCGTTACTCGGACGACCACCCGCGCGTTCGATCGCTGGCTCAGCAGATCGCCGATCTGCAGCGTGACCTTGGCGACGCGGTCCGCGACGCGACCGCCTCGAACCCCGGAACCACCGCCATTCCGGTAGACGATCGCAATGCCTTCTCGGAGATGGTGGCCGCCCTGGACACCTCGGTGGTGTCGCTCACCGCCCAGGAGAACGCGGTCAAGGATCAGCTCGCGGGCCTGCGCCGGGACCTGTCCGGACTCTCGAAGGACGAGCTCGAATACAGACGGCTCGCGTCGGAAGTGGAGACGAACCGGAAGCTGAGCACGCTGCTCTCGGACAAGCTGGGCGCGGCCCGGATCCGGGAGCAGGGTGAGATGAATGTGGTGAAGGTCATCGATCCCCCGAGCTTCCCGACCACCGCGCCGAATCAGCGCCGGGTCCAGTTCGTGGGGCTGGCCCTGGCCCTCGCGCTCCTGATCGGGATCGGGGCTCCCGCCACCGCCGAATACTTCAACCGCCCCATCATGGGCGAGACGGATATCAAGCACCTGACCGGGCTGCCGGTCCTGGCCGCGGTGCCGCAGGTCGATTCCCAGCGAGTTGTCTTCAGCTCGGGCGGGGACGCGCAGCATGGCCAGCAGGAGGACTACCACCTCTTCGTGGACGCCTTCCGGCGGCTGCGGGTCGAGCTACAGATGATCGGGGACGACAATCCGCTGCGGCGCATCCTGATCGCGAGCGCTCTGCCGTTCGAAGGTAAGTCCACCGTGGTCTTCAATCTCGCGCTCGCGTTTGGCGAGGTCGGCAAGCGGGTGATCATCGCGGACGCGGACTTCCACCGTCCGACCTTGCACCGGATCGCCAATGCCACTCCCCGGAAGGGCTTCACCGACCTCCTGGCCGGGACCAGCAAGCTCGTCGACACCATCACTCCGATCACCGAGAACGTGCAGCTCGCTCCCCGGGGTGGCGCACTGACCGCCCCGGCCCGGACCGGTCTCGGCACCCAGCGGTTGACCAAGATCCTGGGCGATATGTCCGACGAGGCGGACTACGTGCTGATGGACTCCTCGCCGATCCTCCTGATCCCGGACAACCTGTACATGGCGGCCGCGTCGGACGGCATCGTCCTGGTCGTCGCGGTGGGGCAGACGCGCCCCCGCGACCTCCTGAAGACCAAGGCGCTGCTGGATCGCGCGGGCACCCCGGTTCTGGGCGTGGTCCTGAACCGCACCCCAGTGAATCAGCTCAATTCCTATTACAAGCAGTACAGCGCGTACTACAGCGGTTAGATCCCAATCATGAACGAAGGGAGCAACCTCGACGTGTGGACCCAAGATTTGCTTGAACGGCTGGAGTCGCGCCGCGGGCGCGTGTGTGTCGTCGGCCTCGGCTACGTGGGCCTGAGCCTCGCGGTGGAGCTGGCCAAGGCCGGCTTCACGGTGCGCGGGGTGGACCTCGATCTAGAGCGGGTGAGTCTCCTGAACCGTGGCGAATCGTACCTGGTGGACGTGGCTTCGTCGGCGCTTCAACCCCTGGTCTCGGCCGGCCGCCTGTCCGCATCGACCGAGTTCTCGGAGGCCAAGACCGCCGACGCGCTCGTGATCTGCGTGCCGACTCCGCTCCGCAAGACCAAGGAGCCGGACATCTCGTACATCATTTCGGCTCTGGAGAGCCTGATACCGCACCTCCGGCCGGGCCAGCTGATGGTGCTCGAGAGCACGACGTATCCCGGGACCACCGAGGAAGTCGTCCAGCCTCGCCTAGAGGCGAGCGGACGGGTGATCGGCCGGGACTTCTTCCTGGCCTTCTCTCCCGAGCGCGTGGATCCCGGCAACAAGCGCTTCACCACCGCCACGATTCCGAAGGTGGTCGGCGGGGTAACCCCGGACTGCACCCGGCTGGCGGCCGCCCTCTACCGGCAGGTCACGAACCAGGTCTTCGAGGTGTCGAGCCCGCGGGTGGCCGAGACCGCCAAGCTCCTCGAAAACACCTTCCGCAGCGTCAACATCGCGCTGGCCAACGAGCTCGCCTTCGCGTGCCGGAAGATCGGCGTCGACCCGTGGGAGGTCATCGAGGCCGCCTCGACCAAGCCGTTCGGGTTCATGCCGTTCTATCCCGGGCCGGGCATCGGGGGCCATTGCATCCCGGTGGACCCCCTGTACCTGTCCTGGAAGGTCCGGCTCACCGGCTACGAGGCGCAGTTCATCGCGCTGGCCGACCAGGTCAACCGGGCCATGCCGGCTCACGTGGTGACGCTGGTGGGCGATTCGCTCAATGATCGGGGCCGCGCTCTACGTGGGGCCTCGGTGCTGGTGATGGGCGTGACCTATAAGCCCGACGTAAACGACGTGCGGGAGTCCCCCGCCCTCGAGATCATCGAGATGCTCGAGCGGAAGGGGGCGCACGTGACCTACGCCGACCCCTTCACCCCGCAGCTGATCCTCGGCGGGGTGAAGCTCTCCGCGGTCGAGCCCACTCCGGAGGCGATCGGGGCGGCCGACTGCGTGTTGATCTTGACCAACCACTCCGCTTTCGACTACGCGACGATTGCGAAGCGCGCGGCCCTTGTCGTGGACACCCGGAACGCGCTGCGAACCTACAAGCCCACGACGCCGTCCATCGTCACCCTCTGAGGGCTCAAGCCATGCGTACAGTGCTCGTCACGGGCGGTGCCGGGTTCCTCGGGTCCCATCTCGTCGATCAGCTGCTCGAGGACGGGGCCGCCGTGCGGGTTCTGGACAACCTGTCGACCGGCTCGCTCGCGAATCTTCAATCGGCGGCGGAAAGGCACGCGCGGGTGGGCGGGGTGCTCAACGGTAGTCGCCTCGAGGTCATCATCGGGGACATCCGGGACCGTGAGCTGTTGCGGAAGGCCCTCCGGGGAGTGAAGTGCGTCTTCCACATGGCGGCGCTTCCGCTCAGCGCGGTGTCGGCCATGGATCCGGGTGAGATTCACGGGGTCAACGTCGAAGGCACCCTGAACGTGCTCCACGGTGCCCTCACCGAGGGTGTGTGGCGCGTGGTGCTCGCATCGTGTGCCTCGGTCTACGGCGCGCCTACCAGCATCCCGGTGTCGGAGAGCGCGCTGGGTCAGCCCGCGACGCTCTTCGCCGCGTCGAAGGCCGCCGCGGAGAGCTACTCGCGGGCGTTCTACGTGCGGCACCAGCTGGACGTGGTCATCCTGCGATACTTCAGCATCTACGGACCGCGCCAGCGATCCGGCCCCGCCGGGGCGCTCATCCCGAATCTCGTGGAGGCGGTGCGGCAGCGCCGTCCCCTGGTGGAGCTGGACGACCGGAGTGGGGAAGACTTCACCTACGTCGACGACGCGGTCGCGGCCACCCTGGCGGCCGCGCGGGGACCGCGGGCGTCGGGCCGTGTCATCAACGTCGGCTCGGGCCAGATCGCGACGCTCCGCGACGTGCTCAACATCCTTTGCGACCTGCTGAGAACCTCCACGAGCCCCAGCTTCTCGCCACGGCCGGACGGGCAGCCGTACCACATTGCGGCGGACCTGGGCCTGGCCTCGGAGCTGCTCGACTACTCCCCGCGGGTTTCGCTGATCGCCGGTCTGGCCCGGATGCTCCGGTCGATGAACGGGGTCGACCAGCCGGAGCCTCGGGCTTTGGCTCGAGTCGGCCTCGATGATTAACGCACTCAGCTTCGATATCGAGGAGTACTTCCACGCGGAGGTCTTCTCGGGGGTGGTGCGTCCGGAGGAGTGGCCGTCGCTCGAGAGCCGGGTCGTGAGCTGTACGGAGCGCCTGCTCACCCTGCTCGGGGAGACCGGGACGCGGGCCACCTTCTTCGTGCTGGGCTGGGTGGCGGAGCGGAATCCCGAGCTCGTCCGGGCGATCCAGGAGCGTGGGCACGAGCTGGCCTGCCACGGCTATGGGCATCGGATGATCACGCGACTGACCCCGGCGCAGTTCGGGGCCGACGTGCGCCGAGCCCGGGCGGCGATCGAGGATGCCTCCGGGGTGGCGGTCGTCGGCTACCGGGCGCCCACGTTCTCGGTGGTCCGCGAGACCCTGTGGAGCCTCAAGGTCCTCGCCGAGGCCGGCTTCCAGTACGACTCCAGCATCTTCCCCATCGTGCACGACCGCTACGGAATCCCCGACGCGCCACGGTTTCCCCACCGGCTCGCGTTCGGACCGAGCCTCGAGCTGGTCGAGTTTCCGCTTTCGACGGTGCGGCTGTTGCGCGGCCGTGTTCCGGTAGCAGGAGGGGGATACTTCCGGCTGTTTCCGTACTGGCTCACCCGCCGGGCCATCCGTCATCTGAATCACCGCGAGGGCAAGCCAGCGATCGTGTACCTGCATCCATGGGAGATCGACCCGGGACAGCCGCGGCTTCCGGTGGGCCGGTTCGCCCATCTCCGTCATACCCTCAACATGCGCTCGACCGAGTCCAAGCTACGCCGGCTGCTTCGGGACTTTCGCTTCGGACCCGTGCGGGACGTCCTGGCCGCGTCGGGGACCCTGGCCAGCGCGGGAGGCGTGGCGTGAAGATCCTGGCGGTCGTCGGGGCACGTCCGAACTTCGTCAAGATCGCGCCGATCATGGCCGAGCTGCGGGAGTACCCGTATCTCACCACCACGCTCGTGCACACCGGGCAACACTACGACGCGCAGATGTCCGACTCCTTCTTCGCGAATCTCGAGATTCCGCGGCCGGACGTCAACCTGAAGGTGCAGTCCTCGGGCGCGGTGACCCAGATCGCCGACATCATGACCCGCCTGGAGCCGGTCGTGGAGGGTATCCGTCCCGACGTGGTGCTGGTGGTGGGTGACGTGAACTCGACGGTGGCCGCGGCTCTCACCGCCGTGAAGCTCGGGCGCCCGGTCGCGCACGTGGAGGCGGGACTGCGTAGCTTCGATCGGGGCATGCCGGAGGAGATCAATCGCATCCTGACCGACTCGATCTCGGACCTCCTCTTCACCACGGAGCCGGCGGGCAACGAGAACCTGGCCCGCGAGGGCATCCCGGCGAGCAAGGTGCACTTCGTGGGCAACGTGATGATCGACACGCTGTTCCGCTACCGGGAGCTGGCCGGCCAGTCGGACGTCCTCGGCCGCCTCGGTCTCGCGGCCGGGCAGTATGTCGCCTTGACCCTGCATCGGCCGAGCAACGTGGACGACGAGGGAACGCTTGGGGTCCTCCTGGCTGCGGTCGCACGCATCCAGGCCGAGATCCCGATCGTCTTCCCCGTGCACCCACGTACCCGGCGGCGACTCGAGGCGCTGGCCGCGGTGCTGCCGCCGATGCCGGCGCTGCGGCTGGCGGATCCCCTCCCGTATCTGGACTTCCTCCAGCTGACCGCGAACGCCCGCTGCGTCTTGACCGACTCGGGAGGCATCCAGGAGGAGACGACCGCGCTCGGAGTCCCGTGCCTCACGCTGCGGCAGAACACCGAGCGCCCGATCACGGTAACCAAGGGGACCAACCGGGTGATCGGTACCGACGAGGAGACGATCTATCGGAGCTGGCGCTCGGTCGCGGACGGCCAGTGGCCCCGTGGGGAGCTGCCGGAGCTGTGGGACGGCAAGGCCGCGGGCCGGATCGTGCAGGTACTCCTCGGAATGGGGCGCTGACAACCGTGGACGTCCGACCGCTGACCACCGAAACCGTGGAATGGGACGCCTTCGTGCGAAGCACGCCGGGCGGCAGCCCGTTCCATCTGATCGCCTGGAAGCGGGCGGTCGAGACGGCCTTCCGGCACCGGCCGCACTACCTTCTGGCGTTCGAGGGGGGCGCGGTGGCGGGAGTCCTCCCCCTGTTCGAGGTGCGCGGACTCTCCGGCGGGCGAGGGCTCGTCTCGGTCCCCTACGGCGTCTACGGAGGGGTCTGTGCCTCCTCCGCGAGCGCGGCGGCCGCCCTCGTGCAGGCCGCGACCGAGCTGGCCCGCCGGGTGAAGGCGTCTTACGTCGAGCTTCGCCATCGCCCCGGTCAGGCCCTGGAGCTGCCGACCAAGACGCTCTACGTGACCTTCTCCCGGCCCATCTCGGCCAGCGAGGACGAGAACCTCGCCGCGATTCCACGAAAGCAGCGCCGGATGACGCGCCAGGGCCTGAAGCACGGGCTGCGGGCGGAGCTCGGCCTGCGCCATCTGGACGGGTTCTGGGACGTCTACGCCCACAGCGTGCATGCCCTCGGCTCACCGGTCTTTCCGCGGCGCCTCTTCCACGCGATCGCCCAGGAGTTCGGCAAGGAGTGCGAGCTCCTCACGATCTGGAAGGAAGAGACGACGGTGGCCGGGGTGCTCAGCCTGTTCTTCGAGGATCAGGTGCTTCCCTACTACGGGGGCGCGCTGCACGAAGCCCTGCCGTACGCGGTGAACGACTTCATGTACTGGGAGCTGACCTGCCACGCCGCGAGGATCGGGAGCCGGAGCTTCGACTTCGGACGTAGCCGCGAGGGCACCGGGGCGTATCACTTCAAACGTCACTGGGGCTTCGAGCCGGTGCCGCTGCCGTATCAGTACATCCTCCTCGATGGACACCCGATGCCGAACCTGAGCCCGTCGAATCCCAAGATGCGGACCGCGGTAGACCTGTGGAAGCGCCTGCCCCTGCCCGTGACCAAGGTCGTGGGGCCGTGGCTGACCCGGTACCTGCCATGAACATCCTGATGCTCGGAAGGTGGGTCGGGGCGCCGCGCTATCCCCTCAAGGCGACGCGCGAGTATCACTTCGGCCGGGTGCTGGCCCAGAAGCACAGCCTCACTCTCGCGTTCACGACGGACAACCCCAACGCGGTCGGGCCGATCTCGTCGCTCCGGTCGGAGTTCGGGGATCTCGAGTTCACGCTGGTGCCGCGGACGTGGAAGTCGCTCGCCAGCGCGGTCAGCCTGATGACCGGCGAGTCGTGCACGCTCTCGTATTTCCGCTCGGAGGCGCTCCGATCGCGGCTCGCCGACCGGATCCGGACCACGCCCTACGATCTGGTGTTCGTGACGTCGTCCAGCATGATCCAGTACGCGATGGAGGTCGACCCCTCGATCCCGGTGATCGTCGACTTCGCCCACGTCGACTCCGAGTGGTGGACGCGGCAGGCCTCGCGGGGATCGTTCCCCGGATCCCGGTTCTTCCAGACCGAGGGCGTCCGGCTCCGCGCCACCGAAGCTCTGGCGGCGCGGCGCGCGGTCCACTGTCTGGTGGCGACGCCGGAGGCCGCGAAGCTGGTGCGGGGTTTCAAGCCGGCCGGCCCGGTCACCCTCGTGGCGGACGGGGTCGACGTGGAGAACTTCCGGTCGCGGCCGCGGCGGGGAGCCCCGCCGACCCTAGTCCTGGCCACTGCCCTGGGCGGTGCGTCGGAGAGCCACGACGCGCTGGAGTTCATCCGCCACGTGATGCCCATCGTCCGCTCGCAATACCCGGAAGTCCGCCTGGTGATCAGCAGCCACGAGTCGCCACGCGACGCGGCGCTCACGTACCGGATCCCCGGTGTCGAGGTCGACGCGCCACGGCCGGACATGCGGCCGGCACTGGCCCGGGCCTCGGTGGCGGTCGCGCCGCTCTGGGCGAGCGACAACATGCGCCAGACCGTGCTCCAACCCATGGGCGGTGGGATCCCGGTGGTGGTCACCTCTCAGGCGGCGCAGGCGCTCGGAGCCGAGGCGGGTCGGGACCTCCTGGTCGCCGACGCCCCCCGTGAGTTCGCCTCCCAGATCCTCCAGCTGCTCCGTGACCAGGAGGCGGCCGCGGAAATGGGCGCGCGCGGGCAGCTCCTCGTCTCGACCAAGTATGCCTGGAGCGTGCTTACCGCCCCGATTCACGAACTCGTCGAGAGCAGCGCGAAGGTGGGGCCCCCTCCGCCGGCGCCGAAGCCCCTGGCCGGGCTTCGAGGGTCGCGATGAAGACCCGCCGGGTCGAGTCGCTCGCTGGGTTCGAAGCCTTGAGCCCCGCGTGGGCCACGGTCGTACGGGAGAGCGGGCAGACCTCGCCCTTCCTGAGCCACGAATGGTTCACGTGCTGCTGGCGGGGGGCGGGCGCGGGTCGGCGGCCGGAGGCGATCCTCGTCGAGGACACGACCGGACCGGTCGGGCTGGTGCCGCTCACGCACTGGAGGGGCAACCTGCATCGACTGCCGGTGCGCTTCGTGGGAATGCTGAATTCCCCGGATACGCCGTATGTCGACTGGCTCATGGTGGGCCGGCCCGAACCGGTCGTCGATGCGGTTCTCACCGAGCTGATGCGGCGTCGCGACTGGGACGTGTTCGCGCTCGCCGGCCTTCCGGCCGACTCGCTGACCCTGAAGGCGCTCGAGACAGTTCTCCCGGGCCGGTTCCGCACGCTCCGGCTACCCGCGCTACGGTCTCCGTACGTGGACGTGAGCGGCAGCTGGAACGCCTTCTGGACCGGTACCAGCCAGCGCTTCAAGAAGACGGTCCGCAGCATCCGGAACCGACTCCAGAAGGCGGGAGAGATTCGCGTGGAGGAGCACCGCGACCTCGCTCCCGGCAGCCCGATCCTCGACGAAGTGATCGACGTCTCCCGCCGGAGCTGGAAGGCCGTCGAGAACGTGGCGATCGCCAACATGCCGGGCATGAGGGACTTCTTCCGGGAGCTGACCGCGTGCGCGAGCCGGAACGGCTGGCTCCGTCTTTGGCTCC
>Ga0209526_10001854_pt1 | contig 14160 bp, 14 predicted proteins | sample JacPinW_OM2H0_M1_FD_188566 | JGI IMG/M metagenome (GOLD analysis project Ga0209526, IMG submission 188566) | Forest soil microbial communities from Algoma, Ontario, Canada - Jack Pine, Ontario site 1_JW_OM2H0_M1 (SPAdes) (version 2) | ecosystem: Environmental > Terrestrial > Soil > Boreal... | reverse complement strand
GCAATTCCTGTTTGAGAGGGCATGATGGCGGAGTTAGCGGTTATGATCGACGGCCGGGTCTACCGGGTGGCCTGCGACGAAGGCGAGGAAGTCCGTCTCGGCGACCTCGCGCAATTAGTCGATGCCAAGATTTCCGCGCTGCGGCAGCGTTTCGGCGAAATCGGCAACCAGCGTCTCGTCATCATGGCGGCGATTACCCTCGCCGACGAATGGGCGGAGGCGAACAGCCGCGTGCGCGAGCTCGAAGCCGAACTCGCGAGGCTGAAGGCGCCTTCAACTCCCGCCCCCGACTGGGCCGAGCAAGTCGCGGTTTCGCTCGCCGAGGCGGCGCGGCGGATCGAGCATGTGGCGCAGGACCTGAATGATTCCAGCCGCGAGTAGGCGTGGGATGTGAAGGTGGGACGCAGGCCGAAGCTCGCGCGCACCAGCAGCGCGAGGCGATCATTTTTTAGCAAGTCCGGTAGACCGGACTTGCCGGAATGCGCGCGTCCTTGACAGTATCGATCCGCTCGCCAAACTCGCCGCCATAAATGGCAGGTTGCGATTTCCCGCGGCAGTGACTGAAAGCTCAAATCCCAACTTTTACTGCACAGACGATGAGCTGCCTTCGCATTTGATCCTCGACCGAAAAAACTGTTCAGAGGAAACAAGAATGCCCAAATATCAACTCTCAGATGCAGTCCATTTGTTCGCCACCCAAACATCAATTATAACCAGTCTTTGGACTGTTTATGTTGCGGCCACATTTGCTGCTGTAGGGTATGGCGCAACAGCTTCTCAAGGAACGTGGTATACTGCGGCGGTTACGATAGGGTTCTGGTTATTTACGTCTGGTCACTTAGTTCTAATTTATCAAGCCTTATCGATAAACATGATCTTACACGGCGAAATAAAGTCCGCTATTGCTTCCAATACGAACGAAGACGGTCTTCAATTGAAATTTTCTCTTTCTCTCAGCCGCCTTGCCGACACGGCCAACCCACCATGGAAGTCGATTGCTATACATCTCTTGGTTGATCTATGCGTCACGGTCGCACTATGGGCTCACGTTCTTTCCAGAGTCGTGGCGTGACGCCGCGCAAGGGTTCGAAGAACTCTATCTCGAACGATGAGGGCTCGGGGTTCCGGGTCCAGCCGGAACGAAAAATTCCAAAAATTAGAGCACCAAAGCTAGTCGACCAACAATACGTTCTCTGAGGGCAGAATCGGCGACGTCAATCCGGTGCAAACTGACGTTCATAGCGTCCGCCCAGGCTCTGGTCCTGCGAGCACTTTTCGAGAATACAATTGCCAATCACCAGATACTCAATGTCCGTACCCATGAAACAGCGGTAAGCGTCTTCTGGCGTACACACGATCGGCTCGCCGCGGACATTGAAACTCGTATTCACGAGAACAGGACAGCCCGTCTTGCGCTTAAAGGCGGTCAATAGCCGGTGGAAGCGCGGATTTGTCTCTTCGGAAACAGTCTGAATGCGCGCGGAGTAGTCGACATGGGTCACCGCGGGAATGGTTGAGCGCGCCACGTTGAGCTTTTCGATGCCGAAAAGAGCCTGCTGCTCAGGTGTCATTTCCCGCCTCTTGTCTTTCCGCACATCGGCAACAAACAGCATGTACGGGCTGTCCCGGTCCAGTTCAAACCACTCTGCGACGTCCTCGCGCAACACAGCTGGCGCGAAGGGCCTGAAGCTCTCCCGGTACTTTACCTTGAGATTGAGCAGCTTTTGCATGTCCGGGGACCGCGCGTCGCCGAGAATGGATCGCGCACCTAAAGCCCGCGGACCAAACTCCATCCGTCCCTGGAACCATCCAACTGCCTTAGCCGAGCTGAGTGCGTCCGCGGTTTTCTCGATCAGCTCGCTCTCGCTCGCGACCACGAACTCCGCGCCGATCCGATTCAGCGCGGCTTCGATGGACTCTTGCGGATACTCGGGCCCAAGAAAGGCGCCGGCCATGCCATCCGACTTCGGCACCTTGCGTGTGCCTCCGAAATGCAGGTAACGCGCCGCAAGTGCCGCGCCGACGGCTCCGCCGGCATCGCCTGCCGCAGGCTGGACCCAGATATTCTCGAAGACCCCTTGACGAAGAATTTTGCCATTGGCGACGCAATTGAGCGCGACGCCACCGGCCAGACATAAATTCTTGCGGCCCGTCTCCTTGGCCAGGGAATGGCCGAGGCGAAGCACGATCTCTTCGGTCACAACCTGAACTGACGCGGCGAGATCCATCTCCCGCTGCGTCAAAAGTTGCTCAGGCTCGCGCGGGGGGGCGCCAAACAACGCGTCAAACCGCCCATTGGTCATCGTCAACCCGGTGCAGTAGTCGAAATATTCCAGATTCAAGCGATAGGAGCCGTCCGGCTTCAGGTCGATGAGATGATCTAGGATCTGCTGGGTGTATTTGGGCTGACCGTACGGCGCGAGCCCCATGACCTTGTACTCACCGGAATTGACTTTGAACCCGAGGTAATAGGTCATCGCCGAATAGAGCAGACCGACCGAATGAGGGTAGTGGATCTCTTTCGTAATCTCGAGCTTGTCCCCGTCGCCAAGCGCGACGGTGGTCGTTGCCCACTCGCCAACCCCATCCATTGTCAGTACCGCGGCCTGTTCAAACGGGGATGGATAGAAGGCTGAAGCCGCATGGCTGACGTGGTGTTCTGAAAAAAAAAGGCGTTCACTCCAATCACGGCCTGGGGCAGCGCGATCCAGATGTTCGAGCAGCATTCCTTTTTGGAAGAGTTTTTCGCGCAGCCACAGCGGCATGGCCGTGACGAACGATTTGAATCCGCGCGGCGCGAAGGCGAGATAGTTTTCTACGAGGCGCTCAAACTTGATGAACGGCTTCTCATAAAAAACGATATGGTCGATATCCCGGGCACCATTGGGCAGTAATTTCAGGAGATATTCGAGCGAATTCCGTGGAAAATCGGAATCGTGTTTTTTCCTGGTGAAGCGTTCTTCTTGCGCGGCGGCGACGATCTCACCGTCAACGACAAGGGCCGCGGCGCTGTCGTGATAAAACGCCGAAATTCCGAGAATCCGCATTTTCTGGCTCTGCTACGGTTAGAATAACACGTAGATGAAAGGAGCCACGGCGCTTCCCTTGGCCAGGATGACCAATCCGCCCAGAGCGAGGAGCAAGAACATTACCGGTATCAGCCAATACTTGCGGCGCTCTCTCAGAAACCCTAGAAATTCGCTAAGAAAGTCCAAGAGCCATCCTATTGCTTCAGTACTGCCTGCGTAGGGATCCGGGCCTCGGCCCAGGGGGATTGCGGCTCATCCAATAGGTTTTGGCAGCCGCGTCGAATTTGAGATTGAGCGGCCGCTGACCGCACAGACGCATCAGCAAGCCCACCGGGGTAATCACCAGGAAAAAAAGGGCTGTGATGACGATCGGACTGATCAGCCGATGCAGGATCAGACCGAACTGCGTCCACAACCAGTTTAATGGAGCAAGCGTCCGTGGCGCCAACAGCGCCAGACCGCCAAAGGCTAGTCCCGCCGCCGCGAATGACACGGCCCAACGGCTACCATGCCACCAGAGAAATACCGCAATCGCGAGAAAGGCAAAAAGAAACACGAGGCCAAAAGAGCGATTGGAGGCTCTCTTGGTTGCTACCGTTGCTTCTAGACGCTCGTGATAACGTCCCGACCCGCCCATCGCTTTCCCAAATATGCCGACTGCTTGGCGTTCCTTGTACAGTTCGAAAGCGCAAGCCGTCAAGTAATTCCGGCAGGGCAAGTTACTGAAGGCGCAATACGCCATGAGCGGGGTCGATGGCACAGCAATCGAGCGGAGAATTCGCATCGACCGGCCCGCCGGCGAGAACGCAAGATGCAAGGGTTCAAGAGCGTGGGATCCGCGCAAAAATTTCTCTCAGTGCATGCAGCAGCCCACAACGCCTTCAACGTCCAGCGCCATCAAACCTCAGCAAGAACGCACCAAGCGATCTCGGCATCGGCCCTGCGTGGGGTGAAATAGTGGCTGCGGCGTCAACCTGACGTGCCAGGAGTTTTGTTACGTGCTCTATTTGGCAACGTGATCTTCCATAAAGGCGGTCGGCAAAGGGACTGTCGACGCTGTTCCGCGAATTGACTTCGCCTCGACGGACTCCATGGTAAGCACGCATTTTCCGATCGTCAGCCCGGATTGAACATCGCGGTGTGCCAGACCAGCTTGTTCGAACGGGTAGCACGTCGTGGGTGGCGGGACCAGCTTCCCTTGATCGAAATCCGTCAGCAAATTGCGCATGATCCGATCGAAGAGGGAGACCTCGTCGAACAAATAGCTTAAATTGAAGGCCATGACGCTCTTGTTTTCATTGGCGAGCCGCAGAACACCAAAACGAGGCAGGAGCCCATAACGTATCATGGTCGCTAATGCGCCGATCAGCTTTCCGTTGCGCGGTACAATCGCGTGCGACCCGTACGCGACCAGCCGCCCCATTGGCGCCAGCAATCGCAAGCTCTGGTGCAGGGTTAGCCCGTTAGCATCGAAGACGGCTTGATACCCATTCGGCGCGTAATGGCGAGCTGCCACGAACCAATTCTCGCCTGATGCATCGATGACAGCATGCGCGCCCGCATCAATTGCCGCCTGAAGCTTATGGGTGGACCCGACGACGCCCACTGCGTGGATGCCCCTCAGACGAGCGAGCTGCAGCAACGCCCCGCCTACGCCGCCCGCGGCGGAGTGGACGAGCACAGTGCTTGCCGGCCGGGGCGCCGCAAGCTCGTCCAGCGCATAGGCCGCCGTGAGAAACACGACGGCTATGCCAGCAGCTTGTGGAGTCGTCAGCCGGCTCGGACAAGCGAAGACTTGATGGCGAGGAACTGCGACTTGTTCCGCATACCCTCCGAAATGTGTGAGTGCGATCACCCGTTTTCCGATGTCGAGGCCGTGTACTCCCTCGCCGAGTGCCAACACGCGCCCGGCGACTTCGAATCCAGGCGTAAATGGCCAGCCAGCGTAGCGCCAGGAGGCGGCATAAAGACCAAGCCGCGCAACGCAATCGGCGAAGTTTACGCCCGCCGCTTCCACGTCGATCACCACCATGCCGGGGCTTGGTGTGGGCGGGGCCGCATGGACCATCCTTAGAGCACGAAAACCACCGGGATGGAGGATCGAGATTTGCCGCATCGGATTGGTTTCACTCCCCGGCCTTGCAAGATCCTAGGGGGAGGTGGAAAGCGACCGTCGCCGCGGCAGAGTGAGGTTGCGACCCCATCCACTCTGGAGGCGACCATGCAAGCTGTAGCTGACCAAACCCAAGCTCACATCGGCGATGAGATTTGGTACCTGATTTTGTCCGTATCATAAATTATCTCAACCTGGCGAAGAATGTAGCGAGGAGAAAGAAGACCCAAGGGCAACGTTGCAGAGCCGGCGGGATCATCGCTGCACATTTCAAAAAAACAGAGGTAGCCGACCGAGCAAAATCGAACCAAAATATGCCGCGCCATCCACGAAGCGTATCGCAGGAAGTATCCGGCTCTTGTTTGGCAACTTTGTCTCGGGCGACGACTCTGCCGGGTTCCCAGCGTGTGGAGGTTCGGATGCGGCATCTCTACCGCGTAGGGACCGTGTCGCTACCTGGCGACTTCCGTCCGTCTCAGTGGCCGCGAGCTGATCGCGCGTGCCGCTCGCTGGGTTGTTGCCTGTGAACGCTTCAACGAGTCGATCGTATTCTTCCCCGGAAAGCTCCAAAGTGCCTTCAATACCGCCGCTTGCGCTTAAGGCGATTGTACCTTGCGCATTTGCGTTTGCCGAACTCCCGTGGACGTCGACACTCGTCATTTCAACGAGTCCTCCATTCCGCTGCCACTCGCGTATCCGCGCCGGCAGCGGCTTCGGCGTCATGTCTCCTACTCCGCGCAAAACAGCTTTCATTCTGGCTGCAAACGGCCGGGAAGCGATGGGCGGACCCAATGGAATAATACCCCCAGCAATGTCAGCCGTCAGATCATAAGCGGGCATTTGCGTTGCGGTGGAGTTGAGCCGAGCGAGGAACGCAACGTGTTCGGCGCTCACGACAGGCTCCGTGACGCCATGCGATACACGTTCTAGCTTAAGATCCGCGAGTTCGATAGAAAATCCGTCCGGCGTTGGATGCGGGCCGTACACAGTCGCTTGGGCATGACTCCAACTCCCCATGAAAGCATCCGGCCGGTCGAGTTCGGCAAACGACAATGGACCTTTGATCCTGGAAACAATCACACCGGGATTGAACATGCCGGCAACGAGCTGCAGCTCCTTTGCCTGAACGATGAACGTGCCGCCCTCGGTGACTATGGTAACCTTGGGGTCGGCGCACATCGTCACAACCCTGAAGGGATAGCCGCCGGGACCTTCCGAGGTGCAACTATATTGCCGTCCAGATTTGCCTTCCCAATCTTGCCATCCAGCGATGGTTGTGTTCAACGAATGCAGCGCATAGAACCATGCTCCGCTCCAGCAGCAGATCAGAAGTGCGGCGGTCACGGCGCCAAAGACGCCGATCCGCTGAATGGAAAGACTCGGCCGCACAGCGGCCATGCGTCGAAAAGCGGGGTGAGATGCTTTTTGGACACGGTTGAAGAATCCTGTCACCTTGTCAAGAAACGCGGCACCCCATCCGATGCCGGTATGGCCGGCGTCATTCTCGAGATCCTCAGCCATGGCAGCAAGGATTCGGGCGCGGGCGTTAGTGCGGTTTTGGGCGCCAGCATCGCCATCATGCATCGCTCGCAAGTACATTTCGACCCGCGCGTTGAGCGTCGGAAGCGCGCCCGCCGCAAAGGCCTGAACGTCCTTCTCCGAAGACACACCATCTTCTGGTTCCAAGGCAAGAATCGCCAACAAGGTGCGCTCGGATTTGTTTTCAGTCATGGTGCATGCCGCTTCGCCGGAGAGGTCTCTATCCTGGTCTCGCTTGCCGGAGACGATTCGCTGCCAGCGACTGCCTTGTTCGCGCGTCCATACCGCGCGAACAAGGCCATGAGGTCGGTCTGATCGAGGCCGAGATCGCGCTTGATGCCACCGATCCAGTTCCGCAAGCGCTTCTTTGCATTCTCGACTCGATCATCGTTCCATGGAGGATCGGGATGAATGATGTTCAAAGCCTTGATGATTCTGCGAACCGGCCATTCGGCACCGAAACATGCTTGGACTTCGGGATCGTGCGCGAGAACCTGTAATAGTTTCTGGACGTCCTCGTGTGGTTTGAACCGGCGTGATGCTACCGCAAGCATGCCAATCCAGGCTCGCCGCACGTCCCGGTCGTGATGAGGGTCTTCATGGTCCTCTTGTAACTCATGGGCGTACTCCCGCTGATGCGTGAGTATTTCCTCGTCCCGATCTATCCAGGGCTCGCCATTAGTCAGTGCTGAAATCTGTGACATACGATAACCAAGACCATGCCAGCGTCCCCAGCGTTGCCTCCGCATGTCTTCAAAACGGTGTTTGAGGGCACGCTGCCCTCCGACTTCCTTGATCAGCCAGCGAACGCGATCGTCCTGTTCGGGAGCTTCAATATTTATTTGAAATGACAAATCGAACGGCCATTGATCATCCGAAATGGATTTTTGCGTAATGCGGTTAGCATGCATCATGTCATCGTCACTATTGTTCGACAATCCGGCACCCAGTAGTTTGGCCATTACCTCGCTCAGCAATTCTCCCGCGGCCGAAGACCGGTCAGCCAGGGGCAAGCCGAGGGAGATAACGAAGTCCATGCACAATTTACGAATTTCCCGGTAGAAAAACATCTCATGCTGCGACTGCAGTGAATGCAGCACGCGCAGAGCCATCTTCCCACGCCGATGCTTTTCCCCGGCCGCCATGACTTCCTCGGGCCGAACTAATTCTTTCGCGCACGAGACATCCGAGGCCCGGCGTGTCTCATCGTAACGGCTTACCGAAAGCCATTCCGGCGGGAAAGACGAAAAAAATAATTTTGCGCCCAATCGCCGGTTTAGCTCCCAAAGCGCCGCTATCTGGTTAGGCGCCGGGGCAGTTCCTTGCACCGGCACCGGACCAGAGGGCGAGCCTTCGATCCTCCCAAGTCTCGCCCCTGCTATTTCATGACCAAGCAATTATTATCGCCTTGGCCGCCGCTCCACCAAGTTTCTCCGCCACCCACTGGCGGGGACCGGTGGAACGGCGGCAATTTGCGTCAACTTTCGCGAAAAATCTCATCCGAAACTTAAGCGCTGAACCGGCGTGACAGAGCCGTCCAGACCGTCCGGGCGGTGGGTGGCGCGCTCATGCCGGATGCGCTTAGTCTCCTGCGAATAGGGCATTGTCATATGTGGACATCCGATAATCGCGGTCGGCAGGGTTTTGTTACGGGGATGCTTGTGAGGGAGGATTGTCCTAGAATAAGGTCGTGGCCGCGGCGTCCGGATTCGATTATGAACCGCACGAGGGTTTGGTGCGATCTGGAGACGGCGATGAGCACGGTCCATAATTTTACCGCTGCGACGCTGGAAGGGCAGGAAAAGCCGCTTTCCGATTTCTCGGGACAGGTCCTGCTCGTGGTAAACACCGCGAGCAAATGTGGCTTTACACCGCAGTACGAAGGGCTCGAGGCGCTTTACCGCAAATATTACGCCCAAGGCTTTGCGGTTCTAGGCTTTCCGTGTAATCAGTTCGGCGCCCAGGAACCAGGCGACGCCGCCGAAATCGCGCGATTTTGTTCGCGGGCCTATAATGTGACATTTCCCATGTTCGGCAAGATCGATGTCAATGGCGCGGGGGCTCATCCGCTTTACCGGTTTCTCAAAGGCGAAGCCAAGGGAGTTATGGGAACCAGGGCGATCAAATGGAATTTTACGAAATTCCTTGTCGATCGAAAGGGCGGGGTAGTGGCTCGCTTCGCACCGGCGGCGGCACCCAAGGGACTCGAAAAGGAAATCGAGAAGCTGCTTTAGCGCGCGTGCCGCCGGACCCCTTGCCGCCCGCGGTATTGAGAGAGACGAACACAAGCGAGCATCGTTTGATGCGCCCGCGACGGAGGCGGTTTCATGCCCTTGCGGCTCGATACGCGGAGCTCGGATTTTGGGGCCTCATTCAACGCGCTTCTCGCGATGAAACGGGAAGTGGCGGAGGACGTCGACCAAGCAGTTCAGGCGATCATCGCGGACGTCGTCGCGCATGGCGACGCCGCGCTTATCGGCTATTCGAGGAAGTTCGATCGCGTCGATCTGGAGAAGCTGGGTTTGCGCGTGGGCGGGGCCGACATCGATGCGGCGTTCGAGCACTGTCCCCCCGAGGCGCTCGATGCGCTGCGCTTGGCGCATGCCCGGATAACCGCTTTTCATGAGCGGCAACTCCCCCAAAATCTACGATTTACCGATCCGCTCGGCGTCGAGCTCGGCTGGCGCTGGCGCCCCATCGAGGCTGCTGGGCTCTATGTTCCGGGCGGCTCCGCGAGCTATCCGTCTTCGGTTTTGATGAACGCGGTGCCGGCCAAGGTTGCGGGCGTCAACCGCGTTGTTATGGCCGTCCCGGCGCCGGAGGGACGGATCAATCCCCTTGTTTTGGCGGCGGCCAAGCTCGCCGGCGTCGATGAAATTTATCGGGTCGGGGGGGCGCAAGCAATCGCGGCGCTGGCTTATGGAACCGAGACCATCGCCCCGGTCGCCAAGATCGCCGGTCCCGGCAACGCTTATGTGGCCGCGGCCAAGCGGAGGGTTTTCGGCGCCGTTGGCATCGACATGATCGCCGGGCCTTCCGAGGTCTTGATCATCGCGGGCGATGGCGCGGATCCCGAATGGATCGCCGCCGATCTCCTCGCGCAGGCCGAGCACGACGCCGCCGCACAGTCGATTCTGATCACCGATGACGCGCGCCTCGCCAGTGCCGTCGGGGCCGCCGTCGCGCGGCAATTGACTTCTCTCCCGCGCGAAAAAATCGCGGCGGCGAGCTGGCGCGATTTCGGCGCGATTATCCTTGTCGCCGATCTTGACGAAAGCATCGCGCTCGCCGACCGGCTTGCTCCGGAGCACCTCGAGATCATGACCGCGAACGCCGAGGCGCTCGGTCAACGGATCCGCAATGCGGGTGCTATTTTCCTAGGAGCTTATACGCCCGAGGCCATCGGCGACTATGTAGGCGGTTCGAACCATGTGTTGCCGACTGCGCGTTCGGCCCGGTTTTCTTCTGGCTTGAGCGTTCTCGATTTCTTGAAACGAACCTCGATTTTGAAGTGCGGCGCAGCCAGTCTCGCAAGGCTCGGCCCGGCGGCGATCGCACTCGGCCGCGCCGAGGGACTGGATGCCCACGCGCGCTCCGTGGCGCTCCGACTTGATCATCGGATATCATGAGCCGGAACGATCCGAATGAGCGCAATCGCCTCGTTTCCGTGACCCTCGACGAGGCGTCGATCGGGCGTGGCGCGGCGGACCAGGAGCACGAACGTCAAATCGCGATCTACGATCTTATCGACGAAAACAGCTTTGCCCTACCGGGCCGCGACGCCGGCCCGTACGGACTGAAGATCGCCTTGCAGGACGCAAAGCTCGCGTTGGAGGTCGTTGACGAAAATGGCGCGCCGCTCGTCGCCCATATTCTCTCGCTGACTCCGTTCCGTGGTCTTCTCAAGGATTATTTTATGGTTTGCGAAAGCTATTACGCGGCCATTCGAACCGCGATGCCGAGGCAAATCGAAGCGATCGACATGGGACGCCGCGCGCTTCACAATGAGGCGGCCGACCTGCTCATGGAACGGCTCAAGGGCAAGCTAGATTGCGACCACGACACGGCACGGCGGATTTTCACCCTCGTCGCCGCGTTGCATTGGAAAGGCTGAGCGCCGATGCCGGCGGGGCAAGACGCCGGGGCGCCGCCGGGATGAAGCCCGAGGTAAAAAACCGCCCGCAAGCCGTGCTGTTCGCCTGTACCCGAAATACGGTGCGCTCGCCGATGGCGGAGGCCCTCGGCAGGCATTTCTTCGGTAAGCAAGTCTATTTCGCGTCGGCCGGGGTCAAGCGAGGCGAAAGCGATGGATTCGCCATCGCGGCGATGGACGAAATCGGCATCGACATAACCAAACATCGCCCCCACGCGTTCGAGGATCTCGAAGACGCGTATTTCGACGTCATCGTCACCCTTTCGCCCGAGGCGCACCACAAGGCGCTCGAATTCACCCGCACCCTTGCCACCGAGGTTATTTATTGGCCGACGTTGGATCCGACTGCCATCGAAGGGTCCCGCGAGCGGGTTCTCGATGCGTATCGCGATGTGCGCGAAGGTCTGCTCGAGCGCATCAAGAAAATGTTGGATTACCAGCCGATGGGCAATCTGTGAATGGCGGCGGTATTTTCGCGGCAACCGGGAGTAGGCCGGAGCGGGAGTGATAAAGGGGGCGCATGCCCGATGACGCGATGGCGGTCAGACCTCCCATTTTTCCGGCTCTCTTTTGTCCGCGAGTTCGAGCAGGAGATGGATCAATTCGGCCTGACGGTGGGTCCCGGTTTTTTCAAAAATGCTGGACAGTTGCGCGCGGACTGTAGCGACGGAAATACCGCGGCGCCGCGCCGCCGCCGCGCGGCCGTCGCCCTTGAGAATCTCGGCGGCGAGCCCCGTTTCGGCGCCGGTCAAGCCAAACCGGTTGTGCAGATTTTGGGCAAGCTGCCGCCGGCCGGTCTCGGGATCAACCACCGTGACAATAGCCGCCGGCGGGCGCAATCCTAGCCAAGGCATCCCGGTGGCTGGGTCTTTGGATCGAAGCGGCGTCACCGATACATGGAGGCATGGGCGATTTGGGCCGCGCCGGACATCGAGTTCTCCGCCGAGCGGCCCGCGCATTGGACCAACCCCGCGCGCGCAGGAGGCGATCAGCCGTTGCAATGTGTCCGCGCCGTCCGTGCTGGCGAGGCAACCGCCCTTGAGAACGAGCCCTTCGCCCGTTTCGAGCACTGCCCGCGCCGGGGCATTGGTGAACAGCACATTTGCCGCGGCGTCGACCAGGATGGCTCCCTGCCGCAAGCTTTCGAACCGTTCCGGCGCGGTATCGTGCATCAGGTCAAGCGTCCAGAGCTGGCGATGGACGCGCACGGCGCGCGAGACGTGCCGCACCGCCGTTTCGAAGACGCGTGTCTGTTCGCTGGTCAGCGCATCGCTCCGCCGCGCGTTAACGACGCAGATCACTGACGACACCCTGTCTGCGACCGGCAAATTGGCGCCAAGCATCTCTAGGCCATAATCGGCCGTTTTCCACCATTCGTTGAAAACGGGTGTCTTGGCGAAATCCTGCCGCGGCATGAGGGTATCGAGCGAGAACAGTTCGCCTGCCGGCAGAGCCGTGGCGTTGTCCCAGAGCGGATTACGGAACGCCCAGTAGTCCTTGTAGCTGGCCTCCAAATCTGGATAGGCGCGCCGCGAGATCGAAGCGAAGGTATCGGTGCGCCTGTCCATGGTCGCGATGATGGCCTGCATCGTTCCCGTGGCATCGGCGAGCTTCGCCAGCACCGTTGGCCAGAGATCGGCATCGAGTACCGCCGCGTAAATAAGATCGATGAGAGCGATAAGCTCGCTGTCTTCGCTCATGGTGCCGCCCCCCAGGCGTGATGCCAGCTACCGGTGCGGGCTGGAGTATTTCCTCCGGACATCACGACGGATGACCGTTGGTTTTTACCCTCTAATTGTCGTTAACCCTTTGGCGCGCGGAGCCTTCGCGCGCAATCGCAATTCGTCCCTCCTGTCGGCAACGAAGCAAAAAATATCTGGCTTTGCCCCTTGCCCCCGGCCGCAGCTTTTCAAGCAGGGAACCTAAACCAGCCCGCGAAGTCTGGCAATCTGTCGATTTAGGACGAATGTCCGATGCGGAGCGGCAACAATGCCGCAATAATCGCAACCATCATGGGACGAGATGGCGATCCTCCCAAGCCTCGCCCTAGCTGTTTAATGACCAAGCAATTTTTACTGCTTTGGCCGCCGGTCCACCGGGTCCTCCCGCGCAGGAGTTGACGGTGGAACGGCGGCCGTTTGCGTCAATTTTTGTCAAAAAGCTCATCTAAACCTAAAAGAGTCTGGAGTATAAGTCTGAAAAGACTAGTGTTTTCGAGTCTATAATGCTCAACTAATTGATCCCGCGCGGTTTCTTGCCGATTCGATTGAGTCCGTCCGGGCCGGGAAGTGCGCCAGGCTGGCCGCCGGCGAGCCAGCGGCGGAGAAAGGCGCCGGACCAGCGCGCCACGGCGCCGTCGTGCCGGAACCACCCTTCGATATGGCGATGACGGGAGCAGGCGCCGGGTTCGCCCATGCGCTCGCGGGTGAGGAGGGTCCAGCGGCACAACGTCGCGAAAGTCACTTCCGGATGGAACTGGAAGCCGTAGGCCTTGTCACGATAGCGGAAGGCTTGCGCCTCGAAATCCTGGCCACTGGCGAGCAAGGTCGCGCCACTCGGCAGATCGAAACCTTCCCGGTGCCATTGGTAGACGTGATTGGGGAACCGGCAGTCGCAGATGCAATGCCCCTGTTCGGTCGGTTGGATCGGATAGTAACCCACTTCGACCCGCCCGTGCGGATGCGGGCGGACGCGTTGACCGAGATGGCGCGCCAGCATTTGCGCGCCGAGACAAATGCCAAGGAAAGGCGTGTCTTCCCTAAGCGGGACACCGATCCAGTCTATTTCGCGGCGTACCCAGGCCGCTTCGTCGTTGACACTCATCGGGCCGCCGAAAACGATCGCGCCGGCGTGACCACTTAGCGTTGCCGGCAGTGGATCGTCGAAGCAAGGCCGCCGGCAGTCGAGCTCAAATCCTTGCGCGCGCAAGAGCCGCCCGAGCCGCCCCGGCGTCGAATGTGCTTGATGCAGGACGATGAGAATCCTGCCGCAAGGCTTCATCCCTTTAGGCATCGTTCGCAATTTGAAAAAAATCAAACCGGACCTTGGCTTTAGCGGTGGACACCCCGATTTTGCTGCAACCGCGAAATAACCGCTAAAATCAGCGCTTTTGGCAAAAATGGCAAGAGCGAAATGCTGAGTTTGTTCAAGAACCCAGGCACAATCTCGCGGCGTCCGGCGATCAGCCCGGCATAACCCGCCTCGGCGACCTCCATGGCCGTGGAACCCGGGAGACGAGCGAGGTCCATGTTTGGCCCGAACCCCGCGCGGGCCTGGAAATCCGTCTTGGTGTAGCCGGGACACAGCGCCGAGACCGTGACGCCCTG
>Ga0209526_10001853_pt1 | contig 14160 bp, 12 predicted proteins | sample JacPinW_OM2H0_M1_FD_188566 | JGI IMG/M metagenome (GOLD analysis project Ga0209526, IMG submission 188566) | Forest soil microbial communities from Algoma, Ontario, Canada - Jack Pine, Ontario site 1_JW_OM2H0_M1 (SPAdes) (version 2) | ecosystem: Environmental > Terrestrial > Soil > Boreal... | reverse complement strand
TCGAAAGCCGAGATTTGCGGTGTTCATAAGCGCCCCCGCTCACCCGCGATTGATGTTCAGCCGAGCCATCGAAACCAAGGAACGTTCCTCCCAAAAAACAGAGTCTATTTTCAGATTGACCACGCGCAAGTGCTTGAAAATGAAAGCGGGGTGATGATGACTACGTCCTTCGCAACGATGCGGTCGTCGGTTCGATCCCTACTAGCTCCACCATAGTTTCAGTCACTTACGGGCGCCGCAAATCCCCGCCTGTCACTCTGCCCACAAAACTTAGCCACCGGTCTTCGCCAGCGCAACATTGCCTTTCTTCAATCTTTTTCGAAGGTACTTATGATCGCCGAGGCTATCGCCGCATGTACTTCCGACATCTTACAAATTTGCGTTCCAAGGCAGAATCATTGTTTGATTGCGACAAACTGTCTGGCTAAAGAAACCGCAGTCCCGATGCGACTAGGTTGCTATGTTTTGCCCAGACAACGGCCGGTCTTCGCCACAATGCAAAGACGGCGGTGGCACGACTGTAGCGGCGGGACAGCTTGCAGAAGTTTGCTCTTAAAGTGCAGGATTTTGCGTGACCACTTTGCCGCTCTGGCTGCAACTCTCAATATCGGCGTGTCCTATGGGGTTACAGTTGGCATCAAAGGTGCCGTGCCTCATACCGGACCTGAAAGGGGTCGTCATTCCAGTCTCCCCCGCCAAACACGTCGTTTCCGCGAAGGGCTCATTTACCTCATCCCGTATCCCGTCTCTTGACGGGTTCCGCGCTTTATCCATCTCATTGGTGTGCATCGGTCACTTTAGCTACAGTACCGGTTTTCCTGTACGTCACAATTGGTGGACGGATGCTTACGCCCATTATGGAGTGCGGATATTTTTCGTCATATCGGGTTTTCTAATCACAACCCTGCTGCTACGCGAGCAGGAAAAGACGGGGACAATAAGTCTCAAGCAATTTTACATCCGCCGTGCCTATCGCGTCCTGCCTGCCGCCTACGTGTACCTGGTGGTGATGACCGTCATCTTTCACGAGTCCCTTCCATATAAGCAAGTAGTTATTGCCTACACGTATCTAACGTCGTACTCGGTGCATTCGCCATGGGCTCTGATCCACCTATGGTCTCTCTCGATCGAGGAGCAGTTCTATCTGGTTTGGCCAGTAGCTATGGCACTTGGCTTCATCGTGTCCCGGCGCTTCGCGTTCAGTGCCATTGTCCTCGCACCGGTGTTCCGATTTGTACTGAGTGAGGCTGGTTTCGTGCATGGGGCCGAGCAGTTTTTTCCCTCCGTTACAGATTCACTTGCCGCCGGATGTCTTCTTGCGTTGTATCAGCCTGTACTTGGGAAGCATCGCTCCTTCTTTTCTTGGCGAGGCTTTCCGCTGATTTGGGTCTTTACGTTCTTGATCCCTGTTCTGTACCACTACCGCTACATCCTCCACTTTTGGCACGTAGCCGGACTGGTTCAGGTTTCTGCGCTAACCATCTTCAACCTAGGGATTGTTCTTTGCATCCAGCATGCAATCGTTACGCGAACACGTCTTCTCAATACTCCGATTCTCATTTGGATCGGGAATTTGAGCTACAGTTTGTATCTCTGGCAAATGCCGTTTGCGAATCCGAATGTGCAGTCCTGGGCCACAACCTTTCCACAAAATCTCATCCTTGCCTTGCTAACCGCCGTTGTCTCCCTGTACGCCATTGAACAGCCATTCCTCAGACTGCGTGAACGCCGGGCCCAACAGAACCATCCTTCACGTGTAGCCGAGGACGCAAGCCTCGGACGGTCTTGGGGAGAAATTTCAGACGGTGAGGCTCTTGGCTAGGCACCTGACCTCGTGTCGCCCCGGGCAAGAAACGGTGCCGCGATGCTATGTACCGACACGCCCGTGCCTTCGATCCACCCAAACCCCGGCGCTGGAACGGATTATCGAGCGGGCAGGAGATGTGGAGGTCACCGCCAACCCGATTGCGGCCCCCGTTGCGATCTATTCCATACTCAACGCGAACGGTCAAGCGATCAACCGCCGCGAAGCCATTGTCTTGTTTGCCCGCATGACCGAAAACGAGATGCGACGCTATGCCCTGCCGGAGAATTGCCACATGGTTGAGCTCGGTTGTGTGGGCGCGACCCTAGCAGATAGTCAGAGCCAGGAAAATGATCCCTAAAAGCCTATGAAGGGTGGAAATGGAATCGACTACCCCAAGCCGGTAGAGGAATCTCACCAGCAGACCTCCCTCTGTGCTCGCTCGGATCGAGAGCTGCAATGGGCGCGTTGCTGCGCGCATGAGACCGCGTATTGTCCGAATATGACGAGGATGTCGCTCACGCTAAGTCGGACAGAGCTGCTTACGTCGGCCTTGAGCCCAATAATTGGGGTGTCGAGCAAACTGAAATCTGTCGCCACGGTCGAGAGATCGCCACCCAAACGGACAACACACGATCAGTTGAACTGGTGCAAGGCATATTTGGCTAAGGCCCAGTTGACCTGTCAGGATTGCCCCTGGCGACTAGCACCATACATACAGGCGTGGTCGTGGCGATCTCTGGCATTGCCGTTCCCGATCAAGGTTGAGGGTAAATCGGTTTTACGTTGGCCGGTGGAAGGGCGAATGGGAAGAGCAACGCGGGTTTCAGGTCGGAGTTGATTCTCGGGAAAACAGCGCTGGAACCCAGTGCTCCCGATGAAAGCGACCAAGAAACACATGATAGGTCAGCCCCGCTTCACAAAGAAACGAATTGCAAGGACGACAACGGCAACTAGTATTGCGATCTCAACCACATTCGATAGCGTCATGTTTCTCTACCTCCAAACGCCTCCAGATCATGACACGGAATCTCCATCCGCGTCATGTGCATAATCATCATCGCTACTGCAGTTCCGTTTGGGATCCAGTGCTCCCGATGAAAAGAGAGGGTTAATGGCCAGCAAGGTGATTTACCACTTCCGAGATTCCACCAGCAAGAAGTCGCTTCAATGAGTCTGTGCTGGCATCGGCTGGCGATGAGGACACACCGCGCCCCGTGCTGGGCTTCGGAGCGGGACTGGGTCGCCGGCCGACTCGCCGTGGTTCCCATCGCGAGTATGGCTTTCTCCTGACCTTTACCCGGCAAGCCGAGAATGTCCAGATCGGGGCCCGCTGATGTGACGCGGACAAATCTCGCTTTTGCTTACTCGGGATTATAGGCGCCGACGCCGCAGGCATCGTCGCCAACCTTGACAAAGAAAGTGATCTTGGGCTCCATCTTGTGGGTGACGGGATTCATCCAGCGGTAGCCCACCGTGCCTTCTCCTTTTGCTGCAGGCAATCTCCGATCCCTGCTGGCCCACGGACTCTCCGTCTGCGTGACTAATTTTGGCTACAGCCAGGGCCGGCGATTTCACTCCGCCCCAACCGACGTTGCAGCGAGTGCGACCGCAAGCCAGCAGCTTCCCAGTGAGGACGCGATAATGGGGCCAGATTTGCTCACCCCAACGTAGCGCCACCATGCCATCAACTGGATTTGGCGAGCCACCGTCCAGAATTGTCTGGTCCGCCGCGGCCGATGAACGGCGAGATCCCGGAGCCATATATTACAAAGTGCCCTCGACCAGGGCTGCGGATCTGTGAAGTTATGTTGCTGAGGGGAAAGGACGCTTTTCTCCTGTGCTCTCCAGCTTGCTCGTCTAATGGGAGAGCCGTTTAGAGATTAGAGTGGCGTGGAGTACGCCCTTCTTCTCCCAAGTGCCCTTGCAGATCACGCGATCATTGTCCTTAACCTGGCTGGCATCAATGTCGTTCACCTTTTTGCTGCCGTGCTCCTGACTGACCCATCGCGTCGAGCTATCGTACTGGACGGTCATCTCAGCACCGTCCCCCTTGCGCACGGTCAGAGTAGATTTATCCGGACTGCTCCTAATGACCGTACCCTCCCAGCGCGCCTCCTTCGCGGCCTTTGCCTGAGCGGGTGCCTCCTGCGCAAACACCACCATTGACAGCGGGAAAGAGAGTACAGACGTGACCAACAGAGTCAGCAGCTTTTTCACCATGTGACTTCATCCTTCTTCACCGGAAATTGTGCGGCAAGAAACAATAGACCTAGGGACTGAAAAGAGCAAGCTGTATACAAAGTTGCAAGCCGTTCTCCACCTGGGAGTCCTATCCCAGTACCCCCACTGCATAACCGCGGCTAAGGATTACAAAATCGTGTCGCCACCGGAGTACTCGATTCCCGTCAGCAAAACGCTGCAGTGGAGTCGCCTGATGAGTCTACGATATCGACGCGAACCTGACTCGTGTTAATTGGGAGGATTGAAAGATTTGGAGGGTTGATTTCACTCGCGCATTTCGACTTCACAAAGACCTGAAAGACCCAAGTCAAAGCGGTAATGGCGCGACGGGACAATCGTGGCACACTTGCAGAACCTAATCTCTGAAAAAGGGGAGAAGGAAGTACTGTATTGCTTGTGATTCTCATTTAGACGGTGAACGGTTACCGGTTTCTTGGAACGGCGGAGCAGACTTTCCCGGTAGCGATAGCATCGTTGGTCAGATCGTGCTTTTTTTTCCCCCCAGTTCGTTGCCATCCCGGGCCTTTAGCCTTTTGAGCAACGGCTGGTCGCAGCGCACTAAGTTCTCCTGTCTCTTGACATCCCCTTTTAATAGGTCGCACTCTCGCATTGTGGAAAGCTCGGTGGCCGGGGGATGGGTGTGGTCTATAAAGATGAAGACACCCGGCTGCATCGCTTCATTGCGCCGATGCGCTCGCTGCGACGCACGCGAAGGTTTCGTCCGCCGCGACATTAAGCCTGCCAGCATCTTTGTTAACGGAACGTGGACACGCCAAGGTGATGGACTTCGGGTTAGCAATAATGACGCCAAGTCAGACCCGGCAGATGTGACTGTGGTGACACTGGGCAGCGAATTGGACCAGTTCGGGCGCGGCCATCGGTAGCGTGACCTACATGCCGCCTGAGCAGAGGTGGTAAGGAATTGGACAACAGCACCGATCTTTTCTCTTTCGGAGTTGTGCTATACGAGATGGCGACGGGCGCGCATGCCGTTCCGCGGTGACAGATCGGGACGCATTTTTAGGCCATCATGAAAGTGCTCCCCTAGCCCCGGTGCGGCTGAGCCGCGAGTTTCCGCCACCCTGGAACGGATCATCACCAAGGCACTGGAGACTGCAGCTTGCGTTACCAGAGCGCCAAACAACTGTCATTTGAGCAGGATGCCAACGATCGAGGCTGACATCAAGTTGGCCATCGTGCCTGCGATCATGGCACGGAAGCCGAGCTTGGCCAATTCGCCGCGCTTGTTGGGAGCTAGCGCGCTGATGCCGCCGATCTGAATACCAATGGAACTGAAGTTTGCGAAGCCGCATAGCGCGAAAGTGGCAATGGCGAAGGAGCGGGGATCGAGTGCGGCTTTCTGCGCACCCAGCATGGAGTAGGCAACCAGTTCGTTGATTACCATGCGCGTCCCGAGAAGATTGCCAATCGCTCCGCAGTCTCTCCACGGAATGCCGATCACGAAGGCAATCGGAGCAAAGATCGCTCCGAAGATCCGTTCCAGGCTGGACGGAAACCAGCTAAACACGTGGTTGTGTATCCCGCCGAAAATACCATTCACCAGTGCGATCAGCGCCAGGAAGGAAATCAGCATGGCCGCGATGTTTAAGGCCAGGTGCAGGCCGTCAATGGTGCCCCGGGTGATGGCCCCGAGCACGTTTTCGTCCTTGGGCATCGCTTCAGTGTCGAGCTCAGGCAGGGGCGAGCCCGCCTGGCTCGCGGCTTGCTTCCTGTGAGGGGTCGTAAGCGGCTGTTCAGTTTCCGGCACGAACATCTTCGCCATCAGGATGGTACCCGGGGCCGTCATAATGACGGCACTGAGCAGGTGCTTGGCCTCCACGCCATAGAGAATGTAAGCGCCCATAATGCCGCCGGATACGTGGGCCATACCTGCAGTCATGACGGTCATCAGCTCGGAGCGAGTCAAAGATGGAAGGTAAGGCCGGATGGTGAGTGGAGCTTCGGTCTGGCCCATGAAGATACTGGCTGCGACGTCGAGTGATTCCGCTCCGCTGGCGCCCATGCGGATCATGATCCTGGCAAACTGGCGGATGATGAACTGCATGACGCCGTAGTGATAGAGCACGGCAAAGAAAGCGGAGATAAAAATTACAGTGGGGAGAACCTGGAAGGCAAAGATAAGACCCAACGGGCCGCCCTTTCTCCCCAATTCACCGAACACTAGCTGCGAGCCGGCGAATGAATATTCCAAAAACTTTTCCACACCATGGCCCGCAAATTCCAGCAGATAGCGGCCGAAATTGAAGCGCAGGACGAAGATGGCGAATACGATTTGCAGGATGAGTCCCATTACTACGGTCTTGAGCCGGATCGCCCGGCGATTGCTGGAAAACAAGAACGCCAGACCGAGCATCGTGACCAAGCCCAAAAGCCCTGTCAGACGCCCCATTCGCGCCTCCCCGCCATACGGTTTGTAAGTTGGGAATCCCTCAAGTTTCGGACCGCGGTTGCGAAACTCTTGCGGCTCGAGTGAGCCTGAATTGTCATGCCTGTGCTCCTTGCCCGGAAATGACGCGGTGGATCAATAGCCGCCTCGCTGCTGGTGGTTTGTTTGCGATCGAGTACGCCTGCTCCAGCAGGCCCCGCGCCTCAATGAGCCGTGCGTCGGAATTGTAATGGATGGTGCAAAGCGGCTCGCCATTGTCAACTGGGTCGCCGACTTTCTTGTGCAGGACCAGGCCCACCGCGGGATCAATCACGTCTTCTTTTTTTTCACGACCACCGCCGAGCACCTGGCTGGCGACGCCCACCTGCTCACATTGGATGGCTTCAACGAAGCCGCTGGCTCGACTGAGGACCGGCGCACGGTGCCGGGCTTGGGGCAGGCGCTTAGGATCATCAATGACACTCGGGTCGCCACCTTGTTGCGTGACGATCTGGCGAAATTTCTTCAGGGCAGACTGGCTGCGGATGAGCTGGTCTGCCAGCGGGCGGCCCTGCTCAACACTCTTGGTCTGCCCTGCGAGATAGAGCATCCAGGCGGCGAATTCCACACAGAGTTTGCGCAGATCGGCGGGGCCTCCGCCTTTCATCACATCAATGCACTCTTCGACTTCGAGTGCATTGCCGACTTTCAAGCCCAAGGGCTGGTCCATATCGGTGATCAGCGCGACCATCTTCTTGCCCATGCGTTCCCCGGTTTCGACCATGAGTTCTGCGAGGAAGGCAGAGTCTCTTTCGGTCTTCATGAACGCCCCACCACCGGTTTTCACATCCAGCACCAGGCTGTCGATGCCCTCGGCCAACTTCTTGCTCATGATGGAAGCACAGATCAGATATGGACTTTCGACCGTCGCGGTGACGTCGCGAAGAGCATACAGCTTCTTATCTGCGGGGGCGATCTCGGCGGTCTGCCCGATCAAGCCGCAGCCGCAGTTCTGGAGAACCCGGCGAAACTCGCTCAGGGACAGATCGACGTTGAATCCCGGGATGGATTGAAGCTTGTCTAGCGTGCCGCCGGTATGACCAAGCCCGCGACCGCTAATCATAGGCACGGTCACACCGGCCGCAGCGACTATGGGCGCAATGATGAGAGATGTCTTGTCACCCACACCGCCGGTTGAATGTTTGTCGACCTTGGCGCCGGGAAGATCCGAGAGATCCAGCACCTCGCCGGAGTGCAGCATCGCGGCGGTTAGCGCGCTCAGTTCGGGGCGACTCATGCCGCGGATCACGACTGACATCAGCCAGGCCGCCATTTGATAGTCGGGGATTTCATCGCTGGTATAGGCTCGGACGAGGAATCCGATCTCGTCGAATGATAATTCGCCACCGTCGCGTTTCTTGCGGATGAGGTCGAGGGGGCGCATTGTTATCGTTGGAGCGGGCGAGATCGACGGGGCTGGGCTTTTTGACATCGGTGTGCAGGCGTTACGAACAGGGAAGCTTACCCTGCGGAATGGGCTGGTGGAAAGTATTTCCTAGGCGAAAACAGTCAATTCGCTATCCCCACGCGTTGACGCTGTGTATCGAGGCCGCCTAGCCGGTGGCGCGGCCAAAAGGTTCACGGATGAAGGTGAGCTCTTGCTCACAGCCGGAAGCCCTCTGGAAGGAGCTTGGTGATTGCTGTCTGTGCCGGACCCGACTGACCACGGAACAACACCACAGCGTCCGGGCCAAATTCAAAGATCACCTGTCGGCATGCCCCGCACGGGGCACAGGGGCCGTCGCGCTCAGTGGCAACGGCAACCGCCTTGATCTTCATCTTGCTTCCTTCGGCCGCAACGGCCGCACAGATGGCGGCGCGCTCTGCACAAATGGTCATGCCGTAGGACGCGTTTTCCACGTTGCATCCTTGATATAGCCCGCCACGGTCGGTAAGCACCGTCGCGCCTACGCGAAAATTCGAATAGGGAGCATGCGCATGCTTAAGAGCAGTGCGTGCTACTGATAGCATTTGTTCCTGTTGCTCTGCTGGAAGATGCGCGGGCATGATTAAATTCCTCTGCGGATAACGAACAAAACATAGTCGCAGAAATCGTCTTTTCGCTTCAGATGGCTGGGCGGGCGCTTCTCTTGAGAAACTCACCCTGGCCTGGACGTCCAAAAAACTTATCCGCTTCGACGAGCACACGTCCGCGAGAAAGCACAACGTCCGGCATTCCCTTCACCTTGATCCCCTCGAACATCGAGTAATCCACCCGCATGTGATGGGTCTTGACGCTGATGGTGTGCTCGCGCTTGGGGTCGAAGACCACTAGGTCAGCGTCGCTCCCCACCGCGACGGTGCCTTTGCGCGGATACAGGCCAAAGAGTTTGGCGGGCGTGGTCGCGACCAGTTCAACGAAGCGATTCACGCTGAAACGTCCTTGTGCAACTCCGCCGGAGTAGACCAGGCTCATGCGGTGTTCGATTCCAGGACCGCCATTGGGAATCTTGGTGAAGTCACCAATTCCCATTTCCTTCTGTTCCTTGAAGCAAAAAGGGCAATGATCGGTGGAAACCACTTGCAGATGGTCGTGTTTCAGCCCCTTCCACAACTTCTCCTGGTGCCATTTTTCGCGCAGCGGCGGTGTGAAAACATATTTGGCACCTTCAAAGCCGGGTGCGTCCATGTTTTCGAGGGAAAGGTACAGATATTGGGGGCACGTCTCAGCGTAGACGGGCAGGCCGCGATCGCGGGCTTCACGGACTTTCTCCAGAGCATCATTGCAACTCAAATGCACGATGTAGACGGGCGCGTCCGCCATTTCAGCCAGGGCAATGGCGCGGGAGGTGGCTTCGGCTTCAGCCGTCGTGGGACGTGTGAGCGCGTGGTACTTGGGCGCAGTCTTGCCTTCCGCCAATGCCTGCTTGACGATCACGTCAATGGCTCCGCCGTTTTCCGCATGCATGCAGACCATCGCGCCGGCTTTGGCCGAGGCGCGCATCGCCTTGAAAATACTGGCGTCATCGAGCATGAAAACACCCGGGTATGCCATGAAGAGTTTGAAGGTGGTGATGCCCTCGCGTACCAGCTGGGGCATTTCTTGAAGCTGCGCGTCAGGAAGATCGGTGATGATGCAGTGGAATCCGTAATCGGAGACGGCCTTCGATGATGCTTTCTGCATCCAGCCGTCGAAGGCGGTCCGAAGGGACTGACCTTTGTACTGGATGGCAAAGTCGATCAGAGTCGTGGTGCCACCGAAGGCGGCAGCGCGAGTGCCCGTTTCAAAATCATCAGCGCTGGTGGTTCCACCGAACGGCATATCGAGATGGGTGTGGACATCGATGCCGCCTGGAAACACGTACTTGCCCGCAGCCTCGATCAGGCGCTTGGCATTGTCACGGGGAAGGCTGCTGCCGAGGGCGACAACACGTCCGCCTTCAATCGCGACATCCGCCTGACACACATCAGCAGCCGTAACCACGGTTCCGTTGGTAATGACGGTGTCGAACCCCATTGGCTGATCCTCTGTGGGAGAGTCCCATCGGTCGGGTCAGAAGCGTGTTGTATTCTATGCTACAACGCCTGGGGCGTTGTCTCCCACTGGGAGTTGCGAAAGAGAATCAAAGATGAAGTTCGGGATCACTCTAAAGCCGGACATCTCCGTGGAACGGATCGTCGCGCTTACCCAGCAGGCAGAAGAAGCTGGATTCGAATACGGCTGGATTTTCGACTCCCACGTACTGTGGAAAGAGCCTTACCCGCTGCTGACCCTGATGGCGAGCCGTACCCGCACGATGAGACTGGGGCCTTGCGTGACCAATCCGGCGGTGCGCGACCTAACAGTCACCGCCAGTCTGTTCGCGACTCTTAACCTGATTTCGGGCGGGCGCATGGAGTTGGGAATCGGGCGCGGCGATAGCTCGCGGCGTGTGCTGGGTAAGAAACCCGTCAGTCCCGCGGACCTGGAGCGTGCGGTCCTCAACTTTCGCAAGCTGACGGCAGGTCAGGAAGTGCAGTATGAGGGGCAACCTACGCGCATCTCCTGGGCCACGGGCTCGCCGCCGGTCTGGATTGCTGGTTACGGACCGAAGGTCCTGGGCCTCGCCGGGCGCATCGCTGACGGAGTAATCCTGCAGTTCGCCGATCCCGATCTGATTGCCTGGTGTTTGGGTTTTGTGCAGCAAGGCGCAAAAGAAGCGGGCCGTAATCCGAAGTCAGTTGAGATCATGGCGGCCGCCCCGGTGTGGGTCTCCGATGACCTCGCGCTGGCGCGGCAACGGGTACGCTGGTTTCCGGCCCTGGTTTCTAATCACGTTGTGGACCTGATATCACGTTATAAGCCGGAGGATCTTCCCTCGACCCTTACCTCCTACGTACAGGCTCGGAGCGGCTATGATTACTTGCATCATGCCGAGGTGGGCAGTGATAACGCTGAGTTTGTTCCCGATGAAGTGGTGGATCGGTTCTGCCTGGTGGGTACGGTCGAGGCGCATCGTCAGAAGCTAAGAAAGCTGGCGCAGGCGGGAGTGACCCAGTTCAACATTTACCTGATGTGTGGAGAGGAAGAGCAGACTTTAGAGATCTACAGGCGGGAGGTGTTGCCCGGATTTCGCGGAAAACTTTCGGAAGCAGTTTGAGAATGGGATGTTTCCGGTTGTCGGTTTTCAGGTCTCGGTTCTCAGTTGACGGACTCGGCTTGAGTTTCGTGGGCAACGTTCGGAGAGCTTTTTCGTCCAACCATCAGGTCCGGCTGCGGGCTTCCTGCAAGGCAGCTATAGCAGCCTTCGATCCAAAGGGAAAATGTTTTACGACATCACACGTTATCACCGGGGACTGATTGCGCTTCTCGCAAGCGGTACTCTTGCGTTTCTGAGTGCATGCACTGGGACCAAGGCCGAGCCTCCGCGTAACATTGCGGTTCCCATAGTGGCAGCCACCGTCGAGCAGAAGGATGTGCCGCTCCAACTGAAGGCGATTGGCACGGTCGAGGCCTATTCGAATGTCTCGGTGAAAACCCAGATTACGGGGGAACTAACTGGGGTGCATTTTAAGGAAGGCCAGGACGTTAGCAAGGGGCAGCTGCTATTTACGCTGGATAAGCGTCCTTTCGAAGCGGCGCTAAAGCAGGCGCAAGGCGTGCTGGCCAAGGATTTGGCGCAGGCCGCTAATGCGCGAACGCAGGCCAAGCGCTACGAAGCGCTCAACCAGGCGGGGGTCGTTTCCAAAGAAGAATACGATCAAATGGAGTCGAACGCGAATGCGCTTGAGGCTGCCGTGGTCGCCGATCAGGCCGCGGTAGAGAACGCGCGTGTGCAACTGGTTTACTGCACCATCTATTCGCCGATCGACGGCCGTACTGGTCCTTTGCTGATTCACCAGGGCAACATGATCAAGGCGAACGACACGCCGTTCCTGGTGAGTATCAACCAGGTACAACCGATTTATGCGACTTTTACTGTACCTGAGCAGAATCTGGCTGACATCAAAGGCTATTCCAGCGGCAGCAGGTTGCGGGTGCAAGCCTTCATTCCCAATGACATCCGCGGCCCAGCGACCGGGTGGCTGAGCTTCATTGACAACACCGTGGACCAGGCTACAGGCACCATTAAACTGAAGGGTGAATTCGCTAACACCGACCGGCGGCTGTGGCCGGGCCAGTTCGTAGACGTAGTCCTGACCCTTGCCCAGCAGCCCAAGGCGATTGTGGTGCCGTCGCAGGCTCTCCAAAATGGCCAACAGGGCCAATTCGTTTTTGTAATCAAGTCCGACATGACGGTTGAAACTCGCCCGGTTACAATCGATCGCAGCACAGACGGGCAGGCGGTCGTGGCGAAAGGACTAGCGGCCGGCGAGCAAGTAGTAACGGACGGACAGTTACGTCTGGTACCGGGGATCACCAAGGTCGAACTCAAGCAAGTCGCTGCGGTACCGGGTACGAGGGCTGTTCGACCCAAGGGCGAGTAATCATGAACGTCGCCGAAATCTTTATTCGTCGCCCGGTCATGACTACCCTGGTCATGCTGGGCATTCTGATGTTCGGCATCATGGGCTATCGCTTGCTTCCAGTGAGCGACCTGCCCAACGTGGATTTTCCCACCATCCTGGTTTCAGCCAGCCTGCCGGGTGCGACGCCGGATACCATGGCCTCGGCGGTAGCGATGCCGCTGGAGAAGCAATTTTCCACCATCGCCGGCGTGGACTCGATGACTTCATCGAGCACCCAGGGCTTTACGCAGATCACCCTGCAGTTCAATCTGAGTCGCAATCTGGACGCGGCCGCCCAGGATGTGCAGTCGATGATTGCGAAGGCGGCTCGGGATCTGCCACAAAATTTGCCCAGCCCCCCTTCCTATCAAAAAGTAAATCCCGCCGACCAGCCGATTTTGTACTTGTCCCTGAACTCACCCACCCTGCGGCTCTCCGACGTGGATGAATATGCGGAAACGCTCATGGCGCAGCGTATCTCCATGGTGAGTGGCGTGGCCCAAGTACAGGTTCTGGGTGCGCAAAAATATGCGGTTCACGCCAAGCTCGATCCCAAAGCGCTGGCTAGTCGGCAGATCGGCATTGATGAAGTTTCCAATGCGATTCAGACCGGCAACGTGAACCTGCCCACCGGCATTCTGTACGGGACGCACCAAGCGTTCACAGTTCAGGTGAATGGTCAGCTCAATAAAGCAGTGGACTACGGCCCCCTGGTCGTGGCCTATCGCAACGGTGCTCCGGTCCGCCTGAAGGACCTGGGACAGGTAGTGGATGGAGTCGAGAACGACAAGACGGCGAGCTGGTACTACGACGCCAAGGGTTTGCGACGCGGCATCATCCTAGCCATCCAACGCCAGCCGGGCACCAACACCGTGGAGGTGGTGGACTCCATTCACCAGTTGCTGCCCAGCTTTCGGGCAGTGATGCCACCATCGGTGTCCATTGACACTTTGTACGACCGCTCTGTTTCTATCCGGTCTTCCGTAGACGATGTGAAGTTCACCTTGTTTCTGGCGCTGGTCCTGGTGATTCTGGTTATCTTTCTCTTCTTGCGAAACCTGTCCGCGACGGCTATTCCCAGCCTGGCCCTGCCCATGTCTATCGTGGGCACGTTCGCGATTATGTACCTGCTGGGATATTCACTCGACAATCTGTCGCTCATGGCATTGACGCTATCCGTTGGCTTCGTGGTAGATGACGCCATCGTGATGCTGGAAAATATTGTGCGTCACATGGAGATGGGCGAGCGGCCCATGGAGGCGGCTTTCAGCGGTGCCCGTGAAATTGGATTCACGATCGTTTCCATGACGCTGTCGTTGGCGGCGGTTTTCATCCCGGTTCTTTTTATGAGCGGCATTCTGGGGCGTCTGCTGCACGAATTTGCAGTGACGATCGGTGTGGCCATCCTGGTTTCCGGACTGGTGTCCCTCAGCCTCACGCCCATGTTGTGCAGCCGTTTCCTGCGCGCGTCCAAGGAAACACAGCACGGACGCCTCTGGTCATTCTTCGAGCGTTTGTTCGAGGGACTGTTGCGGATTTACGATCGCACACTGCAGGTGACACTGAGGCATAGATTCGCGACCCTGACCGTTTCCGTGGCTGTACTGGCGGCGACGGTTTACCTGTTCATTGCCATTCCTAAAGGCTTTTTGCCGGATGAGGATCAGGGCCAGATATTCATCTTCACGGAAGGGCCGCAGGGGATCTCGTTTGACAACATGGTCGAGCACCAGTTGGC
>Ga0209526_10001852_pt1 | contig 14160 bp, 13 predicted proteins | sample JacPinW_OM2H0_M1_FD_188566 | JGI IMG/M metagenome (GOLD analysis project Ga0209526, IMG submission 188566) | Forest soil microbial communities from Algoma, Ontario, Canada - Jack Pine, Ontario site 1_JW_OM2H0_M1 (SPAdes) (version 2) | ecosystem: Environmental > Terrestrial > Soil > Boreal... | reverse complement strand
CAGGCCGGCCCCAGCGCGCACCACGACCTTGCCGTGAAACATAGCCGGGCTCCAGGCAACGCCCACGCGTGGCGCTAAGCCCCACTGTCTGCCTGTGAGTGTCGTATCGCTCACGCCTTTGGTCGGAAACAGCTTATTGTTGCCGGCAATGATGAAGCCCGTGGAAGTTACCGTACCGCTGGTCTCATCGAAGGCGTACCGCGCAGGATCGAAATTGTAAATCCGACCGTATTTCTCTTTGAGACCTCCATTCCAGTCGAAGCGCAACCCGGCAGTCACGCTCAGGTTCGACCGCACTTGGAACTTGTCCTGAACGTAGGTCCCCGTTTGGTTGGCGCGGTAGTAGCGGTTGGCGTCTCCCTGGAGATACGCCGTGGACACGAACCCGTTCGGGCTATAGAGGGTCACCAATCCTTGTACGAATGTTGCGAAGTTCGGCGTTGCGATCATGCCCGTGCCCGGCCTGTTGTCGCGAACGTTGAGCTGCGTGTAGGAGAAGCTGCCGCCAAAGCTTAGCGTGTGCTTGCCCAGAGTCCAGATGGCAGTGGCCGACGGCATGAAGCGATTCTGGAAGACCCCGGTGAGGGCGTTCTGATTGAACGCGCCCGGTCCCACAGTCAAAGGCGCGTTGAAGACCCCATTGGGGTTGTTGGGCGAACCATTTCCGTAAATATCCACGATGGTGACGCCTGGGAAGAAAGTAGATCCGAATTCGTTGATTCCCAGTTGCTGTGGCGTGAAAAGCTGCGTGTTTGTGCTGTAGATCTTCTCCCGCAAAAAACCGAAGGTTTCCGTGAGGCTCAGATTGGGTTTCAACATTTGTGTGTTGGTAATCGAGGCCACATGGCTGCCGGCGTCCAAATGATTGTCGAAACCCGGGACGTTGGAGTTCGCGTACGGATCGATGGTAGGGTCATGCTGGTAGTAATACTTCAACTGCAAGGTGTCCTTGGAACTGGCGTTCCAATCGAGATTGGCAACCACTTGATCGGACCAAAAGCGCGCGGTACCCGGAGCGATGGCGTTATCCGTGATGGCCGCCGTCGGAATCCTGCCCGTGTCATTTGGGATGAGAAACTGGCCGTTGGGTAGTTTGTACTGAAACAACGCGAGTGCGATGGGGTCGATGTTGCTCGCGGTAAGGCTCGTGCCAAAATTCGTATTGGAGAGGGCCGCCAAGCCTTCTGCCGTCCGGTTGGAGTCGCTGAGCCCATGCGGCACGGTCAACCTCGAGATACCAAGTTCGTTATCTGCAACGTGCGTGTGCTGGTAGCTGAGAAACCCAAACAGCTTGTCCTTCTTGACCGGGCCGCCCAGCGTACCGCCCGCGGTGTAACGGTGGAGCCCTGGCACCTTCTGGTCCGCCGGGATATTGGTATCTTGATTGAAGAAAAACGGCGCGGCGTTGAGCCAATTGGTTCCCCGATGCAAATACAAGCTACCGTGGAAGTCGTTCGTGCCCGAAGCCGTGCTCATGTCGATGTGTGCGCCGCTCGTCGAGCCCTGTTGCGCATCGTACATCGAGGTGTTCACGCGAAGCTCGGCAATGCTTTCCGGCGCGGGCGTGGGCAGGGCCTGGCCAATCGATAGATACGGCGAAGCGGCGGTATGAATCACGCCGTTAGCAGCAAACTGGTTGGCCGCTCCGGTATTGTTCACGATCCGCGCCGAGGCTACCTGACTCGTGCTCTTCCCGTTGAATAGGTTGCTGGCGTCGACGCCGTTCAGCAGGAAGCTGTTACTGGTGTCACGCTGCCCGTTTGCCCAGATCGGCTGGTTGCCCTGTCCGGCATTCACGCCGGTGCCGCCGGGAAGCTCAGCATTCACGCCGGGTGAGAGAATCGCGAGTCCCGTGAAACTGCCCGTCGGCAAAGGCACAGACTCAATTTGCTCTTTTTCCAGAATGTAACCGTTGGTGGTATCTACGGCATTGATCAGCGGGCTCTCTTCCACCGTAATGGTCGTTCCCACCTGTCCGACCTTTAAAGCCGAGTTTACCGTCGCCGTGCGATCTGCCTGTACAGTGATCGAAGGAATCTTCTGGGTCTGAAAACCGTCGTGTGTGAACGTCAGCGTATACGTGCCGATTGGCAAGTTTACGAAATCGTACGTTCCGCTGTCGTTGGTGTTCTGCGTCCGCGTCAACTTGGTTTGATCGCCCACGATGGTTACCGTCGTGTTGGCCAGCACTCCGCCGGAGCTGTCCGTGACCGTGCCGGTGATTCCACCCAGGGTTCGCTGCGCCTGCACACGAGGCGTAAGCGCGAAGACCATCCACACCAATGAGGTTAGGAGGAAAACGGAAGGTACGGTTCTCTTTGTCATGCGTGCGCGCTCCCTGAAATTGTCGAGATACACCTGGCCTGAAGAGTTCCGCCAAATGGCTGTGCAAGCCCTGTTGTTCGTAGTTTTTCCCGGGTTCCCGGTTGCACTCGACGCAAACTCGTCAACGCAAAATATTTCGACGAAACTACTCTGATTCCGTTTGGAACCGAAACGAATTCTTTGATTTCGGCGAATGCGTTTTTTCTATTTCTACGTTTGGCGAACGGCCAGGCACTCTTGGCATCGGGAATTACCGCACGTTAGGTCGAGCCGAGGCGGAGTGTCAGGAGGACAAAACGAGGTCAGGGAAGCGAGGTTAGGGAAGCAGAGATACATGCGCGGCGACGATCCGCCAGCCCTCGAGCAGGCGCACCCACACCTGGCTTTGGCGTCCGGAAACGGTGCGGCCATCGACGGCGCGCTCGAACTCCAGGGTGACGCTGCCGAAGTCGCGGCCAAAGGTGACGATGTCCAAGCGCCGCACGGTGCGCTCGAGATTCACAGGCGGACGGCCGGTACGGAACGCGGCGATTTCGTCGAAGCCACGCAAGTTTTCCGTCGCTCCGAAGCGCATATCATGAGGCGAAGCCCAGAACAGCCGGGTGAGCGTGCCGACATCGTTGCCGACGAGAGCGGCTTCATACTGGGAATAGAGCGCCTGCAACTCCGCAACTGTTTCGGGGTCATTGATTTACAAGTGTGCCCTGCTCCCATTCGAGTTCGCGGAGATACAAGAACAGCGGGAAAGCTAGCGAAACGCCGACGGTGAACACTGCCAGGATGGGAAGCCACCACCGACGCACCTTGCTGCGGGAATTCTCAACTCGGATGAAGCCAATCAGCACGACGGCGGAGATGATCACATCCAGGGCGAAGAAAGTGCTGATGCGGTTGACGAGGAACTGGTCGACGAAAAGCGGGAGATTCAAACCGTATTTCAGCAACCAGGGCACCAACTGGGAATAGGGAACAATCGTGCCGACGGCACACAGCAACACGTAGATGGTCTTAGGCTTCATCAGAAGAGCCTCCTCGGCGGCAGAACATGCTTCGGGAGCGCGGCGCTAACCGTGAACATCGGCTCGTTGACGACCTGACTCCATTTCAAATGCATGGCCACACTGCAAAGCAGGTACGCCTGGACGTCGAGAAAGCCCCAGCGTGCGACCAGCAGATCGATCATGCGTGAGGTGGCGGTGCGAGCGGCAATGACGGCGTCCGTCCTCGATTCCACCACGATCCACGCGTCTGCGGATGGGTCGTCTGTTGGCCGCGAGGTAGATTCGATCAGGGGTCCGGGCAGCGGACACTGTTTATGCAGATGAAAGCGCAGGGTGACATCGGCGGGGCACTCGATGCCGTTAATACAGATTTCGCCGTCGCCCTGCGCGGCATGCGCGTCCCCAGCGGAAAAAAGTGCGCCACGATTCAGGACCGGGAGATACAGCGTGGCGCCCGCGCAAAGGTCACGGACATCCATGTTGCCGCCGAAGATGCCAGGTGGGCGAGTGCGAAACTCGCCGTCTTCGGCAGGCGCAACGCCCATCACGCCGCAGAACGGGCGCAACGGGACGACGGCTGGCGCAAGAGAGCGAGTCGCGACGTCGTCGAGTTGCCAGTGAAAGAGATACGGTTCTGAAAAGCGCTGCTTGAGAAAGCCGAGCCCGGCGATGACGCTCGACCATCCCCAGCCTTTGTGACTGACTTCGAGGACATCGATTTGAAGAACGTCGCCGGGTTCCGCGCCCTGAACGAAAATCGGGCCGGTGAGCGCATGGATGCGGTTACGGTCGATGGTTAGGAAACCCTCGACGGTCATCGCAGGATGTACCTGGGCGCCGCTGGCATCGAGACATTCAAGGTGCACGGTGTCGCCGGGAGCGATCGTCAGGCGCGGTGCCAGAGCACGGTTCCATCGCGAATGAATGGGTTCGGCGGAAAGAACGTGTTGGGTCATTGCTGCAGTCAGACCTCGACGGTGATTTGCAGCTCAACCAAGGCATTGCGCGGCAAGGCGGAAACGCCGATGGCCGCACGCACGTGGCGGCCAGCGTCGCCGAAAACCTCGACGAAGAGATCGGAAGCGCCGTTGATGATCTTGGGCGAATCCGGGAAGCCAGCGACGGCGTTCACGTAGCCGTTGACGCCGATGATGCTCTTGACGGCGTCGAGCGAGCCGAGATGTTGGTGCAGCACGGCCAGGTGAGTCAACGCGCAAGCCCGCGCAGCGGCATAGCCTTCTTCGATGGTGCGATCGAGGCCGACCGTTCCGGAGATCACGCCTTCCGTGCCTGTGGAGATGACGCCGGCAAGATACACGATATGACCCACGGTTTTTGCCGGGATGTAGTTGCCGCCGGGTGCCGGCAAGGCGGGCAGAGCGATGCCGAGTTCCCGTAGTTTTGCCTTCCTGCCGGTTGCCATGGACCCTGGCCACCTCCCGTAGGTAAATTTTCGCGCCACTTTAGCACAGACACGCCAAAGAACAGGGGCGCTGAGACCTTTTTTCTTGCGTTCGAGCGGACCTAGGCTAGCATGTGCCATGCGACGACCATTCCTCAGCGTATCGGCAGCTTTTGTTTTTCTTGCGACTTCGCTCACGGGAGTGCGTTTCGCGGAAGCGGCCGCTACCCATCCGAGAGCCGCAGAGCCGGATTCCTTTGTCGAACCATTGCACACCACGCGCTCATCACCATCCGATCTCGAACTGGGCGGTGAGCTTGCCGGAGTGCCATCCGGCGCGACGCGGTACATCGCGCGAGAGGATCTGCTGGCTTTGCCGCAGGTAAGCTACCGGGTCAGTGACGACACCAATTTCTCCGGCCCGACCGAAGTTAGCGGCGTGCTGTTGGAGGAATTGACGCGGCGTCTGAGCGCGTCGCCGGAATCGGAACTCGTGGTGGCGGTTTGCGACGACCGCTACCGCGCGAACTACCCGCGCGCCTACGTTTCTGCACACCAACCGTTGCTGGTGCTCAAGATCAATGGGCAACCGCCTGCCGGGTGGCCCAAAGATGCGGAAGGGCACGGCGAAAGTATGGGACCGTATATGATTTCGCACTCCAAATTCACCCCGAGCTTCAAAATTCTGTCACACGCGGATGAGGCGCAAATCCCGTGGGGCGTGGTCCGGATCGAGTTCCGCAAGGAGAAGGCCGTTTTTGGCGGGATCGCGCCGCGCGGGCCACACGCCAGAGAGCCTGCGGTGCATGCCGGCTACCGCATCGCGCAACAAAATTGCTTCCGCTGCCACAACAAGGGCGCCGAAGGCGGACAGAAATCCGGGCGACCCTGGCTGGTATTGTCGGCGTGGGCCACGGCTTCGCCGGAATATTTCTCGGCATACGTGCGGAACCCTCAGGCGAACAATCCTCATGCGCAGATGCCGGGCAATCCGGGGTACGACGAGGCAACGATCCATGCCTTGAGAGCTTACTTCCAGACGTTTACCGCACAGGGGAAGCCATGACGCTGCGTATCGCCAAGACGCTGCTGGTCACTGCGGTGGCGAGCTTTTATTCGCTTGTCGTTTTCAATAATTTGACGGACTACGGCTCCAACTACCAGTTCATCCGGCACGTGCTGATGATGGACACGACCTTTCCCAGCAACAACGGAATGTGGCGCGCCTTGAACAGACCCGTCTTGCACACCGCATTTTACCTCTCCATCATTGCGTGGGAGACAGGGACGATGGTGCTGTGCTGGTGGGGAGGGTTGCGCCTGGCGAAGAGTGTGCGCGCAACCGCGGCTGAATTTCATCGCGCGAAAAGCGTCGCCATTGCGGCGTTGACGCTGAGCCTGCTGATGTGGCTCGTGGCTTTCCTGAGCGTCGGAGGCGAGTGGTTTTTGATGTGGCAATCGAAAGCATGGAATGGACAAGACGCAGCGTTCCGTATGTTTACGGTAGTCGGAATTGTACTGTTGCTGCTCGCGCAGCCGGACTCGGAGGCGCAGCCTTAGTTGTCAGCAGCGAGCGCAGGCTGTTTGTGGCGCCTGTTCAGCAGAAACACGAGCAAGCCGGCTCCGACGTAGCCGAGATAGATGTACGGGAGCTTGCCGTAGGGGCCTTCGGGTACGGGATAGAGGTTTCCGACCAACGCGAGCAGCATGGCGGTCGAGGCCAGTGCCGAAAGGACGTGCGCTGCGAGACGAAAGACGCCGCGATCTCGCAAATAGCGCGGCAGCGCCATGCAAACCAAAGCATACGCGACGATGAAGCCGTAGGTAGCGAGCGAACCCATCCAGCCGTAGACGTCTAGGCCGCTGGCTCGGCGCGCCGCGAGTACGGCAACCGGCAACGCCACCGCAGTCCCGGTGACCACGATCGCAAGAGTGGGAGTCGCGTTGCGAAGGTCCGCAGCGCGCAGCGCGCCATGTGCGAGTCCGTTGTGAGACATCAGCAAGAGCACGCGCGCGGCAGCGGTAATGCATGCGAGCGTTCCGGCGAACAGGCTTACCAGCGCGCCGACATCGATCAATAGTCCGAAGACCGGGACGCGGGCCACGATAGCAAGCACTCGCATGGGCGCCTGGGTTGCTGCCATGTCCTGGCCGGCGATACGCAAGCCTAGAACCTCGGTGTAGGCGCAGGCGATAAACATCGCTCCCGCAAGGACCGCGCTTTGGATAACAGCGCGGGGAATCGTCTGCAAAGGATTGCGCGCTTCGGCGCCTAGAGTGGTTGCGCTTTCGAAGCCCACAAAGCTGAACAGAGCGAGCACCAATCCAAGCCGTAGACCACCGCCGGTCATGCCGTGGAGATGGAGCTGCTCCCAATCCGCACGCAGGCCACGTCGCACCAGCACGAGCACGACCAGGCTCAGGATCATTGCCAGGGAAACGGCTTCGATCCAGAGCATCAAGCGCGCGGAGATTTTCACGTCGCGCCAGGCAATCCACATGGAAATGCCCGTGACGATGAGCACCAGGAGCACCGCAGAAGTCGAATGACCTGTGGCGTCGTGAAGCAGTAGATTGCCGTAGTGATAGAAACCGCCAGTGACGCTTGCGCCCGTGGCGATGTACGCGAGCAGTAGGCTCCAGGCCGCCGTCGCGGCAAGCCAGGGCGGAAGAGTCATGGACGCGTAGGTGTAGAGCGAGCCGGGAGAAGCGGAATAGCGCGCAAAGCGGCTGATGCACAAGGCCACGAGTAGGACGGCTGCCGTCGCCAATACGTACGCGAGCCACGTGCCGTTACCCGCGAAAGCGCAAACGAGCGGAATGGTGGCGACCGGCGTCGTAGTAGGAGCGATGGTGGAAACGGACTGCGCCAGCGTTTCCATCGGCGACAACACTTCGCGGCGCAGGCCGTAGTCTGCGGTCTGCGCATTTGCCGCTGGCTCTGCGTTCATCCAGGTGTGCTCCTTCTTTTCGTGGATCGAGACCGATTTTGGTAGCGCACACAATACTGGCTGGACACAGCGAGCGCAAGAAGCAGCTCACGAGGGACGCTCTTCTATGATGAATAGAAACGACGTATCAGCGGAGAGACGCCGGCCAGATCGTTGCCGACGACCGGCGTCGGCTCGACAAGAGCAAGAAAACCGCAGGCAAACAGCCAACTGCTTCGCACCGGTGCCTTTCCGTTTCTTGAAAGCAACATGGTTTTGCCTGGGAGCGAACAAGATCTTCACCGCTGTAGCTGTCCCCCTCCGGATGTTGTGACGGCATGGCCCATCATGATTCGAGCAAAAAACAGACGGCACTTTGGTAGAAATCTAGGTCTCCCATCCTGGAGAGGTTTCTACCGTCGGCTTGTAACCTCGAATGGCAAAATAAAGCACGTATGCGTAACAAATCAATGGAACAGCAAACGCTTTTTCTATGGAACTTGCGTCGGAGATATAGCCCATCGCGGCGGGGACAATCGCGCCACCAATGATGGACATCACCAGCAACGCCGAACCGAGTTTCGTGTACACGCCGAGATGCTTTACACTCAGCGCAAAAATGGTCGGGAACATGATGGAATCAAAGAAGCCGAGCAACACCACCGCCCAGACTGGAGCTGCGCCGGTTCCGACGATGGCCGTCGCAGTGCATAGAAAAGCACAGACTGCGAAGAACCCCAATAGCTTGGGAGGAGCGATTCGTTTCATCATCGCGGAGCCGGCAAAGCGACCGACCATAAAACCGATCAAATGCCATTTCAGAAAATTTGCAGCCACTTTTTCGGGGGTGTTAGGCAATGCATGCTGGGTAAAACGAATCACAAAACTGGTCACTCCGACTTGTGCGCCGACGTAAAAAAACTGGGCGACCACACCTTTGACCAAGTGCTGGTATCGCCAAATGTTCCAACGATTCCGAGGAGACTCTTCTGGGGCCTCTCCGCTGATTTCGCGAACCTCGGGTAGGTGTGCGAAGTAGAGCAGCACCGCGGCAAACAGGAACAGCACGGTGATCGCCAGGTATGGTCCTCGGACTCGGCTTGCTTCTAACGCCGAGTAGGCTACAGATTGTTCTGGAGTCATCGCCGCAAACTGGTTGGCGGAGTATTCGATGCCGGAAAGGATGAACGCACGACCGATGATCGGAGTGACGACGGCTCCAACAGCATTGAAGGACTGCGCCAGGTTCAGCCGCCGCTCCGATGATTCCGGTGGGCCGAGAATGGTGACGTAAGGGTTGGCGGCGACCTCCAGCACGCCCTGACCGCAGGCCATCACAAACAAAGCGAAGAGGAAGAACCCGTAGAGCCGAATGGAAGCTGCGGGGATGAAGAGAAACGCACCGATCGCACAGGTCAGCAATCCGACCAAGATACCCTTCTTGTAGCCGATGCGTTCCATCAGCCACCCCGCCGGCAGCGCCGCCAAGAAGTAACCACCAAAGAAGGCAGACTGAATTAGAGACGACTGGAAGTCGGTAAGTCGGAATGCTTTTTTGAGATGTGGAATTAGAATGTCGTTGAGGTTTACCCCGAGCGCCCACAGGAAGAAAAGGCTGGTGACGAGCACAAACGCCACGATGTATCGTCGCTCGGTAAGAGGCGCGGAAGGGTTTGTCATTTTGCTCCGTTATGTTAGGGCGCGATCGAGATGGACGTAACCGCCGTCGACGTAGAGGTGTTGACCGGTAATATGGCTGGCTTTCGAGGAAATCAGGAAGATCACCATGGCAGCTATTTCTTCGGCAGTGGTCATTCTCTTGCCCAACGGAATGTTGGCGACAATCGCTTTCAACTTCTCTTCGGGATCGGCGAAGGTGCCCAGCCATTGCCGGTAGAGCGGCGTCATAACTTCGGCGGGAACCACGGCATTGACGCGGATCCCATAGGGCAGAAGTTCCGCGGCCCACTCACGAGTCATGGCGAGGATCGCTCCTTTCGACGCCACATAGCCAGAGGTCCCTCCTTGGCCCGTGACTGCTGTCTTTGAACTAATGCTAATGATGGATCCGCCGGTGCGTTTCAAATGTGGCAGAGCGTAGTGCGTCATGTTGTAGTAATGCAGTAAATTGCGTTGGAGCGAGGCAACGAATTGATCCGGAGTGCCTTTTTCAAGGCCGACGCCATCATTGACGCCCGCGTTGTTCACCAGGGCATCGATTCGACCAAGTTGCTTCAGAGTTTGCTCCACGGCGCGGGAACAGGCCTCAGCCGTTTCGAGTTCGGCAACCACCAAATGGCTGACGCTGCCGCCTTGTCGCAATCCGGACTGTAATTTTTCTCCTGCCTCAGGGTCACGGTCGACGACTACCGGAATCGCGCCTTCCTGTGCGACCATCCGCGTGATGGCAGCCCCGATGCCCTTGGCACCGCCGGTCACGATTACGACCTTATCTTTCAGCTGCAGGTCCATAAGGCGATTTCCCTCCAGCCATGAATACTTGGAGCAAGGTTGCGTGAAAAGTGAGCTCCTTTCTGTGCGACACATACCGAGAACCGTGGAAAGGGCTTGTCCATGAATAGGTCTTAGCCGCGGAGCTTGAAAAACCCGCCGTCTATCGGATAGTCCACTCCGGTAATGAAGGCGGCTTCATCCGAGCACAAAAAAAGAGCCAGCGCGGCTACTTCGTGCGGTTCCCCCATCCTTCCGATGGGCTGTGCAGCGGCGAGCTTTGCAAACATCTCTTCCTCCTTGCCTGGATAATTTCGCTCCAGGTAGCCGTCGACGAATGGCGTGTGAACTCTCGCCGGGGAAACGCAATTGCAACGGATTTTATGTTCCAGATAGTCCTTCGCCACGGAATACGTCATTGCGATAACCGCACCTTTGCTCATGGAGTATGCGAAACGGTTCGCCAGCCCAGAGGAGCCAGCGATCGATGCCATATTCAAAATCACACCGCCATCGTTGGTTTTCATATGTCCGATGGTGGCCTGCATGCAGTTGTAGAAACCCTGCACATTAACCCGGAAAACTCTCTCGAAGTCGTGTTCCGTTGTCGTTTCGAGGGTGCCCACATGCGAGATCCCAGCGTTATTGACAAGGATCTGTATGCGTTCCTTTCCGAACAACTGCTCGAAAACTGCCTTGACGCTTTCTCGGCTCGTCACATCACACCGAAAGGCGCTCGCATTGCCTCCTGCATTGACAACGTCACGAGCAACTGCTTCGGCTTGTTTTTGGTCAATGTCCAGGATTCGCACACAAGCTCCGCTCCTCGCAAACCTTTGAACAATGGCGCGCCCGATCCCGCTGGCGCCTCCAGTAACGACGGCAACTTTGCCGTCCAAACGAAATGAGTCCGCAGTGCGAGCTTGGGTGCTCAGAGTGAGACGCCTCTCTTCCATGGAATAAAATCGTTCTGTGCTAACAACTCCGCTTTCGTTCTGGTTTCCCCACTGGCGAATTGAATTACGCGTTCCAGAATCTCATCGCCCATTTGCTGGATGGTTTTATCTCCCGAAATAATGCCGCCGGTGTCAATGTCGATGATGTCCGACATCTTCTGTGTCAGTCTCGAATTGGTGGAGATTTTTACTACGGGTGTAATTGGATTTCCTGTCGGCGTTCCCAAGCCGGTCGTAAACAGAACGATGTTTGCTCCCGCACCCACCTGGGCGGTGACGCACTCCACGTCATTGCCCGGCGTACACTGGAGATTGAGCCCCGGCTCGGTCGAGTATTCGGGATAGTCCAGCACCGCAGTAACCGGCGACGTACCTCCCTTTTTCGCGGCGCCGGCGGACTTCATGGCATCGGTTATCAATCCGTCCCGGATATTGCCCGGTGATGGATTCATGTCGAAACCTGATCGGACCGCTTTCGCTCTCGCGGCATAGTCTCGCATGAGCTGGATGAAGCGGTCGGCCACTTCCTTTTGCGTACTGCGATTGATCAGCTCCTGTTCTACGCCGCAGAGTTCGGGGAATTCAGAAAGGATCGTCCTGCCGCCGAGAGCGACGACCAGGTCGGAAGCATGGCCGATCGCCGGATTCGCAGAGATGCCCGAGAACCCGTCGGAGCCTCCACATTTTAGTCCTACGCAGAGGTGAGAGAGTGGCGCGGGTCGGCGCGCGCACTTGTTGGCCTCTACCAGCCCCAGGAAGGTCTTTTGGATCGCCTCGGACAACATTGTGAATTCCGATCCGCTTTGCTGCTGCTCGAAGACGAAAAGAGGTTTGGAGAGATTTAGATCACGCTTCCTGACTTCTTCCCGGAGTATGGCGGTCTGAGCGTGTTGACAACCCAGGCTAAGAATCGTAGCGCCGGCCACATTGGGGTGATGAATATAGCCGGCTATCAAGGCGCACAGATTGTTCGAATCCTCGCGTGTGCCGCCGCAGCCGCCTTCATGCATCAGAAATTTGATTCCGTCGACATTTTCAAAAATCCGCGGAGGCGAACCTTGCGTCCACCTTCTCTCCGTGGCGGCGCTCCCGACTTGTCCGGACCCTGCCTCTCGATACGAACGAACAAGTTCGGCTACTTGCTGCCGATAGATGGGGGGCGGAGCAAAGCCCAACTCTTCCTCAAATGCTTGCTTTAGTACCGAGATGTTACGGTTTTCGCAGAAAACCAGCGGGACGACGAGCCAATAGTTCCGCGTGCCCACCTGGCCATCCTCCCTAACGTACCCAGAAAACGTCCTCTGACGCCAGCGCGAGACGTCGGGAGAATCCCAACGATAGGACTGCGTTTTTTCGTGGAAGGGGGCAGCTTCATGATGGATATTTCGGATCGTTAGTTTTTCTCCCGAGCCGATTGGCTCGGTTGCTTTGCCGATCAGCACGCCGTACATCACGACGGCACCGCCTGGTGGAATGTCATCGGTGGCCAACTTATGTTTGGCGGGAACATCGGTGATCAAGGTGAGGGTCCGGTCCGAGAAACCGATCTGTTCGCCCTTTCGGAGATCGCTCAACGCAACGAGCACGTTATCTTTCGGATTGAGTTGCAATACCCGACCTGGCGTCATGGTCTGATCCCGTTTTGACCTGTTATAGCCCGACGCTTCACCTAACCCTCACCAGGAGCCTCGAGTGGAGGCTCATTCACGACCCGAGGATAGATCTGACGAGTTCGGGCCCCGAAGCGATATAGCAAGCGCCCCGTAGAAATTCAAGATAAAAAATATCCCTTTCATATGTCAAAATACCATCCCAAGGGCCACTTGTGAGCCTAACGTGGGAATTGGCATAGCCCGGTTGCTTGGACTGGCACCTGCCAAGAGCGAGAAATCATGAGTCGACGGACAGATAACTATCTCCATCTGGAGGGTCATGTTGTGCCGCGCATTCGAACATCGAAATCTGCTCCGGTCGGTGTGGTTTCCAAAGTCTTGAGGATTTTGGAAGCCCTCAATGCTTCTCCCACGGGACTGCAATTGAAGGATATCGCCGAACAAACAGCGATCAACAAGAGCACGGCCTATCGTTTCCTCGCGCATCTTGAAGCCGAGCGCTATCTCTACCGGGACGAATTCGGCGCATACATGGTCGGTCCGAAACTCGTGCGGCTGGGCTCGGGGATTTCCTATCAGACGACACTTCGCAAAATTAGCCGTCCCATCCTGCAAGACCTCTGGAAGGTTACGAGTGAAACCGTAAACCTAGGAATCCTGGACGGGCAAGACGTCTTTTACCTGGACGTAGTGCAGAGTCCTCACCCATTTCGTATGGCCTCGCACGCGGGCACTTGGCGTCCGCTCTACTGTACCTCGATGGGCAAAGCGCTCGCGGCTTTTTTGCCTACGGAGGAAAAAGACCATGTGCTGTCTTCCCTCCGATTCGAGCGCTTCACACCGCACACCATTATTCGTCTATCACGATTCCGAACGGAACTAGAAAGGATCAGGCAGCGCGGCTATGCATTGGATGATGAAGAAGCGACCTTGGGAGCACGCTGTGTCGGCGCCCCCGTTCTTCTTGAGGGAGGAAAAGTAGCAGCTGCGGTCAGCGTAGCGGGTCCAATCACCAGAATTGCCCGAGAGAAGATTCCAGTTTATGCCCGAGCCGTGGTGGCCGCGGCCCGGGCGATCGCACGTCATCTCGGCCCTTCGGAGCTATCCGGTAGCGATTCTGTTTCGTGACCTCGATCAGATTTCACATGTTGAAATTAGAGATTTTATCCTTCGAATTCCCTTGACTCCCCCGCTAGCCTGAGATTAGCTAGACCTGTGTGCCGAAACTCTGCGGTTCTTCAGCGTGCTCGAAAAGCGAGGTCCGCTCCGAGCCCCCGCTCAAACGATGGCGATTGCACGCCATGAAACTCATCCGCCTAGGTGAAGCAGGAAAAGAGAAACCAGGCGTCCTTCTCAATGACGGGGCGCGCGTGGACGTGTCTTCGATCGTCTCGGATTACGACGAGGAGTTCTTCGGCGACGGTGGCTTCAACGTACTGCAGCGGTGGCTCGAGCGAAATAAAGCCGCCGCTCCGCGCGTCT
>Ga0209526_10001851_pt1 | contig 14161 bp, 11 predicted proteins | sample JacPinW_OM2H0_M1_FD_188566 | JGI IMG/M metagenome (GOLD analysis project Ga0209526, IMG submission 188566) | Forest soil microbial communities from Algoma, Ontario, Canada - Jack Pine, Ontario site 1_JW_OM2H0_M1 (SPAdes) (version 2) | ecosystem: Environmental > Terrestrial > Soil > Boreal... | reverse complement strand
GCCCCTGAAACCTGCGCATACCCCTGACCGGCCCAACCAACACTTATGGCCAGAATGATCAATACGGAGAGAATCTTGTCGGGCAAGACTCTAACTAGCATGGACACACCACCCATTTCTGAGCTCGCAGAGTTCACAACCCAGCACACCTAAGGAAAAGCCACGTATCCAGCGAGGACCCGGTCAAATCTGCTCGGGCTATACACTCACCCTCTAATGATGTCAAGCGAAATCACGTATCGCGAAATCGTGCATAGGAAAACCATGAGAAAACTAAGGACCATCGGTCCATTCGGTCGGGCGACTTGGTCGAAGTCGCACGGAAGCACTCCCATTTCGATTTACGGCCCGCTGTAACCTCCTCGAACAGTCGATTGAGTCGGGTTACATCCTAAATGGCGCGACAAGACCCCCGACGGTGAGCATTTGGCGATACGGACAATTGCATACGGGAACGTTGCGGTGTATGTTACCCAACCGCCGGGACATCGAAATGCAACTCCCGCTGATTACGGGTACGAAAATTTAGGACATCACCCGAGCCGAGAGGAACGATCATTGCACCAGATTCTGGTATATGCTGACTCGCTCTCATGGGGGATCATCCCAATGACGCGGAAGCGGCTCGCCTTTGACGACCGCTGGCCTGGTGTATTGGAAAACAAACTGAATGCTCGAGGCAGATCCGTCCGTGTCATCGAAGACTGCCTTAATGGGCGACGTACTGCGTGGGATGATCCCTTCAAGCCCGGCCGTAACGGTCTCATCGGCCTTGCGCAGCGCATCGAAATCCACTCGCCTCTAACACTGGTGATCTTGATGCTCGGCACTAACGACTTTCAGTCGATTCATCCCCACAATGTTTGGCACTCCGCCCAAGGCATTACCGCACTTGTCACCGCGATTCGCCAGGCCCCTATTGAACCGGGTATGCCGGTACCGCCCATATTGGTAGTTGTTCCACCGCGCATCGAAAGCCCCCGAGGCCCCATCGCTCCGAAGTTCGTGGGTGCCGACATTAAATGCGCTGGTTTGGCAAATGCTTACCGCGACGTGGCGAGGGCACTTGAGTGCCAGTTCTTTGATTCCGGTACCGTGATAGCTGCCAGCCGAGTGGACGGGGTTCATCTCGATGCTGACCAACATCATAAACTGGGGGATACACTTGCCGAGGTAGTCCTTCCCTACTTTGCTCCTGCTGTTCTCCCACCGGCGGGCGCCGAGTGACTTCCCGGCCTGCTCGAAGCAACGCCCGGTCCCAACTCTCGAAATAGTGAACCGAAGTCTCGCCTGCCATCAGTTGTTTGAGGTCGATACCGGCGCAGAAGGCACGAACTGCTTCGTGCCGCTCGAAGCGTGCACAGCGTTTCCAGAAGCGCTGGATGTGGCCTACTTGTCAAACGAGCTCTCGGTGCAGTGCCGAATCCGTTTGCTTTCGATCTTGCTATGGATGCCGCGCTGACGATCACTCGATCCTTACTTCAGAAGTGCCTAATGTTAATGTCGTTTCCAACTGGCGGATCCCATTCCAGGACGATGACGCCCGTGCTCTTCTGCGCTGAGAACTCATACAGATGCCCGAACTCGCCGAGGCGAGCCCACGACGGTGTCACGGAACGGCGTTTACATCTTTTGGTGATCAAGAGCCCGAATTTCGCGCGCCATCGTGACAGCACAAATCCCGGCCACTGACCAATGAATCAATGCGGCAAAGACGATGAAGACCATTGGGGCCTATTCGCGAATGCGCAGACTCATGCCGTTCTGCTTCTCTAACGCGCCAGCTGACGGATTGATCGGGTTAAATTGCCGGGCGTGGCATGCATGCAAAGTCCTGCATAATTCCGGTATTGACTTTCCCCTTTAGTGCAGTTAAATGGTGATGATTATTTGTCAAAAACTACATGGAGTCAGCAAAACTACGTAAACGAGTCCCCACTAATACGGACTTGACCGAAGACGAAACGGCGATTGATTCTCCACGCACTGGGGGAAATGATCTGGCCGCTTCCGGCTTTGGCGACTTGTAAAAGACAGTCTCGCGAACGCTGACGAACATCGCGCGCGGTAACTGAGAGTTCTTCGATGAATCTGCGACCCTTTCTCCGCAGTTTCTATTTCGGCCGGCCGCTGCAAAACCAAACACACCCGATCGAAGTCCCGACGCGAGGGTTCGATCACGTTCAACTTGACGAGGCGCGGAAGAGCGAAGCCCTGCTGGCTGCGGCCGAGCAACTGGCGAATCTTGGAAGCTGGAGATACGACGTAGCCAGCGGCAAAATGGCGTGGTCGGCACAGCGCTATCGCATGCTCGGACTCGATCCGCGCAAAAACCCGGCGACAAAGGAACTCTGGTTGCAAACGGTCCATCCCGAGGACCGCGAGCGAGTTCTCGAAGATTTCAACAAGGCCATTACCGAGGGAAAAGCCATCGACGCGGAAGCCCGGTTTGTGCTTCCTGACGGCCGTATCCGCGTCAACCATACTCGCGCCACAGTAATTACGGACCTAACGGGCCAGGTCGTCCGCGTGGCCGGAGTGTCGCAGGACATAACCGAGCGCAAAGAATCGGAAGAGAAACTGCGGAAAAGTGAGGCCCTGCTGGTGCAGGCCGAACAACTCGCCAATGTGGGAAGCTGGGAATTGGATTTGAAGACGGGCACGATCATCTGGTCCGACCAAATGTATCGAATGCTGAACCTGAATCCGCAGGGAGTATCGGAAAACGTCGAGCGCTTCTGGCAGATGGTCCATCCGGACGACCGGGAGCGATCACAGCGCCGGGAAGCCCAGGCCATTGCCGAACATCATCCTTTCGATAGCGAAGTGCGATGTGTCTTCCCGGACGGCCGTGTCCGCACGATACAATCGCGCGGCTTGCCTGTCTACGACGAGGCAGGACAACCGATCCGGCTCGTGGGCATGGCGCAGGACGTCACCGAGCGCAAGCGTGCCGAAGAAATGTCGCAGAAGCTGTCAGTTCGTTTGCTGCAGCTGCAGGACGAAGAGCGGCGAAGGATCGCCCGCGAACTGCACGAAACAACAGCTCAAGACCTCGCCGGACTTCGGATGTGCCTCGGAGAACTCAATCACCTGAATTGTGAACTGCCGGTCTCGGCACGGCAGGCCATCGAAGACAGCCTGGAAATAAGCAATCGCATGATCCAGGAAATCCGTGCTCTATCGTATTCCTTGCACCCGCCACTTCTTGAGGAAACCGGTCTCGCTATGGCTGTGGCGTGGTATGCGGGTGGGTTTTCACGGCGGAGCGGGATCGAAATCAACGTCGAAATACCTGACGGCTTCGGCCGACTTCCTCAGGAACATGAGACGACGCTGTTTCGAATCCTGCAAGAATGTTTAGTGAACATTTATCGCCATTCCAATAGCCGCTGGGCTCGAATCCATATGACGCGTGAAGCTGACAGTGTCTCACTCGAAGTCGAAGATCGGGGGCAGGGCATGGCCGGTGAATTGCGACCCAGCTCACAAGAAGCGCAGGAGCTACGAGTCGGTATTATTGGGATGCACGAACGCGTAAAGCAACTGCACGGAGTGTTTGAGATCGAAAGCGCGCCCGGTCGCGGCACCACGGTTCGAGCGATTCTGCCGATCCCGCACGCGGACGCATCGTCGGCGGCGGCTGGGGAAGCACCGAAAGAACTTAAGATTGATAAGATCCTCAAGAGCGGTCAGGCCGCTGACGTCTGAACGCACAATCATGGCCGCGAAATCCTCCCGACGCTAGGGAGCAAACTTCAGCATCAACTGTTCAACGCGCGCATTCACCGCCCTGCTACTGATGACGCCGACGCTCGGTAAGGTCAAGTTGATGTCGGATTCGCAAACTCTGGATGGTTGAGCGTGTTGCAGACCTCCGCAGCAACACCACAGCTTTCGAAAGCGCGATATCGACGGGTTGCCGAGGGGACCGTCTAGGATGCCTGTCCCTCTGGTCCCCAACCCCGTCGCGATGCCATCTGCGTCGATTGCTGGCGCAGGCGTAAACCATGACGCGTTCGAATTTCCGTTCAGTCTCGATTCGACCGGCGCTCTCCTCACCAACTGGCTTTTCGTACTGTTGCCCGTCAACTGTGCCCCGGGGCGCTGCCAGACGGAGCGATTGCTACTCCGGCCAAGCCCCATCCTCCAAGCATTGCTCGCTGCAAGTATTGCTACTTGTACGCAGCGGGACGGACTTGGGAGTCTCCACGTTGTCCTGAAGACGAACCGACGAGCGCGGTCGAAACTCGCGTGTCCCCAGCGCTCCCGGGTGAGTTTTAGTCTGCTGCCGCAGAGCGCAACTCATGTGCCTTGGTGTCAGCACCATCGGTGTCGAATGATTTGCGGCGCGGCGAACGCGGTTTAAAAAACGGTTATCGCAACTTTCGATTGACCAGTGTCCTCAACGATGCGGTCTGACTTGACATGCGTGGCTGCTCATGTATGATTATGCATGGTTCTGCATATTAAAGCATCCCAGATATGGGCGTACAAAAGCGATTTCGGCAGGGACAGATTATGAAGCTCCTCTCGGGCCAGCCGGTCGCGAGCCAGGACGAGTTGCGCCGCCAACTGGGTCACCTCGGTGTGCGGGTGACGCAGGCAACGCTCTCCCGCGATCTTCGCGAGCTCAGGCTCGTGAAGACAATCGACGGCTACCGGCCGTTGTCGGGAGCGACCTCTGAGGAATCGGCTCCGCTGCCAGCGCTTGCGCGCGCGCTGAAAGAATTTTTACTCGATATTCGCCCAGCGCAGAATATGCTCGTTCTAAAGACTCCGCCGGGAGGCGCGCAGCCCCTCGCTGCCGCCGTCGACGCCGAGCATTGGAAGGAAGTTGCCGGAACACTTGCGGGCGACGATACCGTACTGATCATTTCGCGTTCCCGCAGCGCCTGCAACGCCATTCAGAAGCGAGTGGAGGTAATGCTCCGATGAGCGACCGCACAAAGGTTGCCGTCGTCGGAGCAACGGGCTACGCGGGATACGAGCTAGCCCGGCTGCTGTTGCGGCACCCAGACATTGACACGCCAACATTCTTCCTCCGCGGAGAGCATGCGAATGTCCGCTGCCTGACGCAGCTCTACCCGCAGCTTCGCGGATGGGGTGAAGCACCCTGTCGATCCCTTTCGGTCGACGCAGTCGCCAACAGCGGCGCGGATGTCGTCTTTCTCTCAACGCCGCACGAGGCTTCGCTCGAACTCGTGCCGGAACTGCTCGCGGCAAATCCGGAAATGCGCATCGTGGATTTGAGCGGCGCATTCCGGTTCCGTCAGGCGGAGACCTTCTCGCGATGGTACAAACTGCCTGCTCCAGCTTCGGAAATTGTCGCGGAGGCGGTTTATGGGCTGCCCGAACTGTATGCCGACGAGCTCCCGAACGCCCGCCTCATCGCGAACCCGGGTTGCTATCCGACATCGGTGATTCTAGGCCTGCGGCCTCTGGTCGAAGCGGGCTGGATCAACACGGCGCGCGGGATTGTCTGCGACTGCAAGTCGGGCGTTAGCGGCGCTGGCAAAGAGCCGAAGCGCGAGACTCACTTTGTCGAGGTGAATGAAAACTTTCGCGCCTATAGTCTGTTTACCCATCGCCACACGCCGGAAATAACTGACCATGTGGGTCTTGCTTCTAAGGATTTGGTTTTCACCACGCATTTGCTGCCGGTTGAACGCGGAATTCTTTCGACACTCTACGTTTGGCTCAGTCCCTCACGCAAGGAAGACGAGGTCGAAGCGCTTTATCGCCAGTTCTACACGGAGCGCCCGATGGTTCGGATTTTGTCTGCCGGGCGGCTGCCGGAGTTGCAACACGTGGCGCACACGAATTTCTGCGACGTCGGCTTCGCGCTCGATTCCGTGGGCGAGCGGCTGGTAATTGTTTCGTGCCTCGACAATCTGGGTAAAGGCGCAGCGGGACAGGCGGTACAAAATTTGAATGGGATGCGAAACTATCCGGAAACGGCGGGGTTGCTATGAGACTCGTTGTCAAGATTGCAGGAGCGCTTCTCGAGAACAATGAAAGTGTGCAGGGGATCGCGCGGCAGATCACCGAGCTCGCGCGGGCGGGCCATGAGCTTCTCGTAGTCCACGGCGGGGGCAAAATCTTCACGGCGACCCTCGCGCGCATGGGGATTACGAGCCGCTTCATCAACGGACTGCGCGTCACCGATCGCGACACACGGGACGCGGCCGTTATGGTCTTCGCCGGTCTGCTCAACAAGAAACTGGCCGGTGCAATTTCCCTCGCCGGACAGCCGGCCGTGGGCATCGGCGCTACCGATGCCGCCTGCTTCTTGGCCGAACCCGTGCAGATCGATGATTGCGAAGGCGGCCTGGGATTCGTCGGCTATCTCACCGAAGTCAACGTCGATTTTCTGCGTTCGCTCTGGGGCGCCGGGCTTGTCCCAGTCGCTTCCTGCCTGGGCCTCGGCGCTGATGGCGAACTTTACAACATCAATGCCGATCACATGGCGGCAGCTGCAGCGGAGTTCATCCGCGCCGACCGCTTGATTTTCCTCACCGACGTCGCGGGCGTGCTCGACGGCGACAAGGTGCTGCGCGCCGTCGGTGGGACAGAGATTGAAGACCTCATCCGCAGGCACAAGGTTTCCGGTGGAATGATCCTGAAGCTGGAAGCTGCCAAACGCGCGCTCGCAGGAGGTGTATCTGAAGTTCGCATTGTCGGAGGGATGAAGCCACGCGCCCTCCTCACTGCGGTTAGCGGAACAAGGTGCCCGGGCACGCGAGTGCTGCCCGTGATCCGCTTCCGTTCGAGCGCACGCGTTACGCATGGAGCGGCGTGTTAGCAATGGCTAAGAGGAAGACCACAGCGCGAACTCGTGTCTCTCCGGCGCAGATCCGTGCGGACGAAGCCCGCTATATGATGAATACCTACCGGCGGCCACCGGTTGTGTTTACGCACGGTCGCGGCATCCATCTATACGATTCGCAAGGGCGCGAATATCTCGATTTCCTCGCGGGCATCGCCGTGAACGCGCTCGGGTACGCGCATCCGCGGATGGTGCGGGTGATCCGCCGCGAAGCGGGCCGCGCGACTCATATTTCGAACCTTTTCCACAACCCTTATCAAGGGCCGCTCGCCCGGAAGCTCGCCAAATGGTCTGGTCTCGACCGCGTGTTTTTCAGCAACAGCGGTACCGAAGCCATGGACGGCGCGCTCAAGCTCGCGCGGGCGTACGCGCATGCGAAATCTCTAAACGGTTCTGCGCCGAAAACGCGCATTCTGGCCCTCGAGAATTCGTTTCACGGCCGCACGTTTGGCGCGCTTTCGGTCACGCATACGTCGAAATTCCGCGAGCCGTTTGCCCCATTGGTACCAGGCGTAGAGTTCATCCGCTTTAATGATCTGGCGGATCTGGAAGCGAAATTCGACCCCAACGTGTGCGCTATCGCCATCGAACCAATCCAAGGCGAGGGTGGCATCTTCCCCGTAAGCGAAGCATTCTGGGAACGGGCGCGCACGCTCGCTAGGCAGCACGACGCCGCGCTGATCGCCGACGAAATCCAATCCGGTCTCGGACGGACCGGCAGGCAATTCGCGTATCAGAGATTCGGATCGTTGCCGGACATCGTCACCGTCGCAAAGCCGCTTGCGGGCGGCCTGCCGCTCGGCGCATTCATTGCGAGCGACCGATTCGCCTCCGCCCTGACGCCCGGGATGCACGGATCAACGTTCGGAGGCGGCCCACTTGTCTGCGCCGCCGCGCTCGAGTTTCTGACCATCGTCGAAGAACAAGACCTGCTTGCCAACGTGCGTGAACGCGGAGCGGAATTGCGCGCGGGACTCGAAACCCTTGCCGCGCGGTTCGATTTCATACGCGAAGTGCGCGGCGAAGGACTGATTCTCGGCATCGATCTTGCGGTGGAAGGCGGCGCGTTCGTTCAACAAGCACTTCGCCAAGGGCTGCTGATCAACTGCACGCACGATCACATCCTGCGGCTGCTTCCGCCGTTCATCATCGGTCACCGAAACGTTGCGGAATTTCTCGGGAGGTTTGAAACGGTACTGGCCCGAACGCACAAATCCGCGGCAAAGCCCTCTGTAAACGCCGCAAAAACACAACCGCAGGTACAGCCACTGACTGCGGCTGCCGTAGGATGACTATGGACACCGTCGCAATACCGCTTCCAGTCACGAACGATCTCCTGACGGGCATGGAATGGAACCCGGCGCAGTTGCAGGACTTCTTCCGCCTCGCTGCGGACATCAAGGCACACGCTGATCGCTACCGAGGTACGCTCAGTGGCCGCTTTCTCGCACTGATCTTCGAAAAGCAATCTCTGCGCACACGGGTGACGTTTGAAGTTGGCATTGCGAGCCTTGGTGGCACCGCCGTGTTTCTCGACCATACCTTGACACACCTTGGCCAGCGCGAGTCGGTCCGCGACATCGCGAAGAATCTGGAGCGCTGGGTGCAGGCCATCGTCGCGCGCGTGTTCGCGCAAGAATCGCTCGAAGAGCTCGCGAAGAACGCAAGCATTCCCGTCATCAACGCGCTCTCCGACAGATTTCACCCCTGTCAAGCGCTCGCGGATTTCTTCACGCTCGAAGAACGCTTCGGCGGACTGCGCGGTCTGAAGTTCGCCTATGTGGGCGACGGTAATAACATGTGTCATTCGCTTTTGAGCATCGGGGCTCGCGTCGGTGCACATGTGCGCGTGGCCACGCCGGCCCGTTACAAGCCCGATCCCACGGTGGTTGCCGAAGCGAAGCGCGTGGCGCGCGAAACCCACGGGAAAATTGAGATCCTGCACTCGCCTGAAGAAGCCGTCGCGGAGGCAAAGGCTGTCTACACGGACGTCTGGGCAAGCATGGGACAGGAAGAAGAAGCTGCCGAGCGTGCGGACGTCTTCGCTCGATTTCAAGTCAACGAGGCTCTTTTCTCGCAGGCGGCGCCCGATGCTGTTTTCCTGCACTGTCTCCCGGCACACCGCGGACTGGAAGTCACGGCGGGAGTCATCGACTCGTCGCGCTCCATTGTTTACGACCAGGCCGAAAATCGCCTGCACGTACAAAAAGCAATTTTGCACACTCTGCTTACCTAAGGAGAACGAATTGCCGAAGAAAGTTGTGCTCGCCTATTCCGGAGGACTCGACACCTCCATCATCATCCCGTGGCTCAAGGAGAGTTACCGAGACTGCGAAGTGATCGCCATGATCGGCGACCTTGGCCAGCTCGAGGACCTCGAAGCGGCGCGGAACAAGGCTCTCTCGACCGGAGCGACCGCCGCGTACGTGGAAGACCTGCGCGAGGAGTTCATTACGGGCTATATCTGGCCGACGCTCCGCGCCGGCGCCGTGTACGAGCACAAATATCTGCTCGGCACATCGTTCGCACGTCCGCTTCTTGCGAAAAGACAAGTCGAGCTCGCGAAAAGGCTTGGGGCGGATGCCCTTGCCCACGGCTGTACGGGCAAAGGCAACGACCAAGTGCGATTCGAGCTTGCTGCCAAGGCGCTCGGACCAGATCTTGCGATCATCGCGCCATGGCGCGAATGGAACATCGGATCGCGGGAAGAAGCCATCGCCTATGCTCGCGCGCACAATGTCCCGGTTGACCAGACGACAAAAAATATCTACAGCCGCGACCGGAATATCTGGCATTTGAGCCACGAAGGCGGCATTCTCGAGGATCCCGCGAACGCGCCGGAAGAAACGATGTGGCAGTGGATCGTTTCACCCGCCGAGGCGCCAGATCAGCCTACCACGGTCGAGATCGGCTTCGAACAGGGAACCCCGGTGTCGGTCAACAACCAGAAGATCGGTCCGCTCGCTTTGATTGAAGAATTGAATGAAATCGCCGCCGCGAATGGCGTCGGCCGGATGGAGCTCGTCGAAAACCGCCTCGTAGGAATCAAATCGCGCGGGGCGTACGAGACGCCAGGCGGAACCCTCCTCGTGACCGCGCATCGCGAGCTCGAATCGTTGTGTCTCGACCGCGAAACGGCCCATTACCAACAGATTCTCTCGCTGCGCTATGCTGAAATGGTTTATTACGGCATGTGGTTCACCCCGCTCCGCGAGGCCCTGGATGCATTTTTCGCAAGCTCGCAGCGCCGGGTCACGGGCTCCGTTGGACTCTCACTGTTCAAAGGCAACGTTAGTGTCGCGTCGCGCCGCTCGCCCAATTCGCTTTACCGCACGAATCTTGCAAGCTTCACCATGGCTGGTTATAACCCGAAGGATGCCGAAGGTTTCATTAATCTCTTCGCGCTTCCCATTACTGTCCCGCTCGAGGCCGTGGTGCAATGACCGGTCCCGAAGACCAGAAAATGTGGGGTGGCCGGTTCGAGCGCGACCCCGACGCTTCATTCTACGAGTTCGAGCGCTCCTGGCAATTCGATCGCCGGCTCCTGCCCCAAGAACTCGCGCTCGATCGCGCATGGGTGCGCGCCATCGCCGCTGCTGGAATTCTTACTCACGAAGAGAGCCACCAGCTCGTCGTTGCGCTTGACGAAATCGAGCGTCACGCGCTGTCGGACGCAACATGGCTCGATGCCTCAAAGGCCGAAGACGTCCACCACTTCGCTGAAACCGCAATCATCGAGAAGCTTGGCGCACTGGGGGCCAAACTCCACACCGGCCGCAGCCGCAACGAGATGGTCGCGACCGAATTCCGGATGTACGTGAAGGAAGCCGCACGCGGCATGCGGAACGCCATCGCGTTGCTTGCCCAGGCGATCGCTAGTCAGGCGGAACGGAATCTGGGCGTTCCCATGCCCGGGGCGACCCATATGCAGCACGCACAGCCACTGCTTCTATCGCACTGGCTACTCGCGCACGGCGAAGCATTCCAACGCGATGCGGAACGATTCGCTGCCACCGCGGCTCAGGCCGACGTATGCCCGCTCGGATCCGGCGCGCTGGCTGGCTGCGCATTTCCAATCGACCGCAACTCTCTCGCGCGCGATCTGGGGTTTTCCCGTATCACGGCGAACAGTCTCGACGCCGTCAGCGATCGCGATTTCGCGCTTGAATATCTTTTCGCGCTCGCTACTCTGTCGATGCACCTCTCGCGCCTCGCCGAGGACCTAGTACTCTTTGCTTCCCCCGAATTTGGCTTCATCGAATTGCCAGACGAGTATTCGACCGGCAGCAGCCTGATGCCGCAGAAAAAGAACCCTGATGCGTGGGAGCTGATTCGCGGCAAGACAGGACGTATCTACGGCGCGCTCTTCGCGCTGCTGACGACGTGCAAGGCGTTGCCCTCTGGTTATCAGCGCGACCTGCAAGAGGATAAGGAAGCTCTTTTTGCGGCCCACGATCAGGCGCTCGCTATGGTCAGAATCGCCGCGGCCGCTTTGGCCGCAACAGAGTTCCGCACGGCGCGACTGCGCGCGGCGGCGGAAGATCCTGCCCTGGCAGCTACAGAAGCGGCCGACTATCTGGTCGCGTTCGGCGTTCCCTTCCGCGACGCGCATGCAATCATTGGACGGGTATTGCGCGCGGCCGATCAGGAAGGGAAATCGATCCGGGAGATGCCCCTCGAACGGCTCAAGGACTTTTCGCCCGCATTCGGCAGCGATCTCTCGACCGCGCTGACCCTCGAATCTGCACTCGCGCGTCGCGCCGTTCCCGGGGGGACGGCTCCGGAAGCGGTCGGTGCCGCTCTACGAGATTTCAAGTCGCGGCTGAAGAGAATCCAGGAGAACCCATGAGGGCGCGGAAGGCCACAGTTTCCGACTCTGAGGCAATCGACCGGCTGATCGGGTGCTATGCGAAACAAGGGTTGTTGCTTCCGCGCACAACGGCCGAGATTCGCGGGAATATCGACAACTTTCTGGTGCTGCAGGAAGAGGGGGGGCTCATCAGTTGTGTCGCACTCGAAAGCTATGATGCCGATCTCGGCGAAATTCGCTCGCTCGCTGTCAGGTCGGAAGCTCGCGGGCGTGGGGTCGGCTCGCAAATGATTGACTTCGCCCTCAGAGAGGCGCGCCGGCGCGGGGTCGCGCGAGTATTCGCCCTGACGCACGCGCCTGATTTCTTCCTGCGTCACGGTTTCGACGCAGTGCCGCGCGAATCGCTTGCAGAAAAGATCGAACGGGATTGCCGCTCCTGCCCGAAGAACGGGGCGTGCAAATTAGTCGCCGTGATTGCCACCGTGATCCCCGACCTCGTCGCGCTGCCCATTCCCGGAGATCCGGTGACGCTCGCCCCCGACACATGAGCGCGAACATTTCTACTTCCGACGTCCCCCGCGGCTTCACGTTCGCGGCCACACACTGCGGCCTGAAAACGTCCAAACTCGACCTTGGGATTCTTGTAACCGAGACCCCGGCCGCGGCCGCCGCCGTTTTCACCACAAACCAAGTCGCTGCCGCGCCTGTGATTCTATCGCGTTCGCACTTGAAGAAGTCTCGCCAGAAGATGCGCGCCCTGATCGTAAATTCCGGGAACGCGAACTGCTGCTCTGGCAGGGAGGGCGATGCCGCCGCCCTAGCCATGGCCGTTCATCTCGCAAAACAGCTGGGAGACATCGATCCGTCGCAGATTCTGGTGTGCTCAACCGGCGTAATCGGAGCGCCCTTGCGGGTTGAAAAGATCCTGGACGCTGTGCCCGCGCTGGTGCCCTCGCGATGCGGCGACCCGGCCGCGTTCCAGGAGTTCGCTCGCGCCATCATGACCACCGACACATGTCCGAAGTGGTCGGCTGCGAAATGCCGAATCGGCAGGAAGCGAGTGCGCCTTCTTGGTTGCGCGAAGGGCTCGGGAATGATTCATCCGAACTTGGCGACGATGTTCGGGTTCATCGCTACGGATGCGAGCATATCGCCAGCGCTGCTCTCCCGCGCGCTTCGAACCGCCGTCGGACCAACGTTCAACTCCATCACCGTCGATGGCGACACCTCGACGAACGATACCGTCGCAGTGCTTGCCAATGGTCAAGCTGGCGCCCGGGCCGTTACGCCCAAAGGTGATGACTACAAGACTTTCTGTGTCGCGCTCGAGGACGTCTGTAAGTCGCTCGCGCTCGCGATTGTCGCCGATGGGGAAGGCGCCCAGAGGGTGATTGAAGTCGAGGTCCGCGGCGCGCCGACCGACCGCGCAGCCGACCAAGTCGCGCGCACGATCGCAAATTCACCGCTCGTGAAAACCGCTTTCGCCGGCGCGGACCCTAACTGGGGACGCATTCTGGCCGCCGCGGGGCGCTCGGGGGTCCCCTTCGACTACGAGCGGGCAGATATTTGGCTAGCCGGCATCGAGGTATGCCGCCGCGGACGCGAACATCCCTTCGATGAGCACATCGCTCACGAGCAAATGCTCGCGAAATACGTCCCGATCGTTGTAGATTTGCACTCGGGCCCAGGTACCGCACGCATTTGGACCTGCGACTTCACCCGCGAATACATCCACATCAACGCAAGCTACCGGACATAAGTTCCCGCGGCTACCTTGCCAGCGGCGCCCTGCATGGACGTGCATCGAGCCATGCACCAGGCATAGCCGGACGACAGGTGCCCCGTCCAGGACTAGTCCCACTTCCAGTTGGCATACTTCTCCCGAAGTTCGGCCAAGATCGGGAACATCGTACCATCGTCTTGTTCTCCTCAAGCCCAGCAGCCTCCTGGAACAAGAGGCCGTCTCTAAAATACGACATTCGTGTTAAGCCGAGCGGACGCGTCCATGTGCTCACTGGGCAGTTGGGCAAACGGGAGGCAAACGGACTCCATGGCGCCATGGCATGGTTGACTGCCAAGGACTCTTGCCGCAAGATGCTCCTGTGTCGCTGGAGCGCTCGCTTCAGCCCGGTGTAGCCGGCCCATGACTGACTACCCGCGGCCTCGATCCTGCTTCTTCAGCCTCGCATTGCGCGCCCTCTCGCTGCTTGGGGCACAAGGAGCACGACCGTGAAGAAATTGTATGTGGGCAATCTGTCGTTCAAGGCTACAGAAGAGCAGGTACAGGCACTGTTTTCAGAGATTGGCGTGCAGCCGGATTCCTTAACGCTGCTTCGCGATCGTTTTACGGGCCAGCCGCGGGGATTTGGCTTTGCTGAAATCGGCAATGACGCGGAAGCGGAAAAAGCGATCGCGGCTTTGAACGGGAAAGACTTTCTCGGTCGAGCGCTCGTTGTCAACGAAGCGCGTCCACAGCGCGAAGGTGGCGGTGGTGGTGGAGGTCGGGGTGGTCACGGAGGGGG